>PDWI01003472.1_pt1 | contig 22200 bp, 24 predicted proteins | sample 1430891 | NCBI WGS metagenome assembly PDWI01 (sample SAMN01162508, study PRJNA174530) | Oral metagenome, whole genome shotgun sequencing project. | biome: Marine environment; feature: Marine mammal; material: Swab sample of the gingival sulcus; isolation source: swab sample of gingival sulcus... | reverse complement strand
GGAAAAAATCCGAACCACCGGAGATCAAACAGTTGACACTTTTTTGAAAAAAACGCTTTTTTCTGTCTTCATTGAAGCTGGTTTAATCCGTTTTTTCTCACCTATATGCCCTATAATCGGCCTATTTTCAGCCGGTTACAGAGCATATAGAGTAGCAGAATAGAAAATGGGGTCAAGCCGCAACTGTGGACACAATAACAACATGACTGACGAGAGAGTAGCAGAATAGAAAATGGGGTCAAGCCGCAACTTGTCGGACATGAAATGGTCCATATCGGTCAGAGTAGCAGAATAGAAAATGGGGTCAAGCCGCAACTGCGGAAGCGTCCGGTTAATGGGAAAAGGGAGAGTAGCAGAATAGAAAATGAGGTCAAGCCGCAACTTGCCACCCACCCCTCTGAATCTGGACAATAGAGTAGCAGAATAGAAAATGAGGTCAAGCCGCAACTTGGGCGATACGTCCTCTCCAGCCTCAATTAGAGTAGCAGAATAGAAAATGAGGTCAAGCCGCAACGAGGGGTGCCCGGCCCCAAACCGGAGTGTTAGAGTAGCAGAATAGAAAATGGGGTCAAGCCGCAACGAGTTCAGCCTTCGCGCCAGCCCCAGAACCAGAGTAGCAGAATAGAAAATGGGGTCAAGCCGCAACATTGTTAAGGGCCGCCTACAATCTCGATGCAGAGTAGCAGAATAGAAAATGGAGTCAAGCCGTGGAATAGTTGAAATTCCGTCTTTAGGCGGTTTTGAAGGAGCATCCGGTTTGAGGGTACTTTTCCACCATGCATCCCGCGCTGACAGGCGCATCCTTGTGACACGCGTCAGCCAGGAGCAAAGCGGACGGCTTTTGTACAGTGAGCGTGGCTTGGCCCTCCCGCGCTTCTTGGCAGATCAAATGTGTGAACAATCTTTTGCTTTGGCAAACTCGTCACACCTACTCTCATGGATAAAAGGACGCTTGAACCAGAAGAGCCGTTTGTAAAGCCACTTTGAGAGATACAAAGTCATCTCCCCCCGGCTTCGCCGAGGGGGGATGACTATAGATTGCATCGTTTTGATTTGCCTGTAGAGTGGGAAATAATTTGCTCTTTGTCTTCACAGCTCCTCATGCGTTTTTCCTTTCATCAATTGAGAGCATTTTTTTCAAGAATTTGAAAGTTACAACGCTCTAGTCACGAATTTTGGGGAGTTCCACTTGGCCAGTGCGAACCATTTCTTCAATTTGTGCAACGTCCTTATCCCCCCGTCCTGAGAGGCTTACCACGATGATTGTTTCCTTGCCGAGTTTTGGTGCTATGCGGACGGCATGGGCAAGGGCGTGGGCGGATTCAAGGGCGGGAATAATACCTTCCGTTTGTGACAGGAGGAAGAAGCTGTCAATGGCTTCCTTATCAGAGGCGTAGAAATACTCGGCCCGATTTAAGTCCTTGAGTTGCGCATGTTCCGGGCCGACGCTCGGATAATCAAGTCCGGCAGAAATGGAGTATACGGCGGCCGGTTCACCTTTTTCGTCTTTTAGCATATAGGAGTTGAATCCATGCATGACGCCGGGTTCACCAAGGCTCAAAGAGGCTGCGTGGTCTCCGTATTCAAGGCTACGTCCAGATGGTTCCACCCCGATCAGTTTGACGGACGTATCCTCAATGAAGTCGGCAAACAGGCCAATGGCGTTTGAGCCGCCGCCGACACAGGCGATGCAGTAATCCGGTAAACGTCCTTCTGCTTCCATCATTTGTTTTTTTGTTTCACGTCCAATAATGGATTGAAATTCTCGGACTATGAGTGGATACGGATGAGGACCGACTGCCGAGCCAAGTATGTAGAATGTGTTTTCCGGGTCTTTTACCCAAAGGGCAAGAGCTTCGTCTATGGCTTCTTTAAGGGTACGCTGGCCGGACTGGACGGCAATGACCTTGGCTCCCAGCATTTTCATACGGAATACATTGAGCTTTTGTCGTTCAACGTCAACGGCTCCCATGACAATGGTGCATTCCATCCCCATGAGTGCTGCTGTGGCCGCCGTGGCAACGCCATGCTGTCCGGCCCCGGTCTCAGCGATTATTTTCTTTTTGCCCATGCGTTTTGCGAAGAGAATCTGACCGATGGTATTGGTGACCTTGTGTGCGCCGAGATGGTTGAGATCCTCACGTTTCAGATAAATTTTGGCCCCACCGAGTTTTTCCGTGAGATTCTTGCAAAAATACAGTGGTGTTTCCCGTCCTGAGAAATGTTTGAGATAGTAATGAAACTCTTCGATAAATTGGGGATCATTCCGGTATTTTTCAAATGCGTTAGCAAGTTCGTTCAAAATGGGGATAAGCTGTTCGGGAACATACTGTCCGCCATATTCACCGAAAAATCCGGCAGCATTACATGGGGTTTTCATCTTTTTCCTCTTTTTGTTTTGCAGCAATACCTGACCCCAAAAAAAACGCGGTCAGTTTGCACTGCCGCGGTTATTTTCTCTGCTTTGCTTACGTATCGCAAATCAATACTCTTCCACGGCACTGTTACCAGTGCCACCACCAATTGCGACGTGTGAAGAGTGTATTCATTGATTGCATAGAGGTAACGATAGGCAAGTAGACTGGCGTTGTCAAGATGGTGTTTCCCAGATAATTTGGACAGTTCCTTTCATCGGGCAAGGAAGTTTTTTGAGCCCTTCCGTTTCAAGCGTTCTTTTATCCATGAGAGCGCGTGTGGCAGGTAGCCAAAATAAAAAAATTGTTCACGCGTTTGATTTGCGGAGAAACGCGGGAGGGTCGAGCCGCGCTAGCTCCGCGTCAGCCGTCCGCTTCGCTCCCGGCTGACGCGCGGCACACGGATGCGCCTGGCGGCACGGGATGTATGATGGAAAAGTACCTTCAAACGGATGATCTTTTTTTGACCTGACGAGGTTGACCATCTATAAACAGAAGAACAATTATCAAATAATTAAGGAAACTATATGAGTCTTCATTCCGAGCCACTTGTTGTCATGCCTGTCGAACGTAAAGACGGCACCTATGCCCTTCGTCTATGCCTGAATCAGGGACTGCTTACCCAAGGCATGCTCCGGCGAATCATGGAGGTGATGGCTGACAACGACACAATAGAGTTACGCGCTACAACCGGCCAGCGTATGAATATTGAAGGTGTCGCCAAGGACCAACTGGACAATGTTGTCGCCGCCCTTGGAGCCTCCGTTCCCCAATGTCCGCCGGGTGTCTCCGTCTGTCCCGGCGGCGGCATCTGTAAAATGGGTCGAAAACCGACTCGTGATCTTGGTGATAAACTGTTGGATACCATTAAGGCGAACGGGCCATACCCATTCAAAATCAAAACAGGCGTTTCCGGTTGCCTCATGGGCTGTGGCTTGAGCTTTGTTCGGGATATCGGCCTGGTTGCTTCCGGTGTCGGGTGGAAATTGTATTATGGCGGAGTAGCCTGCTCCAATGCCGGAGTGGGCGTCTTGCTCGGTACAAAGCTGAGTGAAGACGAAGTCATTTCCCTCGTAGAGAAAGGACTTCGATTCTATAAGGAAAATGGGAAGAAACGAGAACGCATTGGTGCCATGGTGCAACGCTTGGGGTACGAAGCAATACTCACCGCATTGGTCCCAGACAGTTGAAAAAGCACCGTGTGCTGTGTTGTTTCAAAAAGATAAGATACTCATGTAGACCTATACTACACATCACTCTTGATTTTTCTCACGCCGTGTTGCTGATTTTCGTTCGTCTGGCGAAAGGGCTCTTTGGGTGCGCAAGCCGGGGAACCTTTGCCAAGAGCGTTGCATTTTCGACCATATTTCAACCATTGTACAAAGTTATGCAAGTAGTATAGTGTAGGTGCGATTGAATACGAATTGTCTATCCTGGTTCGCGTTATTTTTCGGCTCAATCGGCCAGGATGCAAACTATACATTGTAGGTTCTTATCATGGGAAACGAGAATATTTCCGAGCCGGTAAGCGAGGAGAAGGAATCGCTCTTTCCAGAGATTCTTTTTGACAATTTACCGGACAATCTGAAAGCGGCATGTGGCCGCGCAGGCTGGGACAAGCTCATGCCGGTGCAGCAAAGGGCGATACCGTATTTACTCAACGGCAAAGACGTCATGGTACAGGCTCGTACCGGGTCTGGAAAGACCGGTGCTTTTGTGTTGCCGCTCATCGAAATGCTGGATGCGACGAGTAAGGATTGTCAGGCATTGGTTATGGTGCCGACTCGTGAATTGGCGCAACAGGTTGCACAGGATGCCCGGACCCTGGCCGGGGATGACGAAATCAACGTCACAGCCGTCTATGGTGGGGTGGGGTATAAGCAGCAGCTTGACGCCTTTCGTGAAGGTGCACAATTGGTCGTCGGTACGCCGGGTCGTATTCTGGACCATCTTGTGCGTCGTAGCCTCACCCTTGACAAGCTAAAGGTGCTGATCTTTGACGAGGCTGACCGCATGTTGTCTGTGGGATTTTATCCAGACATGGTGGAAATCAAGAGCTATCTTCCCCGCCATATACGTGGCTCCTACATGTTTTCTGCCACCTTTCCCCAGTCGGTTTTACGGCTGGCGAAAGAGTTTATGCATAAACCTGAAATCCTTAGTCTTTCCAGCGACGAGACCAATGTTTCCGCTATTGCCCACCAGTTTGTCGAAGTACCGGCCATGGGAAAGGAACGCAAGCTCATCAAGCTCATTGAACTGGAAAATCCCTCCTCTGCCATTATTTTTTCCAATACCAAGCGTAACGTGGAGTTTATCGCTGCGGTCTTGTCTCAGTTCGGTTTCGATGCCGAGGGGTTGACATCGGACCTGACGCAGAACAAACGCGAAAAACTCATGGCCAAAATCAAGGATGGAAAATTGCGCTTTCTCGTCGCCACGGACGTAGCCGCACGCGGCATAGATATCTCCGAGCTGTCTCACGTCATCATGATGGAGCCGCCGGAAGACCCGGAATCTTACGTGCATCGTGCCGGACGGACAGGACGCGCCGGTGCTACCGGAACGGCTATCACTATGGTGGATGTTATTCAGAAGATGGAACTTGAGCGTATAGCCTCCCGGTTTAATATCAAGTTTGAAGAGATCAAGGATCCCACGGAAGAGGATGTGGCCGCCATCATTGAGGAACGTCTGACCGCTTTACTTGAGAAGAAATTTCGTAAACTCAAGCCGCTTGAGCGCGAGCGAGCCTCCCGTTTTATCCCATTGGTGAAACAGTATGCCGCAGATGAAGAGGCTCTTGGCTTGATAGCCATGCTACTTGATGAAATTTATCAGATGACCTTGCACGGTTTACCTGTTGACCCTGAATCGGAACAGCCCAGGAAGGTACAATCCAGGCAGAACAGCCCTCAGCCACGTAAATCCGGCAATGGCAAACGGCACGGCAATAAAAAGGGGCGTAAGGAAATACATAAGACCAAACCTAAAAGTGACGTCCGAGAGCAGCCAAAAGCCAAATCTGCGGCCGGGGCAGAAAAAACGAAAAACAGCGCACCCCAATCAGAACGCAAGGAACAAGCTCCCAAGGAGAGAAACGGCAAACAGGCGGCTTCGGGAGAAGGGGAGTCCACACAACGCCCCCGCCGTCGGCGTCGTGGTCGTCCTCGTCGTCGCGGTCGTCCGCGTCGTCGTTAATGAATTTACTATGAAAGCGCGTGTGGCAGGTTGCCAAAGCAAACGATTGTTCACGCGTTTGATCTGCGGGGAAGCGCGGGAGGGCCAAGCCGCGTTCCCTTAGCAGGAGTCGTCCACTTCGCTCCCGGCTGACGCGTGGCATAAGGATGCGCCTGTCGGCGCGGGGTCTATGATAGAAAAGTACCCTCAAACCGGACGATTCCTTTTGGTTTGGAATGACGAATCAGGGGTTGGGCATAATTTATCTTTTAGTCCTCATAATAAATGATGCATTTCTTTACTGCCACCTTGGGTTGCAAGATCAACCAATACGAAACCCGCTCCATTGGTGAGGCGTGGGCGCGTGACGGTGGCCAGGAGGCCAGAGAAGTAAACGATGTGCGGGAAGCGGACCTGATTTTGGTCAACTCCTGTGCCGTGACAGCAAATGCGGTAGCTGACTTGCGGCAGGCCGTTCGACGTTACCACCGGGACAATCCCGAAGCTGACATTATTATCACCGGGTGTGCCGCGCAGGTCATGTCCGAAGAGTTGGGGCAATTGCCAGGTGTTGTCCGTGTGGTGCCGCAGGAGGAAAAGGCGGTGTTGTTGGGTGGGCCGACTTCTCTCGGGACCATGGATAAGCCGTTGGAGAAAAAACCTGTTTTCGCGCCATTTTCCATCTCAGGATATGGGCGTTCCCGGGCCGTTATCAAGGTGCAGGATGGCTGTTCGCACCATTGTACCTATTGTATTATCCCGTTGACGCGAGGCAGGTCTGTCAGTCGTCCCATGAAGGATATTGTGGCGGAAGTAGATCGCTTGCTCAGCGCGGGATTTCGTGAATTTATATTGAGCGGCATCAACCTGCGGCACTTCGGCAGGGGTATTCCCGGCAATGTCGATTTTTGGGATTTGATCAATCATCTGGAATCGGTGTTTGCTTTCAATTGGGCCGGACGGGCACGGTTCCGCATCTCGTCGGTGGAGCCGGGTCAACTCACGGACAAGGCGTTTGAGACTCTTGCCGCTTCAAGAATGGTTTGTCGGCAATTGCATCTTTCCCTGCAAAGCGGTGATTCAGATGTTCTTAAAGCCATGGGAAGGGGGCACTATGATGCGAAACATGCTGTAACATTCATGAAGCGTCTTTCTTCCGTTTGGCCCATCGTGGGATTGGGGGCAGACCTCATTGCCGGTTTTCCGGGGGAAACGGAAGCGCAATTTGCCAACACTGTGGAATTGTGCCGCCGTTTGCCGCTCACTTATGGACATGTTTTTCCATATTCCGAACGTCCCGGCACTCGTGCGGCCACATTGCCTGGCAATGCTGTTCCGATCAGAAAAGAACGAGCAGCGCGACTGCGCAAATTAATCAATGAAAAGAAGGTGGATTTTCAGAAGTCTTTGGCAAAACAGGCATCGCTGGATGTACTGGTTCAGGATACCAAAGGACGTGGGGTGAGTGAATATTATGCGGCCTGCCGTTTTACCCGGATGCCGGAAGGTGTCGAGCCACGGATGATCGTTAAGACAAGACCGGTGGGCCAGGAAAAGAATATCATTCTTGTTGAGCCGGTGGAGGGGAGACGATGAGTATTCCCATGGCACCTGAACCGGGGTTGCTGGTCTTATCGATCTTGAGTGCTCGTTTAGATGAATACTGGCCTTTCGTTCAGAAGGAGTTGATAACTCGTTTCGGGAGCATGGATTATGTGTCCGAGGCATTTCCGTTTGAATTTTCCGACTATTACAATGCAGAACTCGGCACACCGATAACAAGACGGCTGGTGGCTTTTGAACGGTTGCGAGCATTGGAGGAGTTGGCAGACATCAAGCTGTTTACCAATGCGCTGGAGTGGAAGTACAGAGAAGGAGAGCGAAGAAAAATCAATCTTGATCCCGGTTTCATCACGCTACACAATCTTGTTTTGGCAACGGGTAAAAAATTTGCCCATCGTATTTATTTGCGGGAGGGAATCTGGGCTGATCTGACGCTTGTTTGGCAAAAAAAACAATGGATTGATTTTGCATGGACCTTTCCTGATTACGCCGATAGAGATATGAAAATGCGGCTGACAAAATTGCGTCAGTCGTATAAATACAAGCTCAACAACCCGCATAGGTCAAATCGGTGAACAATACGCGGGGAGAAAGAAGGAAAAATATATGCCTGTGAGCATGACTGGCTTTGGTCGGTATGAGACCACTGAGGATGCCTGGACACATGTTTGGGAAATCAAAAGCGTAAATGGCCGTTTTCTTGATGTGAAATGGCGTATACCCAATTATCTTCGTAGCCTGGAAAATGGGTGGGAGAAGATCGTGCGGCAACACGCCTCACGCGGTCGGGTCGATATTTCTCTCAATTTGGAAGTACTGGATGCCGGAGTACTCGGCGTGACATTCAATGAAACCATGGCAAGTGCCATGTTTGCCCAGATGGAGAAATTGGCGGAAAGTCGCGGCGAAACCTTTTCGCCCGACTATAACAAGGTGTTGTCCATGTCCTCTTTGTGGCGTGACAATGGCAGTGAACCCGACCCCGGTTTGGCCGACTCCCTTACACGGGGGCTTGAATCGGCTTTGAAAGACTGGGTGGCGGCACGTTCCGTTGAAGGCGATGCCATGGTCAAGGATTTGAAAGGTCGCCTTGAAGTTTTGCGCGAGCTTGGTGCAAAGATTGCGAAACGTATTCCCGCTATCCTTGAAGAAAAGAAAGCGGGGTTGCGTCAACGTATTCAGGAGATGCTGGAATCTGTCGGTGCGGAGCTTTCCGAAGATCGTATGCTTCAGGAGGTGGCGCATTTGACAGATAAACTGGATGTTTCCGAAGAACTCACCCGACTGGACGCGCATCTTGCGCGGCTGGATGAGGTTCTGAGCGCAAGCGGTGAGGCTGGTAAGAAATTTGATTTTCTTTTGCAGGAGACATTCCGAGAAATCACCACCTGCGGCAATAAGTCCCAGGATGCTACGGTCAGTCGGTTGGTGGTTGATTTTAAAGCAGAGCTTGAACGTTGCCGCGAGCAGGTGCAGAATATTGAATAGAAGCAGGGGAAGGTATGCAGAAACAGGGATTGCTTAACGTTGGTTTTGGTAATTTCGTTGTCTTGGGTCGGGTCGTTTCCATTGCCTTGCCGTCCAGTGCTCCCATGCGCCGGTTAAGGGAAGATGCTCGCCAGGAGGGACGGCTGATCGATGCGACCCAAGGGCGTAAAACCCGCGCGATCATTGTTACCGATTCCAATCATGTGATATTGTCTGCCATTCAGGCTGAAACCATTGGTCAGCGATTTAGCGCGGAAGAAGGAGAATAGATGTCCGAAACCGTAGCCCGTCTCGGGCAGGTACTGGTTGTTTGTGCTCCCAGTGGTACAGGGAAAAGTACTTTGATCAACAAACTTCGGGAAGAGTTTCCCAATTTTGGTTTTTCGGTGTCCTATACCACCCGTGACCCGAGAAAAGGAGAACAGGACGGGCGCGAATATCATTTTGTCTCCCGCGAAACCTTTGTTGCCATGCGTAGTCAGGGGGAGTTTTGCGAGTGGGCCGAAGTCCATGGCAATCTGTATGGTACGGCTACTGCGCCTGTCATGCAAATGCTTGATGCAGGCAAAGATGTGCTGTTTGATATAGATGTGCAGGGAGCAAAACAACTTAAGAAAATATTTTATAAAGGAAATTTTATCCTTTTGCTCCCTCCCTCCCGTGATGAACTGATTCGTCGTTTGACCGGGCGCGGCACTGACTCGGAACAATCCATTGCCAAGCGTCTTGCCAACGCACGGGGAGAAATCGCACAAGCTGAGTTTTTTGACTACTGGATCGTTAACGATGATCTTGAAAAGGCGTATCAAGAATTTCGTGCTGTATTCATGGCTGGTGCGTGCAAGCCGGAATTACGCACCGACGTGGAAGAACTTGTTCTCAATGAGTGGACTGAGTAATGGCTGAGTTGGTCGTTGCCCTTGATTATGGGGATGCTCCATCCGCCCTTGCTATGGCGACGTCCCTTCGTGGACTCGTGCCGTGGATGAAGGTGGGCCTTGAGTTGTTTGTAGCCGAAGGACCAAAGGTTATTGCCGGGCTCAAGGAAATGGGATTTAAGGTGTTTTTGGATTTGAAATTCTTTGACATCCCGAATACGGTTCAAGGGGCTGTGCGATCTGCTACCAGGCTCGGTGTGGATATGGTCAATATTCATGCTTTAGGCGGTGAACGTATGGCCGAAGCAGCCTTGACAGGTTGTTCCGAGGGTGTTGACGTTGGGGCAAAGCCACCTTTGGTTCTTGCGGTGACCATGCTCACCAGCATGGCAGCGGGGGATTTCCCTGGACAGGGTGTGATGGAACCTTCGGCTATGGCTCTTGACCTTGCTGTAAAAGTTAAGCAATATGGCATAAATGGGGTTGTTTGTTCCGGTTTGGAAGTGGAACGTATTAAAGCGGAATGTGGTGCTGAGTTTATTTGTCTTACACCGGGTATTCGTTTGGAAAACTGTGTAGCGGATGACCAAAGACGCGTTGTTACCCCGGCGCAAGCTGTTGCAAATGGATCGGATTTTTTGGTCGTTGGACGGCCTGTTACCGGTGCGGATTCGCCAGAGAAAGCCGCCTTGGCTATACTTGCAGAGATGGAGTCGGCATACAAGGGGAGCTCATGATCGATACAGGTGATAACCACAGTGATGATCAAGAGGTCGTCAGAGACGGAGCGGAAAAAATCAAAGGGGTTTTTTCCTCCCAGACTATTTCCAAAGTCGGGACCGGAACCACGCAGCGGCGCACCATTCAAAAGACCTATTGGAGTTGTGAAGAAATGGCTGATGGATGTATAGAAATTCAGCCGCTTAATTTCAATTATGTTCCCTCTGGGCCGAAACGTTCCATTGATCGTGACTCTTTTTTGGCAAGCTATAATCCAGAACCTGAATTTTATATGACGACCGTCTATCCTGCTATCAAGCAGGTGGATGATGCTATTGTGCGCGGTGAACAGCACCGTGAACGCGGTGCTGCCTATAGTGCCGAGTTCGAGTTTAAGCAGGCCATGGCAGTTGATGAAGAAAACGTTCGTGCTAATTTCGGACTTGGATTGACGTATTTGGACCGTGGCGATGAGGTCAGGGCCAACGATATTTTTGAGCGCATTGTCGATCTTGAAGCCGCATTTGAGGAGGAACATAAACATCTTTTCAATGACTTTGGGATAAATATGCGGAAAAACAAGATGCTTGATCAGGCTTTGCAATACTACCTGCGGGCGGAAGAATTGGTCACGGATGACGAGCATCTGTTGCATAACATTGCCCGTTGTTACTATGAAAAGGGCGATATAAAAGGGTGTCGGGACTATCTTGAAAAGAGTTTGCAATTGAACCCAAACCTTGAGGAAAGTGCACAGTTCTGGACCTATCTCAAGCGGCAGGGGCTCATTGCCGAAGACGAAGAGCCTAACATAGGTTCGGATGCCATCCTCAAGGACAAAGCCCCCAGCATACGTTTGGACGGCGCCCCCAAGGACGAAGAATCCGGTGTCAGCCCCAAGGACGAAGCCCCCAGCATAAATCTGGACACCGCCGCCAAGGACGAAGAGGCCGATATGAATTTAGACGTCGGCAGTAGCCCGGAAAGCCTGTCGACCACTGACGAAAAAGATAAAAAACCGTCTGGGTCGATAGTCATCGATCTGGATTGAAACAGGGTATGCACAGTAGAAAAATTGATAGAATATGAAGATGCCGAACAGTTTGGCAATTGCCTCTCGTAATCTCACAGGATTGTAATTTGCCTTGTATCTGGAAAGCTCGTAGGGAGAGCAAGCCTCCTTCTACTGCCGGAGCCATGGCAAAATCATTGTCTGTATCTCCGCTTATTGTTGATATTCTCTGGAATCGAGGATTGACCACGGTGGAGGAGATGGATCAGTTTTTGAGTCCCGGACTACGCCATTTGGCAGCCCCGGACGAAATTCCCGGATTGGCCGAAGCGGCTGAAGCTCTGGCAACCGGCTTGAACCAAGGGCGCAAGCTGGCTGTTTGGGGTGATTATGATGTGGACGGCATTACTTCCACCACGCTTGTTACCGAATTTTTTGCCGGGCGCGGCATAGATATTTTGAGCCATGTTCCCAATCGGATGGAAGAGGGGTATGGGCTGAACATACCGGGAATCGAACGGTTGGTAGAGCAGGGGGCCGGCATCCTTTTGACGGTCGATTGTGGTATTACGGATAACGATGCCGTTGCCCGTGCACGAGAATTGGGTCTGATCGTGGTGGTGTCTGATCACCATTTGCCCAGTGATGTCCTGCCTAATGCGCATGCTGTGTGTGATCCACGGTTACGAGAGGGCGGTCCCTATGATAATCTGGCCGGTGTCGGTGTCGCGTGGGTGTTGATGGCGGCTCTTAACAAGCTGTTGCCCGGCTCGTCTGTGGACATGCGTGAGCTTCTTGATCTTGTTGCTCTGGGAACCATTGCCGATGTGGTTACGCTCACAGGGATGAATCGTATTTTAGTCAAGAACGGGTTGCTTGCCATCAAGGAGGCAAAGCGTCCCGGAATGGCTGCGCTGAAAGTGGTCAGCGACTATGAAAGAAATGCCGAGCTTGGCGCGGGCCAGATCGGATTTAATCTTGCCCCCCGCATTAATGCCGCAGGGAGAATGGGGGATCCCGGAAAGGCGTTAACATTGTTGCTGACCACGTCTTTTGCTGAGGCGATGCCCTATGCCGAAGAATTGAATGTCATCAACATGGAGCGGCGCAGGCAGGAACAGGAGATTGCGGAAGAGGCTTTCAGGCAGGCTGAAGCCATGAAGGAGCAGGCGGGGTTTGTGTTATATGGTGAACAGTGGCATCCCGGCATAATCGGCATTGTCGCGTCTCGTGTGGTGGAAAAGTATTACCGCCCGACATTGATACTTTGTTCTACCGAAGACGGCACACTCATCAAGGGGTCAGGGCGGAGCATTGCGGAATTTGATCTGCATGAAGGATTGAAGTCCGTGAGCTCTATTCTCAACGGTTTTGGTGGGCATAAACAGGCGGCGGGGTTGTCCATTGTGCCGGACAATCTGGAGTTGTTGCGGGAACGGTTCAATGCGTATGTCGTCAAGGAATTGGGGCCTGAGCCGTTGACGCCGACCTTGAAATTGGACCGGGAATTACCCTTTGCCGATATTACGAATACGCTGTTGAATGAATTGGAAATGCTCCAGCCGTTCGGTGTGGGAAACCCGGAACCGGTCTTTGCCTCAACTCCGGTGACGGTGGTCGAACATCGCACCTTCGGGCGTGAACGAGAGCACGTAAAACTGGTTCTTTCCGACGAGAAAACAGGCGCGAAACTTCCCGGAAAAGGATGGCGCATGGCCGAAACGTTGACCCGTCAAATTCAGGGCCGTGTCATGCGGTTCGCCTTTACTCCTAAAATAGACCGCTATCGAGGTGTGCCCTCCATTGATTTGCGGATTCGGGATTGGAATTAAGGGCTATCTGAATACTTTTGTGCAATCCGGCAAAAAGATGAACAAGTAGACCGCTATTGACGATTGAAATCGAGAACGGGCCATCTGTTGTGTGGTTGCAAAAAGATCCGGTCTTCACGTATATTCTTACGCATCGATTGCGTCGTTTCTCTGTATAACAAAAAGCCCACCAATGCGTCTCGGTGGACTTTTTTCATACACTACAGTGGCGTGAATTGATAAATGTGACGGAAAGTGCGTCATGCACTGTGCGGATCAGTCTTCTTTCTCTTTCTTGGTTTCTTCTTTTGGGGTGACATCAATTTCTTCCGGTTCGTTGGTTGCCCGTTTGAAATTGCTTATGGCCTGACCGATTCCGCCACCGATTTCCGGCAGTTTCTTGGCTCCGAAAATGACCAGGACGATAACGAGAATAATCAAGAGTTCCCATACACCGAATCCACCAATCATATATGCCTCCAAAAAGTAACAGTATTCAGATCGTAAGTTGCCTGTGCCTATACACCTGCCCCTGGTCGGGGTCAAGGAAACGCATCTTTTTTACAGGGGAACAATGTCGTGCAAAAGATGGTGCATGTACTTTACAATTGCCCTCAATCTCTTTACATATTTTACGTCATAAATGATTGTTGCCGGACCGTTGCGACGGTTCCCTTTTGCTGAGGCCCAAGGGGGAGTGGGGGGACGATGTCAACCGGTTATCGGGGGTAGCGTCGGCTTGCAGGTTCCCTTTGCATGGGGTGTTTGATGTGACCCTTTTGTGAAGGGTGTTGTCGTCATTTCGTACTGGAAAACGAATAAAATTGATTTGTAGATGAGGAGTCGTTCCATGTTGTTATCGTTCCCGTGCATGCATTTAGATTTGGCTTCTCCCCTGTTGCCCGATTCAACCCGTTTTTTTGATCCTGGCATGGCACAAGGCAACGATGACAGGATGTTTCGGCCCGATGACCTTCCCATGGACAGGCAAACTGCGACGGCATTGATTAATGACTGTATCAACTTCGGCGAACAGTTCAAAGATCCCGGTGAAATGGCGTATTTTGGTGCGGTCACAAGTGACGATTTCTACGAAGGTTCTTCCCTGTCCATACAGGCCCAGTTGTCCCGGCAGTTTGATGACGGACAGGGGGCCAAGCAAGAACGGGAAAGGAAAGAAGCCGCATCCCGTGCCCAATTTATTCTTTTGCTGGCTTGGTTCTTTGAAGAGAAAATGCTGGAACTCAATTCCATTGAACAGGGAATCAAGGATTCATGGACATCCATGGACAAGGCCATTGGCGTGGATGAAGAAGATCGAATGGACGAGCGGGTTTTGGATTTGGGAAAGAGGGAGAGCCATACCGGTGGCGCTTCGGATGAGCAGTGTGTGGCATTGCCCTGGAAGAGAATACTTGAATCCCTTCCGGCGTTTATTCCGGCAGAAGCGGTGTTGGTGTGTACGGATCAGGACATAATCGCTGTTTGGGAAGATATGGAAATCCCCTTTGAGACCGCTTCAAAAGAGAGGGGGCTTCCTGCTGATGCACAGGTCGCCACGTTGCCAGCATGGAAACTTGCCGGACGCAACAAGGCTCCGGTCGACATGCCGCACGCTCTCCATGATATTACCGTGGCCGTAGTGCGATAGCCTGGAGAAGACGTATGGCTATAGCCAATCCTCTTATCAATCCGGCCTATCTGGAAGGAGTCAAGTGCGTTGTCTTTGATTGTGACGGCGTCTTGATCGATTCTTTGGAGGCGAATCGCCAGTATTACAAGAGCATCAAGGAGCAGTTGGGATTGCCCCCCTTGTCGGCGTCGGAAATGGAATACGTGCATATGCATACGCACAGACATGCCATAGAGCACATCGTTCCGGCAGAACGTCTCGATGAGGCATGGAAGGTGGTAGGGGAGTTTGATTCCTCTTCATTGGTGCAGTATTTGACTCGTTCCGAAGGGGTGCGGGAGTTCTTGTGGTGGCTGCGGGATGCCGGATTTGTCCTGGCTGTGAACACCAGCCGGACCGATACCATGGATTTCATCCTTAACATTATGGATTTGGAGGGGTTCTTTCATCCGGTCATTACGTCTGGAATGGTCGTGTCTCCCAAACCGCATCCTGAGGGGATGTTCATGATTATGGAGCAGCATGGTCTGTCCGGTCATGAGGTCGCGTATATTGGAGATTCCAAGGTTGACGAGAAGACCGCGATTGCTTCCGGCGTTCGGTTTTGGGCCTATAAAAACCAGAGCTTGAAGGCCGAAGTTCACATCGAGAGTTTTTGGGAAATCAAGGCCGCCATGCAGCGATGCTATAAGGGCGGTGTTTGTATTAGGACTTGATTCTTGCACCTTTGTGTGCCAATTTATTACCATTGATAGTATCGGCGACGATACACAACGTTTCCGTTTTTTGGGAGGCTTCATGGACTTGATTGTCCGCGCAATTGCAACCGTTCTTGGCATAGTTCTCAATACCTATTTCTGGATTGTGATCATATCGGCATTGCTTTCCTGGGTGAATCCCGATCCGTATAATCCTATCGTGCGGTTTTTACGTGGTGTGACTGAACCTGTCTATTACAGGATTCGATCCGTTCTCCCGTTTACCGTTGTCGGTGGCTTTGACTTGTCGCCGATAGTGGTCATTCTTGCTATCAAGGTGTGTGAAATCGTCGTGGTCGGCAATCTTATGCGGCTTGCCTATTCCATGGGCGGCGGCATGGTTATGTAGTCGGTATGGCTACAGTTATGCCAAAGGATTTCGCGGAAGGAGAACCACTATGTCCGTTTCCAAGATTGATTTGCTGAACAAGCAGTTTTCCCGGCGCATGTTGGGCTATTCCCGAATGGAGGTCGACCAGTTCATGTTGGAGTTGGCCGAAGTTCTGGGGAATGCCGCTGATATGCAAAAGGGGTTAAAAAAGAAGATCAAACAGCTTGAACAGTCAGTGAAGGAATACCGGCAACGGGATGAAACGTTGCGGGATACGCTTATGTCGACACAAAAAATGGTTGATGATCTCAAGGTGACGGCAGGCAAAGAAGCACAGCTTATCATTGATGAGGCCCGCACCAAGGCTGACACCGAGATGCAGAGAGCCCACAGTCGGCTGGCGCAGGTTCATGAAGAAATCGAAACCCTTAAAAGGCAGCGTACACAGTTTGAGATTCAACTGAAAGGGTTACTTAAATCACACATGGAAATGTTGGAATTGAAGGATCCTGAAAAGGAAAAGACCGAGGAACTTGAATCCAAGATCAAGTATTTGAAGAAAGTGGATTAGTTCTTTGAGATTTACCGTTGTCAAGAGGGGTTGATGTCAACTGTCCGTCAATGTCTGGGCATAATCGGGAACATGGGTAATTGGAGGGAGATGCGTATTGGGATTGTAAGGATTCATCCGAAGATACCTCTGTTGTCGAGAGTGGAGTTGCGAAGGCTATTGTCTTTGATCTATGCTTGATAACGTAAAAAAGTCAGTGTTTTTTTGCGGCGAGTTGACTGGTCGGAAAAAGACGCTGGCGATAGATAACGCGGTCATACCGGATATTGGCATTGACGCTTAAACCGGTTGGCAGCAAGAACCAGAAAGAAAGGAGCGGTACATGGAAGCCAATGACCTTGAACTCATTAAAAAGTACGAGGCTGAAGACGCCGAACTCAAGGCTCTGTGGGATCAGCACATTGTATACGAAAAGATGTTGGAGAAGTTTGAATCCAAGTCATATCTTTCTCCCACAGAGACTCAGGAGATGAAGGAACTCAAGAAAAAGAAACTGGCCGGCAAGACCCAATTGCAGGCATTGCTCGATAAATACCGTTCGGAGAAATAATGATGAAATTGACCGGGGCCCAGATTCTTTTGAAGTGTCTGGAAGCGGAAGGGGTTGATGTGATGTTTGGCTTCCCCGGAGGAGCCGTCATTGATATTTATGACGAGATACCCAATTCATCCGTTGAGCACATACTGGTACGTCATGAACAGGGTGCCATTCATGCCGCTGACGGCTACGCTCGTGCTACCGGGCGGGTCGGGGTATGTCTTGTCACTTCCGGTCCCGGTGCTACCAATACTGTTACCGGCATTGCGACTGCGTACGCCGATTCCATTCCGGTGGTCATTTTCACCGGACAGGTGCCTCGGCCACTGATTGGCAATGACGCATTCCAGGAAGTCGACATTGTCGGCATTACCAGACCGTGTACCAAACACAATTATTTGGTTCAGGACATCAAGGAGCTTGCTACGACGGTCAAACAGGCTTTTTATTTGGCCCGTTCCGGCCGTCCTGGTCCTGTTTTGGTTGATTTGCCCAAAGATGTCCAAAATCAGGTGGCAGAGTTCGAGTACCCAAAAACGGTTTCCATGCGGAGCTATAAGCCGACCCAAAAGCCCCATGTCGGACAGGTCAGGAAGGTAGTCAAGCTCCTTAAAAAGGCCAGAAAACCGCTTTTTTATACCGGGGGCGGGGTGATCACTTCCAATAGTCATGAAGAACTCTTGTGGCTTGGAAAAAACCTTAATATACCGGTGACATCTACCCTCATGGGGCTGGGAGCATTTCCCGGTGATGCCGAGTTGTTTCTCGGAATGTTGGGCATGCATGGGACGTATGCTGCCAACATGGCGGTCAATAACTGTGACCTGCTGTTGGCTGTTGGTGCCCGTTTTGATGATCGTGTGACCGGTAAAATCGCTACCTTTGCTCCCAATGCCACCATTGTTCACATTGATGTTGATCCGACGTCTATCCAGAAAAATGTTTTGGTTCATGTACCTTTAGTCGCTGACTGTAAATCCGCGTTAACGGCCTTGGTCAGGGAAGTGAAGTCGGCCAAGGATGATTTTAATTGGGTCAAAAATAATGCAGGATGGGTCAGAAAGGTCAAGGAGTGGAAAGAAACGCATCCTTTGACCTACGATAGTAACGATACCGGTATTAAACCCCAATTCGTTGTCGAAACGATTTACGAGATAACCAGGGGAGATGCCATTATCGCTACAGAAGTGGGCCAAAACCAGATGTGGGCGGCTCAGTTCTATAAATACACTCAGCCCAATACGTTGTTGACGTCCGGGGGGCTGGGGACCATGGGATACGGATTTCCCGCTGCCATGGGAGCCCAGAAGGCGTTTCCCGACAAACTTGTCATCGACATTGCTGGCGACGGCTCAATTCAGATGTGTATTCAGGAAATGATGACGGTGGTGTGCAACAAGCTGCCAGTGAAAATCGTCATACTCAATAACGGCTATCTCGGTATGGTCCGGCAATGGCAGGAACTTTTCTATGAAAAGAACTATTGTGAAACCTGCATGGACGCTCAACCGGATTTCGTGAAGCTGGCGGAGGCTTACGGTGCCGCCGGATTTCGCGTGACCGAAAAAAAGGCTTTGGAATCGACCTTGAGGGAGGCGTTTGCCATTGACAAACCGGTCATCGTGGATGTTCGCGTGGAAAAGGAAGAGAATGTCTACCCAATGGTTCCAGCCGGTGCATCTTTGACCGAGATGTTGCTTGTGTAGGAGAATGGGACGATGAGTAAACACACGCTTTCCGTGATGGTGGAGAACGAGCCGGGAGTTCTTTCCCGTGTCGCCGGCTTGTTCAGTGGGCGGGGGTTTAATATTTATTCCCTTAATGTAGCACCGACTCTGGAGAAGGGGATTTCGCTGATGACAATTGTCGCTGAAGGCGACGATGTGATTATTGAGCAGATAGTCAAACAGCTTCGCAAACTGGTGCCTACAGTCAAAGTCAAAGATTTGACCGAATTGCAGTCTGTAGAACGGGAAATGGTTTTACTTAAGGTCAATGCGGAAGATTCTGTGCGGGCCGAGATTCTTCGGATTGTTGACATCTTTCGATGTAAGGTTGTCGATGTCAGCCCCCATGAAGTCACTATTGAAGTCACGGGTGATGCGGGGAAAATTTCGGCTCTGGTCAATTTGCTGACCCGTTTCGGAATCAAGGAGATCGCCCGTACCGGTTACGTTGCCATGCAACGTTCCATGCAAATCGATCTCTAATTTACATTCAGACGAAGCCTCTGACAAGGAAAGTGATCCTTTGTCGGAATCGTCTGTTCATATGTTTTAGAATTACAGTCCATTGTGACGAAAAAAGAGGGTTCCCATGAAAGTGTACTACGAGAATGATGCTGATTTGTCGTTGTTGAAAGATAAGACTGTTGCTGTTGTGGGGTATGGCAGTCAGGGCCACGCCCATGCGCAGAATCTTCGCGATTCCGGTGTCAACGTGATTGTTGCCCAGCGTCCCGGCGGCCCTAACTATGATTTGGCCAAAGAACATGGTTTTGAGCCCATGGCCGTTGCCGATGCGGCAAAACAGGCCGATATGATCATGATTTTGTTGCCTGATCAGTATCAGGCAGATGTGTTCAGGACGGATATTTTACCGCATCTTGAAGAAGGCAATGTCATTGCTTTTGGCCATGGTTTTAACGTACATTTTCAACAAATTATTCCGCCCAAGGGGGTTGATTGTGTCATGATTGCCCCCAAAGGGCCAGGGCACCTTGTTCGTCGTACATTTACCGAAGGCGGTGCGGTTCCCTGTCTTGTTGCAGTGGAAACCGATGCATCCGGCAAGGCCATGGATATTGCCTTGGCCTATGCAAAAGGTATTGGCGGTACCCGTTCCGGTGTTATTGAAACCACTTTCAAGGAAGAGACCGAAACCGATCTTTTCGGCGAGCAGGCAGTGTTGTGCGGCGGCCTGACCGAATTGTGCAAGGCTGGGTTCGAGACCTTGGTCGAGGCCGGTTATCAGCCGGAAATTGCCTATTTTGAATGCCTGCATGAACTCAAGCTGATCATTGACCTCATGTATGAAGGCGGTCTGGCCAAAATGCGTCATTCCATTTCCGACACGGCGGAGTTTGGTGATTACGTCACCGGTCCCCGTATCATTACGGACGAGACCAGACAGGTCATGCGTGACGTTCTCAAGGACATCCAGCAGGGCAAATTTGCCCGTGACTTCATTTTGGACAATCAGGCTGGTCAGGTCGGCCTCAAGACCATGCGCCGCATGGGGGCCGAGTCCCAGATTGAAGAAGTCGGGGGGCGTCTTCGTAAGATGATGAATTGGCTCAAGAAGTAGTTCTCAACACGATACAGTCATTTTCCATCAATAGGCTGATGACAACGGTTTAAGATGAAAACACCTCCCCAAGCGACCACGTAGCTCCTTGAGATTTTACGCTTGGTCTTTTGAAAACGAGGTAAATTGACCACCAAGGAATTAATGTTTAAATTCATGGCAGAGTGGTTGGCCACAATGAGTGCAGCTTTTTTTGTGGCCACTTTTATTGAAGGCACATGGTGGTTCACCCTTATGGGAATTGTCACTATTTGGGTGGCTATCAAAATGTTTAACATAGGAGAAAAAAATGGAGAGTAACCAGATTGGAGCCCTGATCGGATTCGCAACTTGCCTCGCTGTTTTCTTCTATGGATTGTGGTTAAATCGAAAGCGTAAGCAGGACAAAAAACATAATCACAGTTAAACAAATTTCAAAACAAATCTCAATAAGCTCTTATAGATAGTATTGCGCTTGGGACTTTTAACCGATCACCCTCATCAGGGCTACCGCGCTTAATCCAATGAGAAATCCCCCGGCTCTGCCGGAGGGGCCGTAAGAGTTTTACTAGTGTTATATAGTGTTACGGAAGGAAGGCTAAACTCGCCCTTGGAGGCAGATTTCTATGAATGTTTGTATTGTCGGTACCGGCTATGTGGGACTGGTGTCCGCAGCCTGTTTTGCCGAAATGGGTAATACAGTTTTTTGTGTGGATGTTAATCCGGATATCGTGAAAATTCTTGAGAGCGGTCAGGTCCATATCTATGAGCCGGGTCTTGAGGATTTGGTCAAACGCAATACTGCGGCTGGTCGTCTGCATTTCACAACGGATTTGGGCACAGGTATGGCTGATGCGCGGGTTGTTTTCATTACAGTCGGCACTCCGTGCAGAGAAGACGGCAGTTGTGATCTTGGCTACGTGGATGCCGTTGCCCGTGAAATCGGTCAGCGTATGACTGCGCCCAAGATTGTTGTGGATAAATCGACTGTTCCGGTGGGAACGGCTGATCGCGTACGGGGGATCATCTCCGAAGAGTTGGAAAAGCGCGGTGAGGATATTCCTTTTGATGTGGTTTCCAACCCGGAATTTCTCAAGGAAGGGGATGCTGTTTCCGATTTTATGAAACCGGATCGCGTGATTGTGGGAATAGATGATGAAGAGTCGGCCAGGGTGCTTCGGGATTTGTATAGCCCCTTTGCCCGTAGCCGTGAAAAAATTATTGTCATGGGCGTTCGGTCCGCAGAAATGACCAAATATGCCGCCAACTGCATGCTCGCTACAAAAATATCTTTTATCAACGAAGTTGCCAATATTTGCGAACGTGTGGGAGCCAACGTCACGGAGGTGCGGGCCGGTATCGGTTCTGATAGCCGAATCGGGTATAGTTTTATCTACCCCGGTGTCGGCTACGGTGGTTCCTGCTTCCCCAAGGATGTCAAGGCACTGATCGGTACTGCCAGGGAAAATGGCTATGAGGCCCGACTTATTCAGGCTGTCGATGATGTCAATGATGCTCAAAAACACGTGCTGGCAGACAAAATCATCAACTATTACGACCAGCAAGGTGGAGTTTCAGGAAAGACGCTAGCCCTGTGGGGGCTTGCTTTTAAAGCCAATACCGATGACCTCCGAGAGGCTTCGGCCATAGAGGTCATTCGGGATTTGACGGCCCAAGGCATGACGGTGAAGGCGTTCGATCCCATTGCAAATAATCGTGCCCGTGATACAATCGGTGAGACAAAGGGGCTGGAAATTTTCGACAATCAATATGCCGTGCTGGAAGGGGCCGATGCCTTGGCTGTCGTCACTGACTGGAATCAGTTCCGCGACCCTGATTTTGATAAGATAAAGGAGATGCTTACCGCCCCCATAATCTTTGACGGACGTAATTTGTATTCTCCGAGACGGATGGGAGAGAATGGTTTTGCCTATTTCAGCATAGGCCGGACGCCTGTAAAATAGTTTTTGGATATTATATAGAAATCAACCTGTTCACACCATCCCAATGGCCAATTT
>PDWI01003471.1_pt1 | contig 22200 bp, 32 predicted proteins | sample 1430891 | NCBI WGS metagenome assembly PDWI01 (sample SAMN01162508, study PRJNA174530) | Oral metagenome, whole genome shotgun sequencing project. | biome: Marine environment; feature: Marine mammal; material: Swab sample of the gingival sulcus; isolation source: swab sample of gingival sulcus... | reverse complement strand
TCCTCTCGGAATTAACTTCTTTGCATACTGTTTAGTTGTCAATGTTCTAATGCGACTTTATAATAGTACCATCTACCTATTATTTTGTCAATATGTTTTCTCAATTTTTTTATTATATTTTCACTAAAAAAAACGACCTCCTCGGAAGTCGCTTATCTCCTAATTATACTAAATCATTATAATATTTTTTGTTTTGTATCTCATAAACATCAAATCTATTAAAATAATTTCTTTTTATAACTAAAACTTCATTGCCTTCTTTTTCGAAAAGAAGCGACTTTCCATATTTTTGCATATACTTAAAGTTATTATTTGCCATTTCTTCCATTATATATTTCTCATCTTCACCATGATTTGTTATATACATTTCAGATTTTCCTGATATTTTATGTATAGGTCTCGGATTGAACTTTAATTTCATTATACCTAAAATTAAATCAAATACCTTTGCTTCATACAAAGCTTTTAATATAGCTAATGTTAAAACAGTTGAAACAAGGGCAATCGTTAATCCCGTGTATAATTTTTTTCTATCTTTTAAAGTAATATTATCTTCCATATCGCCTCCTACTTATAAATTATACCATAATTTTATTTAAATAACATTATAAAAATCTTATTTTTATATATATTATTTAATATATATTTCTAACAACAACATATTTAATATTTATTATCATTTTGCTTAATACTTTATATCATACTTAATTTTTATCCTATCCAGTTTATCAAGCATTGGTTCTGCTCCTATCCAAAGAAATATCCACGTAGCTATTGCATGTACTAAATCAAAAGGCAAGCCAGTAAGATAATATGTTAAAAGTATTTTAAAATCTAACTCTTTTATCCATATAAGAGCAGATGCTGGATTCATAATCCCACCATATATGACTATAGATGATATGAATCCAAATATACATAATGAAACTTTTTTTCTACTTATAAGATTTTTGTAAAATAATATTCCTGCTAAAAATCCTATAAGACCCATTGCAAACATTTGAAAAGGCGTCCAAGGCCCTTGCGAAAACATCATATTCGATGTGAGCATAGATATAGATCCTACTAAAAAACCGTACTCTGCACCGAATGCAACTCCTGCAATTATTGTAACAGCAATAACTGGCTTAAATTGCGGGAGCATAAAAAACGCCGCTCTACCTGCCACCGCAATTGCGCATAATGCAGCTATTGTTACAATTTCTCTACTTTTTGGCTTCCTTCCTTCGAAAACTATAAAAAAAGGTGTCATAGTTTGAAGTAATATCAAAAGAGATATAAAGTAATATTTCTTATTATTTAAATAAAATATTCCAATAAATAATGTGAGTGGAATTGTTAACAAAATCAAAGCAGACGCAACAATAGTTCTTTTAGTTAATTTTTTCTTTGACTTGCTTATCATATTTACTTCATTTGCGCTTTTATCACTTTTTTTACTGACACTAAAAGCAAATACCAAAGTTGATATTAAGAAAATCAAATACATATACATCTGTTTATCTGCAAGTTTACTCATCTCTTCTAAACTAATTATTTTTGTTAAATCAGTAATTTTTATAAAATTAATAATGAAAATAAATGATATAGTCGCAGATATAAAAGCTATTATTTTTCTTAAAAGTGATATTTTGTTTTTATTTTTTACCTCTTCTTTTTTCGAGACAGGAAGTGGTGGTATTTCTACTTCACTTACTGTTTCTTCCTTTTTATTAACACCTAATTTTTTTATTAATTCATCATAAGTGACAACACTATCTATAATTCCCCTTGACATTCTATTAGCAGAAGTTGTATAAAAATTATTATTTGAAAAAAATTCTCCGGGACTATCTTCACTAACGACATTTCCGTCAAAAAATAATGCACATCTATCTGAGTACATAGCGCAAAATTCTATATCATGACTAACCATTATAATTGTTACATCTAATTTTAAAAGTCCTTTTAAAATATTAGCAAATTCTTTTTTAAAACCCATATCCATACCTTTAGTGGGTTCATCTAAAAGTAAAATATCAGGTTCAGTTAAAAGAATTTTCGCTAATGCGACTCTTTGTTTTTCTCCTCCTGATAAGTCAAATGGATGGCGGTCTAATAATTCATAAAGCCTGCATATTTTAACTACTCTTGCCACTTTTTCATCTCTTAATTCATCTTTTCTTAGCATGATTAATAAATCATCCCTTACAGTGTTTTTAACGAATAAAGTTTCAGGATCTTGAGGTAATAATACAAGCTTTCCATCTGCTTTAATATCTCCTCTTATAGGATCAATTAAACCCGACATAAGTTTAAGTGTTGTTGTTTTTCCGGTTCCATTCCCCCCTAATATACTTAAAAATTCACCTTCTTTTACTTTTAAATTTAAACCTTTAATTATATCTTCAGAATTTTTTTCATATCTAAACCACAGCTCAGAAATGCTAACTGCAATTTTTTCATTAGAATTAATTAGATCATTCTCAATATTTTCATTCTTATATTCATCTTTTAATTCAAGATTATTTTGTTTTATTACATTTTCGAGCCAAAATCTTCCATCTCTAACACTTATAGGGCAACTAAAATCATTTGAAACACTAGCCCATACCCTCATAGACACAGGCATTGATTCAAACATCATATGTTTATTTTGTCTTAATTCTTCTCCTACTTCTCTTACAGTTCCTTTTGATAAAATTTCGCCTTTTTCAAGCACAATAACTCTATCTGCTATTTGAAATACCTCTTCAAGCCTATGTTCAGTTAATATTATAGTTGTTCCTATTTCTTTATTAATTTTATTAAGTGTTTTAATAAATTCACTTGAAGAAATTGGATCAAGTTGACTTGTTGGCTCATCAAGTATTAATATAGAAGGTGCCATAGCCATTATAGAAGCTAAATTTAAGAGTTGTTTTTGACCTCCTGAAAGCTCATTTACATTCTTATAAAACCAATTTTGTATTCCAAAAAATGATGCCATCTCTGCTACTTTTTTTCTTATAACAGGAGTATCATATCCTAAACTCTCAAGTCCAAAAGCAAGTTCATGCCACACTTTATCAGTTACGATTTGATTTTCTGGATTTTGCAATATAAATCCAATATTTTCTGTTTGTTCTCTTAGAGTTAAATCTTCTAAATTTATATTTTCAAATAGTATTTTACCTTCTATACTTCCAGATGGCCTAAGAGTTGTTTTTAATTGTCTTAAAAGTGTCGATTTCCCACTGCCTGATTCACCACATATTACTAAAAATTCACCTTTTTTTATATCCAAGTTTAGACTTTTTAAGGCTTTTTTTTCACTTTGAGGGTATCTGAAACTATAATTTAATAATTTATACGCTTCCACTTTATATCCTCCTTAACATTTAATATCATTGGTGTAATACATAGTAATAAATACAATATATGAAAACTAATAGTTACTTGGTTTAATTCATATCCCTTTATGCTCGGATAGTATCTAAAAAACATCCCTCCACTTGCCCATGCAAAAAATATATAAAAAAAACAAAAAACAATCCACATAATTATATTCTTATCTCTTGAATCTAATTTATATATGCTAAATGCTGTTCTTCCTTTAAGACCGTATCCTCTACTTTTCATACTATCAGATGAATCAATTGCGTTTTCTAAACTCCATGATATTACAATAGATAATACTCTTATCGAATGCCTCGCTTTATTTATAAAACCTATATCAGAGTATATACCTAATGCTTTTTGAGCATTCGAAACTTTTATAATTTGTTCCTTAAATCTAGGTATAAATCTTAAAGTCATAGAAAGAACTAAACTAAGTGCAGGTATAATTTTACCGAATAAATATACAAATTTATCAGTAGTCATAACTTCGTTATAGCATATGAACCAGTTAATCACAGAAACTAACATTATCGAGGAAACAACACCGTATATTATACTTTCTAATGTCAAAGGATTTCCAGATGAAAAATATCTCAAAATTGTAACTCCTTCATGATTAAATACAGGATTAATTATAACTGTTAGAATTACCATTGGCATCATAAATAATAAATTAAATTTTACAGCTTTTTTACCCCTTAAATATATGGAATAAAAAATAGATGCGATTAACGATATTATCAAATCTATAGGGTTATTAAAAAACATTGTAAACAATAACACAACAAAAAAATAACTAAAATTTACTATAGGATGAAATGATGAAAAATTATCTCTATATTTTTTATTCATAAAAACCTTCACCAACATCTATTCCTAAATTACAAGTATATACCCAATCAATTATATCTCCATCTTTCAATTGATATCTACTGCAACCATAATTAGGAAACCATTCATTAACTTTATACATCCATCCTGACAATTCACCACAGTCAAATTCATATAAATTATTTATGCCCTCTATGTATGCACTATTATATATAGGAGTATCAGAAAACTCCATATGAATCTTTTTTTGTTTGCAAGTCCGTTTAAGTATGTTAAAAACAGATTCTCCTTCGTAAAATTCCACTTCAGTAGGCTCTAATATCCATCCATCATCTGGAACAAGTTCCACTTTTTCAGGATCTAGATAATCCATATTGTCTAAAATTGTATTACAAGATATAGACAAAACACATTTGTATTTATCACCTGTTATTTTTACATCTTGAGGTTCTACTGGCAATGGTTTTCCTTCCGGAACTGGATCTGTTAGATATTTATCTTTTCCAGTTTCAGGGTCAATTTCCATACCCATTTTCTTTGAATATTCAACATCACCTTTTGATTTTACATCAGATTTTTCAATTCCAGCTATTTCAAGTGCAGCTTCAATTTTGTCGTCCGCACTCATCTTATTATCTACCTTAAAACCTTTAAGCCCTGGTGCATTCCCTCCATACCAAAATGCAAATACAAGCACTGCTATTACAATTAAAGCAACAATTATTTTCGTTTTATTTTTCATTTATTCCTCTATTAAATTAGCACTAATCAACATTTTATAAACCATATGTGACACTTGATACCTTTTTATAGGAATCTTTGGATCTATTGTCATTCCATCATTTTCTAAAATACCCTCTTTATAACAAAATCCTACCCCTTCTCTTGCCCATTTGGAAACTTCCATATAGTCATTATATTCTGACAGAGCATTAATTATTTGATAATCCTCCATATCCGTATTTATTCCGGCTAATTTTGCTGCTCTTGCAACCATAACAGCTGCTTCTTGTATTGTGATAGTTCCTTTCGGGTCAAAAACTCGCTCACTTCTTCCTTTTATAATTTTATAATTATATGCAGAAGCTACATATCCATAAAACCAATCATCTTTTTTTACATCATTAAATTTATAAATATCTTTTTTATCAAGTCCAAATGCTCTTACAATAATTGTTGCAAATTCAGCTCTAGTCATATTATTATTAGGATCAAAAATCCCTGGTTTCTTACCATTAATTATCTTTCTGTATGCCAATTCATTTATTGCTTTTTTGTATTTATTTGATTTTATATCACTAAATATAATCGTTTGATCAACTATTGGCATTATTTTTATGTCCTTATTTTTATTTTCAAGTCCATTAATTTCTTTTTTATGATTTTTATCTACAACAATTTTTACATCATCCATTCTATATAAAGATGACATACCGTGTTTAGCTCTATATGCTGAAACTATACCATAAAATCCTTGTTCAGAAGACATTTGATTGTTTCCTTTTATTTCATTAGAATGTATAAAGCCTCCATTTTTATTTCTATATGTCAAAACATTATCTAAAATTGTGTTTCCTTTTTTTACAAACCTCTTATCATTTATGTCAATACCAAGTTCATTTAACGCTACTAACATTTGAACAGCTGATTCTACATTCATATTTCCCCAAGATGAAAAACCACCATATTCATTTTGCTTTTTACTCATACACTCGAGTGCTTCTAATGATGCTTTTTTTACTTTCGGTTTGTTTTGATACTTTGCAAGAGCTTGTAATGCCATTCCTGTGATATCTGGGTCTGAAGTTTTATCACCTTCAGTCGCATCTGGTGTTCCTCCAAAAAGACTCCATCCACCATCTGGCAATTGACACTCTAATATCCTATCTATATACATTTGTCGAGTTGCTTGAGTTTTCGCTTTCTTATTAATAGGCATTTTATAATTCCCGCTATCAAGCGCTATAAGAGCCCAGATAGGTCCATTTAATCCTTGCCAAATAGTTTTTTCATAATCACCGAGCGGAGTTAATAAATTATATCCACCAACATCACTCGGATCTGCTCCAATAGATGATAACGATACTATTATTCTACTATACTCTGTATATTTTTTATCATGAAGATTGCCTTTTAGTTTTTTTACATATTTTTCAACAGTTTGATAGTATTCATCATAATACTTCTTGGGTACTTTATAATTACTTCTCGCTAAACCAATTATAGCCCATTCACCACCAATAGAACCAACGATTGGTTCTTTTACTGTTTGATACATATATTCAGCAGACTTCTCAACTAAAGCTTCTAAATCACTTGCTTTATTACTATAATCACTAAATATAACCGTTATAGATAATGATAATATTAATAATATCGATAATGCTTTTTTCATACAACCTCCGTAAATTATTTCTTATTTGTATTATATATTTATTTAATTTTTATATTTTAAAATTAAAAAATTGCATCCATGATGCAACCGATTTTTATGCAATAATAAACATTGTCGGTATTCTGGCTTATGTATTTATAAGTAAACTTAAACGAAAATATTTAGCCTTCTCAGATTACTCCAATGACCGGACTACGCCACAAATATTTTCTATACAATTACAGCAACGGTAATGCTCCTGATTCTAACAGGATTCCCTAATCGCACGATTTAACGCTTGACACAATATTTCAATGACATTTTAACATTTAAACAAATTAATTTCAATATACATAATAGCCATAATAAAATGCTTTAAGATGATATTAATTCCTATAGTAAGTGCACCAGTTTAAAGTTATAGTGGTTCATTTACTTTGATAACTTTCCATAAACATTAAAGTTATAAGAGAGAAAATAATTAAAAAAAAAGCGAAAGAACCAATATTTTTGATTTGCTCTCTCTACTATCTTTTTTAACATATAATAAATTTTTCAACAATTGAAGCTAAAAATATCAAATCAAAAAAACCGAATATAATGGTATTGATTTAATATTGTCCTTTATACCAAAATTCCCTTGTGATATTTTATAAGCAATATTTGGTTTATATAAATTTATATACTTGTTAAAACTTCTGGACCTACTATTTTTTTTTGATTTAACTTCTATCGGAATAATATTATTCTCATTTTGAATTATAAAGTCAATTTCCATACTATTATCTTTATAATAATATAAATCATAGTCTTTCATTTTTAACTCACTTGCAACATAATTTTCAACAATTGCTCCTTTATATATATGATTATCATCATCTTTTATTAAAGAAAAAGGAATATTCGCTAAGGAATTTAGAATTCCTATATCATTCATAAATAATTTAAAGTGATTTTCAATAATATATGCACTTATAGGTAATTTAGGTGTATTTATTGCTTTTGCAATAATATTTATATTTGATACAATAAGCCACTCAATAGCAGATTCAAAGTGGCTAGCTTTTGCTCCCTTTTTAACAGTAGAATATTTAAATTTTTTATTCTCTTTTGATAATTGTTCTGGAATACTTTTATATATTGATTGTATTTTTATAACATCGTTATTTTTTGCATATTTACCCATATCTGCTATATAAGCATTAAGTATATTTCTATGCACATTTTTATTAAAATTAACTAGCTTTTTATCCTTATTTATATATTCTATTATAGCTTCTGGCATAGAACCAATACAAAGAAAATCTTTATAAAGATTAAGCAATTTTTCGTGTACAGCTATTGGCATTTTTTTATCATTATTGTAGCAATCTTTTATTTTTGTAATTACATCATCCATATTTAATGCTAAAAGAAATTCATCAAAACTAAAAGAATACATATATTTAAATTCAACTTTCCCTACTGGAAATGAAAGATTTGAATTATTTAGCATAACACTAAGAAGACTTCCAGCACAACATATATTATACTTTATATTATTTTCAGCAAAGTATTTTAACGATGTAATACATCTCGGTGCAATCTGCACTTCATCAAAAATAATTAAATCATTTTTTGAATCTATTTCTCTTTCTAAAATAAGCTCTAAATCAGAAATTATTCTACTTGGTGATAAATTTTCTTCAAACAATGATTTCATATTTGGTTTTTCTTCAAAGTTAATATAAATATAAGATTTATATTCATTTTCTCCAAACTTCTTTATTATTGTTGTTTTCCCTATTTGTCTTGCTCCTAAGACTAATAAAGGTTTACTATTTTCTCTATTTTTCCATTCTTTTAGGAAATTATAAATATTTCTTCTCATATTCACCTCTACTAATATTATAACAAATTTTATAAATAAGTCAAAAAAAAGGAAATCATTCCTTTTTTTAATAATAATAAAGTAAAATATTTCCTTTATTTTGCTATAAGGTATGTTAAGTAAATTGAAACTGATTTGATTGCCTCACAAAATCCAAAATTTTTAGCTGATATTCTTATTGCATACTTGGGATTATACTTATTTTTAAAGCTTTTGATTTTGTATTTGTTGATGCTTTAACTTCTACAGGAATAACTTAACTTTTTATATGTATAAGTATCATTTCCAAAAATAAAAATCTACTTTTTCATATGAATAATATTTTAAATTCTGCCAATATAAAGTATTAAATAGATAAATATACACAATATTCCATCTTTCTTTTTTAAATCTTTATCATCTAAATATTCTCTCTACTTTTAGTTTAAATTCAAAACTTTATTTTACCCAAAAAACTTGCCTCCTTAAAGTTAAATTTTTAGGTCAACTTTTGGGGGGGCAGTTCAAATACAAGTTTTTGTTTGGAAAATATTAAAACAGTTCTTTACAACTGTTCTAATACCTTAACTCTTTCAAATATAACCCATTCGCTGGCATTACTCTGTATTTTTGAAATTTATCACTTTCAAATATAGACTTAAATTCATCTACTGATATATCATTTTCAATTGAATCGAATACTGATTTAATAATCACTCTAACCATTTTATATAAAAACCCATCAGCTTTTATTTCTATATGATATATATCATTATTATTTTCTATATTGTTTACCTTAAAAATTTTTGCATCGAAAACATTTCTATTAAAATTCTTATTTTTTATATGCTTATAATTACTATGTAAACAAAAATATTTAAAATTATGACTACCTTTTAATACATCTAAATATTTTTGAAAATTATTTAGATCTATTTCATCACTTAAATATTTATATTCTTTATCACTATTATCATGTTTATTGTAGTGGTAATAATATCTATCTAAAAAAATATTTTTTTCACCTGTATATATTTTATATATATATGTCTTATTTTTAGCTGAATACCTAGAATGAAAATCATCATCTACAATCTCTACTTCTTCAACTCTTATATCATCTGGCAAAACTTTATTTATTGCATTTTTCATTCGATTAGGATTTATATCTAAATCTATATTAAAATTTATAATTTGACCAAGTGCATGAACTCCTTTATCCGTTCTTCCTGCACTAATTAATTTAACATTTACATTAAACAATTCATCAATTTTACTTTTTAATACAGACTCTACTGTTTTTTCTACATTCTTTTGAATCTGAAAACCATGGTAATCAGTTCCATCATAACTAATTTTTAATTTATAATTCATTTTCTACCTTATAAATATTGATGATATAAATATTGACATGCTTATAACATATACAAAATAATCAGACTTTTTATATTTTAAATTTTTATATCTTGTCCTAATAACATTCCCTGGTGTATAATTTCTTGACTCCATTGCAATAGCGAGTTCATCTGCCCTCCTAAATGCACCCACAAATAGTGGCACTAAAACAGGTATATATGACTTGGCTTTTTTTATAATAGATTTCGATTCAAAATCTGCACCCCTAGACAATTGAGCATTTATAATTTTAGTAGATTCATCCATTATTGTAGGAATAAATCTCAAAGCAATAGTCATCATCATAGCTAAATCAGAAACAGGAACATTTATTTTTTTTAAGGGACTAAATATTTCTTCTAACGCATGAGTAAGTTCCGTAGGTGATGTTGTTAAAGTTATTAAAGAACTCATAATAACTAACATTAGTATTCTAAAGAATGTGTAAAATGCATTATTTAATCCTTCTTTTGTTATCTTTATAAACTTAAAACTAAATACTACTTCTCCTGGAGTAAACAACATATTTAATATGACTGCAAACAACAAAAAAACTATTATAAATTTAACACTCTTTAGTATAAACTTTAATTTTACATTTGATATTTTTATTACACCTGATACAAATATAATCATTAGAAATATTCCAATTAAGCTATTTATCAAAAATAGAGATATAGATAAAAACAATATGCTGATTAATTTAGTTCTAGGATCAAGACTATGAACAAAAGATTTAACAGGATAATATTGTCCTATTTTCATATTTTTCATACACCGCTCCTTAAATTTTTAACTATATCACTTTTTATTCCTTTTACAGATATATCTCCACTAATCTTAAATCCTTTATTTTCTAAATCAATAGCCAATTTTAATAATTCAGGAATATCTAAATCTATATCAACAAGTTGTTTTTTATGACTAAAAACATCGAGAGGTCTTCCGTCTAATACAACCTTGCCTTTATTCATAACAATCAATTTATCTGCTATTTTTAATACTTCATCCATACTATGCGTAACAAATATTATAGTGGTATTATATTTTTTATTTATATCTAAAATAAGTTCTAATAACTCTTTTTTTGACATTGGATCAAGTCCTGCTGTAGGCTCATCTAAAATCAAAACTTTAGGTTTAGTTACAAGAATACCACATATGGCTACTTTTCTTTTTTGTCCTCCACTAAGTTCAAAAGGTGATTTATCCAATATTTCTTTAGGTAAATTAAATGTCTGAATTGCTTCATTTACTCGCTCTTCTTTTTCTTCATCACTCATTTTAGATTTTTTAAGCGAAAAAGAAATATCCTTATAAACTGTTTCTTCAAAAAGTTGATATTCAGGGTACTGAAAAACCAAGCCAACATCTTGCCTTAATTTTGATAAATCTCTTTTTTTATTATCTATAATATAATCACCTATTTTAATATATCCACTACTAGGTCTTAAAATTCCATTAATCGTCTGTATTAGTGTAGACTTCCCTGAACCTGTATGTCCTATGATAGAAACAATCTGACCATGCTCTATATCAAGATTAATATTTTTAAGTGCATTTACAAAAAAAGGTGTTCCTTCATCATATACATACGATACATCTTTTATTTTAATGTGCATAATACCTCAATTAAGTCATCTGAATCAATAATATTTCTATCAATTTCTATATTTTCTTCACTAAGTTCATCAATTAACTTAGTGATATCAAAAGAATCTAATCCATATTTAGTTAATATTTCTTTTTTTGATAATATTTTTTTTGGTTCGCCAGAAACTTTTACTTCACCTTCATCAATAATAACAATTCTAGAACCATATTTAGCTTCTTTAATATTGTGAGTAATTAAAACAATAGTAATTCCTTCTTTATTTAATTCTCTAATTGTCTCAATTACTTCTTTTTTACCTTTAGGGTCTAGCATTTCTGTAGGTTCGTCTAATATTATGATCTCTGGTTTCATAGCAAGAACTCCAGCTATAGCTAGTCTTTGCTTTTGTCCTCCAGACAATGAAGATGATGTTCTATCTTTTATATGAGAGAGTTTTAATTTCTCTAAAACCTCACTAACTCTTATATGCATCTCTTCCATTTCAATAGCCATATTTTCTAAACCGAATGCTATATCTTCTTCTACGACAGTTGAAACTATCTGGTTTTCAGGGTTTTGGAAAACTAATCCAACTTTTTTTCTTATTTCAAATATTTTTTCTTGCTCTAATGTATCAATTCCGTCGACCAATATTCTACCTTCATTAGGTATTAATATTCCATTTGATAATTTGGATATAGTTGATTTCCCTGAACCATTTTTTCCCATAATAACTAGAAATTCACCTTTTTGAATTTCTAAATTTAAATTGTTTATTATATTTTTATCCTCATATTTAAAACTTACATTTTCAAATTTTATCATAATATCAAAAAAAAGATCAGTGAACTGATCTAATTTATACTAATTCCAAAAGTACCATAGGAGCAGCATCACTCTTTCTTGGTCCTAATTTATACATTCTTGTATATCCACCATTTTTATCCTGATATTTTTCAGGAAATTCATTAAAAATTTTATTTATTACTTCTTTTTCTGTAACATAAGCCATTACTTGTCTTCTAGCATGTAAATCATTTTTCTTTGCTAAAGTAATCATTTTTTCAGCCATTTTTCTAGCTTCTTTCGCTCTAGCTTCTGTTGTTTTAATTTTTTCATGCTTCAATAAACTTGTAACAAGATTTCTTAACATCAATTGTCTGTGAGAAGAAACTCGTCCAAGCTTTCTATACATAGCCATATTGCCTCCTATTCATCATCACTTTTTAGACTAAGTTCTAACTCTTCTAATTTCTTCTTAACTTCGTCTAATGATTTTTTACCTAGATTTCTTACCTTCATCATATCTGCCTCTGACTTATTAATTAATTCATCAACTGTATTAATTGAAGCTCTTTTAAGGCAATTATAAGATCTTACAGATAAATCAAGGTCTTCTATTGTCATCTCAAGAACTTTTTCAAATTTATCCTCTTCTTTTTCTACCATTATTTCTAATTTATCAATATCATCACTCATTTCAATTAGTAAGTTCAAATGTTCATTCATTATCTTGGCAGCTAAAGATAAGGACTCGCCCGGAGATATTGAACCATCTGTTGATACATCAATTATTAATTTATCTAAAAGAGTGTTTTCGCCTTCTCTAATTATCTCTGAATGCCAATTTACAGTTCTTGCAGGTGAAAATATAGAGTCAACCAAAACAGTTCCTATAGGAAGATTATCTTTATCATGCTCTTCTGATGGAACATATCCAACTCCTCTTTTTAATCCAATTTCCATAGAAATACTTCCACCCTTTTCAAGAGTAGCAATATATAAATCTGTATTTAATATTTCTACATCAATATCTGTAATCAAATCTCCTGCAGTTATTTCTCCAGGTTCATTCTTTTCTATTCTTATTACTTTTTCTTCGTCATCTGAATGAATCACAGCAATTAAAGATTTAAGATTAAGGATTATATCAACTACATCTTCTCTTACTCCCTCAATTGTTGAAAATTCGTGCAAAACACCATCAATTCTAATATAATAAACTGCAACTCCTGGTAGAGAAGATATTAATAATCTTCTTAAACTATTTCCAAGTGTTGTTCCATATCCTTTTTGAAGTGGGTATATTGCAAATGAAGCAGATGATTTTTCTTCATCTTTCTTAATACATTCAACTATTGGTTTTTCTATAGATATCACTATATCCTCCTATAATTCTATCCTCTTCTTCTTTTTGGCGGTCTACAACCATTATGTGGAATTGGTGTTACATCAGAAATCGATGTAATTTCAAGACCAGCTGTTTGAAGTGCTCTTATTGCAGATTCTCTTCCAGAGCCAGGACCTTTTACAAATACCGCTACATTTTTAAGACCATGGTTCATTCCTTCTTTAGCAGCAGCTTCACTTACTAACTGAGCAGCAAATGGAGTCGCTTTTCTTGAACCCTTAAATCCTAAAGCTCCACCTGACGACCAAGCTATTACATTCCCTTGTACATCAGTTAGTGTAACAATAGTATTATTGAAAGTCGATTGGATATGTGCTTGACCTTGTTCTATATTTTTCTTTTCTCTTCTTTTTCTTCTTACTTTAACTTTTTTACCAGCCATGTCTAATCAGCCTCCTATTTCTTCTTACGAGCAACATTTGGTTTCGCGCCTTTTAATGTTCTCGCATTTGTCTTTGTTTTTTGTCCCCTAACAGGTAATCTTTTTCTATGTCTAATTCCTCTATAGCTTCCTATATCTTGAAGCCTTTTAATATTCATAGCTATTTCTCTACGAAGATCTCCCTCTATTAAATAGTTCCCTTCTAAAATACTTCTTAGGCTACTTACTTCATCTTCGGTTAAATCTTTAACTCTTGTATTAACATCTATATTAGCTTGATCTAATACTTTTTGTGAAGTTGCTTTTCCAATACCATAAATATATGTTAGTCCTATAAGAACTCTTTTATCTCTAGGTAGGTCAACTCCTGCTATTCTTGCCATTAAATGAATCCTCCTATTATCCTTGTCTTTGCTTATGCTTAGGGTTCTCGCATATTACCATTACTCGACCTTTTCTTTTAATTATTTTGCACTTTTCGCAAATCTTTTTAACTGATGGTCTAACTTTCATGTTATGCCTCCTTACTTACCTCTCCAGGTAATTCTTCCTTTTTGTAAATCATATGGTGATAATTCTATAGTAACGCTATCTCCTGGTAAAATTCTAATATAATTCATTCTAAGCTTACCTGAAATAGTAGCGTGAATTTTATGACCATTTTCTAATTTAACAATAAATTTTGCATTAGGCAAGGCCTCTTCAACTATACCTTTTACCTCTATTTCACTTTTTGCCATCTATTAAAATCCTCCTAAATTAATATTATCCAAATCAAATTTTTCGATTTCTTTCCTAATCATAAGATTAGTTATTTTAATATTTTTTAAATCAGCATCACTTATATTATCACTTATCTTGTCATATTCAAATAAATGTTTGATTTTCTTTTTCTTTGGCTTGTCTATACGCCTTATATCTCCATCAGCAATTAAGACATATTCAAAATCAATAACTTTTACAACTATAAAGATATGATTTTTATCCCTACCGCTTTTAGAGCGTACAAACTGTCCGACTTTTAAATTATTTAACATCATAAGCTCATCCTTTTATACTTAAATTCGTACGAGGTTTCTTAAGTATATTATAAGCTATTTTTTATGTTATTAAACACCGTTTTAACATCACCTTTTGCTTCTATCTGAACTAATTTTTCTTGCTCTTTATAAAAGTTTACTAAAGGTTCTGTACTTTCAGTGTAAACAGCTATTCTATTTCTTACGGTTTCTTCATTATCATCATCTCTATGAAATAATTCAGAACCACACTCATCACAAATATTTTCTTTTTTTGGCGGATTGTTTTTTATATGATAAGGTTTTTGACAACCTCTACATAATCTTCTACCAACCGCTCTATCAATTAAAGTATTAATATCTGCAAATATATTTATCACTTTGTCGATTTTAGTATTCATATCTGAAAGCATATTATCAAGTGCTTTTGCTTGATTTATATTCCTTGGAAATCCATCAAACATAACTCCTGATTTAGCATCATCTTTTGAAATCCTGTCTCTGATTAAATCAATAATCAATTCGTCAGGTACTAAATCTCCTCTATCCATATATTCTTTGGCTTTTTTACCAAGTTCTGTATTTCTCTTTACATTATCTCTAAGTATATCACCTGTAGAAAGATGTAAAAGTTTTAACTCATTATGTAATAACTCACTTTGAGTTCCTTTTCCAACGCCCGGTGGGCCTAGTAAAATAATATTCATTTTTCACCTACTTCAAGAAACCATTGTAGTGTCTCATTACTAAATGAGATTCTAATTGTTTAGCAATTTCTATAGAAACTCCAACCGCAATCAATAAAGATGTACCACCAAATCTAAATGGTATTTTCATAACTGCGATAAGCAAGTTTGGAACAGTCGCTATAAATGCCAAGAAGAATCCACCAACCCAAGTTAATCTATTTAATGTTTTCATTAAATAATCACTTGTAGGTTTTCCTGGTCTAATTCCTGGAATATATCCACCGTTTTTCTTCATATTATTCGCCACATCAACTGGATTGAAAGTTACAGCAGTATAGAAGAATGTGAATAATACAATTACTATTGCTGACACAATCATATATGCTGGTGATGTGAAATTAAAATGTTTTTCTATGAAAACTCTAAATCCATTTCCTTGAGATAAAAACTGCGCAATAGTTTGCGGAATCATAATAATAGACATCGCAAAAATTACTGGGATAACTCCTGTTTGATTAACCTTCAATGGAATATGAGAACTTTGTCCTCCATACATTTTTCTTCCTACAACTCTCTTGGCGTATTGTACTGGTATTTTTCTTGTTCCTTGTGTTACATATACAACTCCAACAATAATAAATAATGCAATTGCCAAAAATCCTATAACTTTATATATATTACTTGATGTATCTGCCGAATCGAATAAAGGTCCAATTAATGCTCCAATATCTCTTGGCATTCTTGATATAATACCCGCAAATATAAATATTGATATACCATTTCCAATACCATGTTCATTAATTTTTTCTCCCAAATACATTAGCAGAGCTGTTCCTGCAGTTAAAATTAAAATAACTAAAGAAGCATTTAAAAAGTCTGGTTTCCCTCCTACAAAATACCCTCTAAACAAAGTATTCACAAGTGCAGTTGACTGAATTAAAGCTAATACTACAGTTCCAAATCTTGTGTATGTTGCCATCTTTCTTCTACCAGCTTCTCCTTCTTTTGCTAAATTTTCAAAATAAGGAATAGCCATTGTAAGTAAGTTAACTATGATTGAAGCAGTAATATAAGGCGTTATACCTAAAGCAAATACTGCTAATCTTTGGAATGCCCCTCCTGTCATCAAACTTACCATTGCTGTAATACCTTCAGATTCGCTAAATCTACTCATGTTAGCTTGCAAACTGTTGATATCAAGCCCTGGTACAACAAACACCGAACCCAATCTAAATACAATAATCATAGCCATTGTAAATAATATTCTTTTTCTTAAATCAGGTATCTTCCATGCATTTCTTATGGTAGAAAACATTAAATCACCTCAGCCTTTCCTCCTGCAGCTTCGATTTTATCGATAGCTGACTGTGTAAATTTATTTGCTTTTACAGTAAGTTTTTTTTCTAACTCACCTTGACCTAATATTTTAAGGCCATATTCAAATTTCTTTATTACCCCACTGTCGATTAATAATTCTGGAGTAATTACTGTTTCATTTTCAAATCTATTCAATGTTTCAACATTTACGATAGTCCAATTTTTCTTGAATGGATAGTTGCTAAAACCTCTCTTTGGTAATCTCCTAAATAAAGGCAATTGTCCACCCTCAAAACCTGGTCTTACTCCTCCGCCTGATCTTGATTTTTGTCCATTCATTCCTCTTCCTGCAGTAGTACCAAGTCCTGAACCAGTACCTCTACCAACTCTTTTTCTTTTTTTAGTTGAGCCGGGAGCTGGACTTAAGTCATGTAATCTCATAGCTCCTCCTATATCTCTTCCACCTGTAGCATGTAGCCAACTTGGTGTATCATTCCTCTCATTTGAGGATTATCTTCTTTTTCTACAACTTGATTTATCTTTTTTAACCCAAGTGCTTGAATTGTTTTTCTGTGCTTAGGCTTTTTCCCGATAGTTGATCTAACTAATTTTATTCTTAATCTAGCCATATATCCTCCTAACCTATTACTTGCTCTGGAGAAATACCTCTAGCTTTTGCAACTTGTTCTACAGTTTTCATCTCTCTTAAGCCTTTCATAGTAGCTGCAACAATATTATTTGGATTATTAGAACCTAAAGACTTAGCTCTAACATCCTGTATTCCTGCTAACTCAAGTACAGCTCTAACAACTCCACCTGCAATAACTCCTGTTCCTTCTCTTGCTGGCATAATCAAAACATGACCTGCTCCAAATCTTGATTTTATTGGATGAGGTACAGTAGTTCCAACTCTTGGAACTTCAACCATTTTTCTTTTTGCCTGTTCAACAGCTTTTCTTATTGCTTCAGGTACTTCTTGAGCTTTTCCTTTTCCAATACCAACATGTCCGTTTTCGTCCCCTACAACTACTAAAGCGCTAAATCTGAAATTTCTACCACCTTTAACAACTTTGGTAACTCTGTTGATATTGATAACATGTTCTTTTAAATTTAATTTACTTGCATCAATAACTTGACGACTCATTTAAGTCCTCCTTATTAAAATTTAAGTCCGGCTTCTCTAGCGCCATCACTTAATTCTTTTATTCTACCATGATAAAGGTATCCGCCTCTATCAAATACAACTGTTTCTACATTTCCTTCTAATGCTCTCTGAGCAATTAATTTGCCAACTTCTTTTGCAGCTTCTTTATTACCGCCGTTTTTAATTGGAAAATCTTTTTCATTTGAAGACGCAGAGAACAGTGTTTTTTTACTAACATCGTCTATAATCTGAGCGTATATATTTTTATTACTTCTATATACATTTAATCTCGGTCTCTCAGGAGTTCCGGAAATTTTTCTTCTAACTCTGATGTGACGAACTTTTCTTACTTTATTCTTATCAGCTTTATTTATCATTATATCTTCCTCTACTTACCTGTTTTTCCTTCTTTACGCCTTACATACTCATCCACATATCTTACACCTTTTCCTTTATAAGGTTCAGGTTTTCTCCAGTTTCTGATTTTTGCAGCATAATTTCCTACTAATGCTTTGTTTATTCCTTTTACAATAATTTGAGTGTCTGCAGGAACTTCAACTGTTATTCCTTCAGGGTCTTCCATATTTATAGGATGTGAATGTCCTAATTGTAATTCTAATACCTTACCTTTTTTGAAAGCCTTGTATCCTACACCCTCAATTTTTAATTCTTTTTTGTATCCTTCTGTAACACCTATTACCATATTATTGATTAATGTTCTTGATAAGCCATGAAGAGATCTGTTAGTCTTTGAATCATTTGGTCTTATTACTTTTAATTCATTATTTTCGATTTCTATTTTCATTGACTTGCTAATCGTCTCGCTTAAAGTTCCAAGTGGTCCTTTAACTTCAACAACATTATCTTTTACATTAATCTCAACCTTCTCAGGTATTTGTATCGGTGCTTTTCCTATTCTAGACATTTACACCCTCCTTTACCAAACGTAGCAGATTACTTCTCCGCCTACATTTAATTTTCTTGCTTCCTTATCTGTCATAATACCTTTTGAAGTTGATAAGATTGCTATACCTAAGCCACCTAATACCTTTGGAATTTCATCTTTTTTTGCATAAACTTTCAATCCTGGTTTAGATATTCTTTTAAGCCCAGTTATAACTCTTGCATTATTATCTTCATATTTTAATTCTACTTTTATAGCTTCATGATTTTTCTCATCTGCTATACTCTCATAATTTTTAATATATCCTTCTTTTAACAAAATCTCGACAATCGATTTTTTCATTTTTGAAGAAGGGATACTAACAGTTTCATGTTTAACCATATTTGCATTTCTGATTCTTGTTAGTAAATCAGAAATAGGATCTGTCATCATAATATTATACTCCTTCCTACCAACTTGCTTTTCTAACGCCAGGTATTTCGCCTTTGTATGCAAGTTCTCTAAAACATACTCTGCATATTCCGTATTTTCTCAATACAGCATGAGGTCTTCCACAAATATTACATCTAGTATATTCTCTTGTAGAAAACTTTTGTTTTCTTGATTGTCTTACTTTTAGTGCCTTTCTTGCCACAAGTCCTCCTTATTTCTTATAAGGCATTCCTAATAGCCTTAATAATTCTTTTGACTCTTCATCTGTTCTTGCTGTGGTAACAAAAGTAATATCCATACCTCTTATCTCGTCCACATCGTCATAATTAATTTCTGGGAATATTAATTGTTCTCTTACACCTAAAGTATAATTTCCTCTACCGTCAAAAGCATTAGGGTTTGTTCCTCTAAAGTCCCTTACCCTTGGTAATGCAATTGTGAACAATCTATCAGCAAATTCATACATCTTATCTCCTCGAAGAGTAACTTTTGCGCCAATATTCATTCCTTCTCTTACCTTAAAGTTCGCAACTGATTTTTTAGCTTTAGTTACAACAGGAGCTTGTCCAGTTATTTTTGCTAATTCAGCAACTGCTGCCTTTAGAGCTTTAGGATTATCTTTAGCAGAGCCTAATCCCATATTTACAACAATTTTCTCTAATTTTGGAATTTCCATTACTGACTTATATTTAAATTTTTCCATTAATTCATTTTTTAAGACATTATTATATTCTTCTTTTAATCTAGCCATATATACCTCCCTCAGGTATTAATCCAAAACTTCGCCTGTTCTAGCTGAAACTCTAACCTTCTTATTATTTTCTAGTATTTTATGTCTAATTCTAGTTGGTTTTTTAGTTTTAGCCTCATAATACATTACATTTGAAGCATGTATTGGCGCTTCTTGATGAATTATCCCACCTGTTTGTACTTTTGCAGAAGGCTTCTTATGCTTTGTTACCATATTCACACCTTCAACTACTACTCTGTTCTCTTTAGGGACTGCATATAACACTTTACCTGTTTTGCCTTTATCTTTTCCTGCAATAACAATTACAGTGTCTCCTTTTTTTATATGCATATTACCTCCTATAACACTTCCGGAGCTAAAGAAACAATTTTCATAAATTTATGCTCTCTTAACTCTCTAGCTACCGGTCCAAAAATTCTTGTTCCAGTAGGTGTTTTATCTTCTTTTATAATAACAGCTGCGTTATCATCAAATCTTATATATGAACCGTCACTTCTTCTTACAGGTTGTACAGTTCTTACAACAACTGCTTTTACAACATCACCTTTTTTAACCACTCCTCCTGGAGTTGCCTTCTTCACTGTGCAAACAATTATATCTCCAATGCTAGCATATTTTCTTTTGCTTCCACCTAGCACCTTTATAGTCAATAGCTCCTTTGCACCTGAATTATCAGCTACTTTTAATCTACTTTCCTGTTGAATCATAGCTATAACCTCCCTAAAAGCTATTTAGCCTCTTCAAGTATTTCAACAAGTCTAAAAAACTTATCCTTGCTTAATTTTCTCGTTTCCATTATTTTTACTTTATCGCCTATTTTGCATTTATTATTTTCATCATGAGCTTTGTATCTTGTAGTTCTCTTTACCCTCTTGTTATAAAGTGGGTGTCTAACAAAGTTCTCAATTTCTACGACAATTGTTTTGTCCATTTTATCACTAACAACTTTGCCGATTCTTACTTTTCTCCTATTTCTTTCCACAATATCCTCCTTAAGCTCCTAGCTCTTTCTCTCTCATTACGAAACTTACTCTAGCTATATCTTTTTTTACACTTTTTACTTTTAAAGGATTCTCTAATTGACCAGTTGCCAATTGAAATCTTAAATTGAAAAGTTCTTGTTTTAAATCATTTAGCTCAAGACTTAACTCATTTTGAGTCATATCACGATATTTTGTCATCTTTTCCTTACGCTTCATGATCCTCACCACCTTTTAACATATCTGCTTTTGTTATAAATTTACACTTAATTGGTAATTTATTAGCAGCTAATCTCATAGCTTCTCTAGCTGTTTCCTCATTTACGCCTGATAATTCAAACATAACTCTACCTGGCTTAACAACAGCTACCCAGTACTCAGGAGAACCTTTTCCTGCACCCATTCTAGTCTCAGCCGGTTTTTTTGTTACCGGTTTATGAGGGAAAATTTTGATAGTAGTTTTTCCGCCTCTTTTTATATATCTATTTATAGCAATCCTGGCAGCTTCAATTTGATTCGAAGTAATCCATGCTCTATCCATTGCAACTAAACCATATTCACCATATGTTATAGTGTTACCTTTAGTAGCAATTCCTCTCATCTTGCCCCTTTGTTGCTTTCTTCTCTTAACTCTTTTAGGCATTAACATTGTAGGTTGCCTCCCTTCTTTAAAGAATTATTCACTAATTTTTTGAGCTCTTCTATTGTTTCTATTATTACGGTTTTTCTGATTTCTTCTCTTATCTGATTTTGCTCTAGCTTTTTTAACTTCTTTTCTTTTAAGAACTCTACCACCTGGAGTTGGTAATACTTCACCTTTATAAATCCAAACTTTAACTCCTATTTTACCGTAAGTAGTATCTGCTTCGCCAAAACCGTAATCAATATCAGCTCTTAATGTAGACAAAGGTACATTTCCTTCGGAGTAATGTTCAACTCTCGCCATCTCTGCTCCACCTAATCTTCCTGAGCATTGTACTTTTATTCC
>PDWI01003470.1_pt1 | contig 22202 bp, 16 predicted proteins | sample 1430891 | NCBI WGS metagenome assembly PDWI01 (sample SAMN01162508, study PRJNA174530) | Oral metagenome, whole genome shotgun sequencing project. | biome: Marine environment; feature: Marine mammal; material: Swab sample of the gingival sulcus; isolation source: swab sample of gingival sulcus... | reverse complement strand
CGACAAATTGCTACAATTCAAAGTAGATGACGGAATGGGTGGACGTACGATTTTGTCAGGAATTGCTCAACATTACCCAAATCCAGAAGAGTTGGTTGGTACGCAAGTTTGTTTTATTGCTAATTTTGCACCACGAAAACTGCGTGGAGTTATGAGCGAAGGAATGATTTTATCGGCAGAAGATGCTGACGGTCGTTTGGTACTTATTCAGCCCAAAGACATCGTTAAAAATGGTGTTTGTGTAGGGTAGATAATTTTAAAATTTAAAACAATAAAAAAGAAGGATTATGTTAAACACAATTAAATCAAAATCAATTAGTTTATTAAAGTTCTTTGTTATTTTACCTTTGACAGTTGGTATTATTTTAATCGCAAATACAAGCGAATTAAAGGCTCAAAAGGAAATAAGAAATGAACAAGTAAGAAGCAACAAGAAACATTACGATTTAACTAAAATAAAAAAAGGTGTTTTAGTAATTCTTGACGGAGAAATTTACAAGAAACCGATAGACAAGGCTTTGATTGAAAAGATAGACTATGTGGAATATCTTTCACCCAAAGAGGGAAGAACAGCCTATGGAAGAAAAGGAGCAAAAGGTGTTTTTGTTCTGTTAACAAAAGAGGATAATATAAGTCGTCCTAAACTCAAAAAAGGATACAGAAGAGTAAAAACGGTAACTAAAATGACATCAGGTCAGAATGTTAAAACAAATAGTTATAGACTTGATGATGATGCTCTTATTATCATTGATGGAAAAGAGTATAACAAACCAATGAGTACTATCTCAACTAGTACAATTGAAAGTATTAGTGTTTTGAAAGGCAAATCTGCAACCGATGTTTATGGCGAAAAAGGGAAAAATGGAGTAGTTCTTATTACAACAAAGAAAAAAGAGAAGTAAACATATGATTTAATTATACTATTCTCTTTTAAAAACACAGTCATCTTAAAATTAATCAAAAGTAAATAATAATAGTCAGTTTATTTCGTTTTTTCTTAAAGTATTGTAATTAAATTATATAAAATAAACTTATAAAAAGACCGACTGTAATATAATTAATGGTTTTAGATATACGAAAACAGATATTTGGGATAATATTATCTTTTCTTTTTTTACTTGTAAGTTGTGGTAGTGTCAATTCCAAACTTAAAAAAGCAGATAAACATTTTAAGAAAGGAGAATACTCCGTTGCAGGTAAACTTTACAAAAGTGCATACTCTCGTATTTCGTATAAGAAACGAACTTTACGTGGAAAAACAGCCTTTAAGCAAGGTGAATGTTATCGTCATATCAACTATTACCGAGCCGAACAAGTCTATAAAAATGCTGTTAGAAATAAATATTCTGATTCTATCGTTTTTCTTCGTTTAGCACAAGCACAACATAAAAATGGAAAATACAAAAGTGCAATAAAAAACTACAAAATATTTCTAATTCACAAACCCAATGATACAATTGCTACGAATGGATTGAAGGGAGTTTTACTAATTGATAGTTTAACAGAAAATCCAACACGTTATAAAATAAAAAAAATGAAAGAGTTTAAAGCATCTCGTAGTACAACTTTCAGCCCTGCATTTACCAGTAGCGAAGCCGATGCTTTAACGTTTACTTCCAATCGAAAATTAAATAAAAAAGATAAAAAAAGGAAAAAAAGTAGGGTTACTGGAACTGCTAATAACCACATTTTTATTGTTAAAAAAGATAACAAAGGAGAATGGAATAAACCAACTCCCATAGAAGGAGAAATCTTATCATTAAACGATGAGGGAATTACTTCATTTACAGCCAATGGGCGTTCAATGTACTTTACTCGCTCTATAACAGAAGATAATAAAGGGGAAGGAACAGTTATTCTTGCTTCTGAGCGAGTAGGAGGAGATTGGAGTAAGCCCAAACAAATCACACTATTTAAAGATAGTACGATTTCCGTAGCACATCCTGCCATCTCACCTGATGGAAATACACTCTATTTTGTTTCAGATGCTCCCAACGGATATGGAGGTATGGATATTTGGAAAGCAGAAAAAAATGATGAGGGACAATGGAGTTTTATTGAAAATTTAGGAGCAGAAATAAATACACCAGAAGATGAACTTTTCCCAACCATTAGAGAAAATGGGAAACTTTATTTTTCTTCCAACGGACACGCTGGATTAGGAGGATTAGACCTCTTTGAAGCCTACCCCATTGACACAATAAAAGAGAAAATAGTGTGGAAAGTGACTAATATGGGAATACCAATGAACTCATCAGCAGATGATTTCGGTATTACATTCGCAGGGAATAAGAATTATGGGTATTTTTCTTCTGGAAGAAAAGAGCAGAGAGGATATGATGCTATTTGGAATTTTGTTTTACCTGAAATAGAATATATATTAAAAGGAAAAATAAAGGATAAAAATGGGAATAATGCACCAGAAGGGCGTGTAAGTATTGTGGGAAATAATGGAGAGAATGCACGATTTAGAGCAAAAGGAGACGGAAGTTTTCAATTCACAATGAGTAGAGGTGTAGATTATGCTATTATGGTGTCAGCAAGAGGTTTCTTAAATATGAAAGATACGATTTCAACACAAAATGTAAGTAAAGAAAAAAGTAAAATTTTTCACAAAGACTATTTTTTAAGACCTATTTTTGAATCTGTTCGTTTGGATAATATCTATTATGATTTCAATAAATCAACCATTCGTTCCGATTCTAAAACCGAATTAGATAGTCTTGTCAGAATCTTGAAAGATAACCCCAATGTTATGATAGAAATGAGTTCTCATACCGACTATAAAGGAAATTTTGTATATAACCGAGATTTATCATTCAAAAGGGCTCAGTCAGTTGTAGATTATTTGATAAAATCAGGAATAGAACCTGCAAGACTAACAGCAATAGGCTATGGAAAAGGAAAACCCTTTGTTGTAGATAAAAAGCACAATAAACAGTATTCTTTTTTACCTTTGGAACAGATTTTGACAGAAGAATTTATCAAAACACTTAATCCTGAGCAGCAAGAAATAGCCAATCAAATAAATAGAAGAACAGAATTTAGAGTAACATCAACTACATATAATCTTTATTGACATGAAACAATATTTAGAACTTTTAAACCGAGTAAAAAGTGAAGGAATAAAAAAAACTGACCGTACAGGAACAGGTACAATCAGCGTTTTTGGACATCAAATGAGATTTGATTTAAGCGAAGGCTTCCCTTGTCTTACGACAAAAAAATTGCACTTAAAATCAATTATTCATGAATTACTTTGGTTCTTAAAAGGCGACACAAATGTTAAATATCTACAAGATAACGGTGTAAGAATTTGGAATGAGTGGGCAGATGAAGATGGAGATTTAGGACATATTTATGGTTATCAATGGCGTTCATGGCCTGGATATCATGGAGAATTTATTGACCAAATATCTCAAACAGTAGAAACAATAAAGAAAAATCCAGATTCGAGAAGAATTATTGTAAGTGCTTGGAATGTAGCAGATTTAAACAACATGAATCTTCCTCCTTGCCATACTTTCTTTCAATTTTATGTGGCTGATGGCAAACTGAGTTTACAACTTTATCAACGAAGTGCAGATATTTTTCTAGGTGTTCCGTTTAATATTGCATCTTATGCTTTGTTGCTTAAAATGATGGCACAAGTTACAGGATTAAAAGAAGGCGATTTTGTACATACATTAGGAGACGCACATATTTATCTTAATCATTTAGAACAAGTGCAACTTCAACTGACAAGAGAGCCGAAAAAATTACCCGAAATGCGTATAAATCCTAATGTTAAAAATATTTTTGACTTTCAATATGAAGATTTTGAATTGATAAATTACGACGCACATCCTCATATTAAAGGAAAAGTTTCGGTTTAATATTTTTCAGTTAAAATATATGGTATGTCTTGGAAAGATTATTTTTATTTCACAACAGCACAGAAAATAGGGATAATCATACTTATCGTCTTAATTATTTCTGTGTCTTTGTCGATTAAATTGATGCCTTATTTCTTGAAAGAAGAGACTTCTTTAATGGGAGATTCTCTGTTTTTAGCAGAAGTTGAACAATTTAAGGCTAGTTTAGTAGAAATTGATAAAAAAGAACCCAAAAGGTGGTTTCAGTACAATATAAAATCTAAAAGACAGAGAAAATCATTTAGGAAATCAAACAGTAACAAAAAAATAAAACTATTTTCATTTAATCCCAATAAAGCCGATTCTATAACTCTATGTCAATTGGGAATAAAACCATATGTGGTTAAAAACATCTTGAAATACCGAAAAAAAGGAGGTAAATTTAGAGATATTGAGCATTTTTCACACACTTATGGATTAAGTCAATCTAAATTTAAACAATTAAAACCATATATTCACATTCAGAATGAGAACTTAGATTTTCAGAAAAAAGAAAATAAAAAGAATGAAGAAAACTCAATAAAAATTAATGAGAAAGAAGAAATATTTAACCCCATTGATTTAAATAGCGTAAATGTAAAACAACTTCAAGATATCAAAGGAATAGGAAAATTTACCGCAAATTCTATCATTCATTATAGAGAGCAACTTGGAGGTTATACATCTGTTTATCAACTAAAAGAAGTAAAAGGAGTACATTCTGATAATTTTGAGAGAATCAAAATGTTTTTTGTGGTTGACACGTCTAAAATAGAGAAAATTAATGTAAACAAAGCAAGTTTGGAAAGGCTAAAAAGACACCCTTATATTCGTTATTTCACCAAGGCCAAAGCAATTTATAATTACAGACGTTATAAGATAAAATTAAAAAATATAGAAGAGTTGGAAATGCTAGACGAACTAACAGCCAAAGACATTAAAAGATTAAAACCGTATTTAAAATTTGAATAGATGAATTATTTGGAAGACAAAATTATTAAATTAAGAGCCTTAGAGCCTGAAGATTTAGAATACCTTTACGAGTGGGAAAACATTAGTAATCTATGGATTACAGGAAACACACGTACTCCTATATCTCGTTTTCAACTCAAAGAGTACATCGCTCAACAATCGTTTAATATTTTTGATTTGGGTTATTTAAGATTAATTATTACCCTAAAAGAAGATGACACACCGATAGGAACTGTTGATTTATTTGATTTTGACAGTTTCCATAGTAGAGTGGCACTTGGATTATTTGTTACCAAAGAGCACCAAGGGAAAGGATATGCCAAAAGAACTTTAAAATTAGTAGAGCAATATGTCTTTGACTTTTTGAAGTTACATCAACTTTACGTGGATATTGCAGAAAGTAATATTGGCAGTCGCCAACTATTTGAAAAAGATTATGAAAAAAATGCGATCTTAAAAGATTGGTTAAAAACCAATAACGGCTACGAAAATGTTATTTGTTATCAAAAAATAAAAAAGACTATTACCCAAAAGATATAAGATAAAGGTTCAAGATAACTTTATTTGTTTACTTTTTTATATCTACTTCATGTTATGTGCTGTTTGTTTTACTGCTAAATCATATAAAAACTCTGGTGCTAAATCAATACCATTTTCCCACTCAACAGTCCATCTATTCTTTGTAAAGTTCTTGAAATAATCAATATCCTGTAATTGCTTGAATATTCTTCGTTTATCTGAAAAAATAGAACTTTTTAAATCCACAATTGCAGAATATTTATTATTAAATAATAAATTTATTTTATAATCATCAACATATGATGCACTAATTACTTTTAAAAGTTCCATATGCTCTTTATTTTAAGGGTTCAATTAAATTAAACTCACCTGTATCCTTTAACAATCTCCAATTATTTAATAATTCTTCTTTGTGTATATCTAACCAATCATAAATGAGACTTAAAGCACGACGAGGCATTTCTCCTTTTATAATTCCATCTTCAATATGAATTATTGCCTCATAGTTTTGATATGTCGCATGAAAATGAGGAGGATTATGATCATTAAAAAACATTCTTATAATTATTCCGTAAAATCTACTTATTTCTGGCATAGTTTTCTTATTTTATTACAAAGATAAATTATTATTAAATAATAACCTGCATTTATCTATAAAAAATAATCATTAATAGATTTTAGTATATAAAAACATTTAGAAATAAAGAACTTTATTTGTCCATTATAAGTATTTATATAAAACTGAATAAATATACTTTTAACGACGACTATTTATAAAATCATTAAATTTTGTTTTTGCAAGTAGACTCTTAAATAAGGCACCATGTCCCATACCGTTTATTTCAACAAATTCTCTACTCTGACAGTTAGTACAATTTAATACATCTTGCTTAAATGCTGGCCAAGAATACATTTGAATAGCCTTATCATTTAAGCCTTGGATAAATAAAATATCAGATTTGAAACCATTTGTAAAATTTAATAAAGACCTTTGAAAATATGCTTTAGAATTCGTTGTAGTAGTACCATAAACACTTCTCAAAGTGTCACAAACATAACCTTTTCGCATCTTTCCTTTTTCTTCCAATTGACACCTAAAAACTAAATTTAGTGGTCCTGGAGCATTTGCAATAACACCATCGGTTTGATGCATTGTATTAAGACGAGTGACAATATATCCTCCTTGGGAATGACCTGCTAAAAATATTTTTTTTACAGTTATTCCTAACTCCTTCTCTGCACGATGTTTTACCCATAATAACGCTGCTTCTGCTTGAATAATATTATCCCCAAAAAGAATATTATGTTGAGGATATGCGACACTTATCATCATTATATCCTGTTTATCTAATAGGCTCTTAAATTTATCTAATGTCCTTTTGGCCGCAGGAATAATATTTTTATCACTTTTTACGGTTCCATGAAATATGATTAATACATCTACCTCATTTAAGGCAGGTTTATCTATTACAACATCAACATCTGTTTTATTGTATGTAATTGTCCTTGTTTTTTGATAAGACAAAGGAAGAGGTTCTTCTTTTGTGTTGTCTTTATCACAAGATGCAAATAAAAGAAACGGCAATAATATTAAAAATCTCATAGTTCGTTTTTTTTAATTAAATATAAATTTTGTCTTTACAATTAATTTTACACTCTTTTTATATCTAAATAATGTATTTTCCTAAACTTTGCTAACCTTAAATCTAAAAAATAACAGATAATAAAAACAAAATAAAAAAGCCAACATCTTAATGACTATACGGCTAATATTGATATCCTGATTTAGACAATAGGTTCTGTGCATTTGTTTCTAGCATCAACTCTTTTAATCCAATATTTTGATTTTTTTCCATATAACTCTTCACAATCTGAAAACCAATAAAAAGACCTAATCGTCCTGGGGAATCTTGTGAGATAGGCATTGTAAAAGGAGTTTCAGTAGTATATTCGTGAATAAGTTCTTCGTTAGAAGATAATAAATGTTTCTTCTCAACGATTGTTCTCCAAATAGTTCTCTCATTATTTGTAGCCCATTCCCACTGACTGTCATCATATCCTAAAATATCTTGAAACTGTTTTTTAGGAAGCAAAACAGAAGTTAAAAAAAGTAGTCGACCTTGATATATCATCACTTCCAAAAGTCGTTTTTCATCCAAATTATACGGAAAATTACTTTCTAATATTGAACGAGTAACATCTACCGTTAAATGCTTTTTATTCAAACCTATTAATTGATAATCATAAAAATAAGAAGAATACAACGGAAAATCAGAACCTAAATAAAATTCTGTTCCAACCGATAATGTTGTATCATTATTATAGAATACCTTTTTACTCAATCCTGAGAAACAAAACACGATTGAAGGTAAATCCGCAGTAGGGAAATAGTAATGAATACCACTAAAAACATACGATAATTCTTCCTCTATATCATCAACATTACTATACGAAGTAATTATTTTATCATTAATCTTCTTCACATCAGGGGTTTGCAGAAATCTCAATATTTTTTTTCTCGCAAAATCTGAAATCAAACTATCTTCGTTAAATATTGTATTCACATACATTTGAGAATAGTTAGGAAACTCTTTTTGTAGATTTTCGATGCTTTTAACAATATTAATAGTATCTAACTTTATTAAAGCCAAATCAAATCTTTGTACAGAAACATCTATTTTTTCAGCATCTGCACCAAGTTCAAATCTATTATTTTCTACACAACTAAAAAGTAAAAAAAAGATAAAAAAAAGAAACCATTTTCTGGTCATAATCTAATCCTCTATTTTATTAGGATAATCTACGGTATAATGTAATCCACGACTTTCTTTACGCAACAAAGCATGTTTTATAATTAAATAAGATACACTTATTACATTACGTAATTCACAAATTTCTCTTGAAACAACTGAACGTTCAAAGAGACTTTCTGTCTCTCTATACAATATTTCAAGTCGTTTCATTGCTCTTTTTAAACGAAGATTAGAACGTACAATACCAACATAAGTACTCATTATCTGTTCCACCTCCTTAAAACTTTGAGTAATCAAAACCATCTCTTCTGGCAAAGAAGTACCTTCATCGTTCCATTGTGGGATTTCTTCATTATGCTTCAATAAATCTATTTTGGCAATAACATCTTTGGCTGTTCTCTCAGCATAAACAATTGCTTCTATCAAAGAGTTAGAAGCCAATCTATTTGCCCCATGCAACCCTGTTCTAGAACATTCTCCTAATGCATATAAATGATTAATAGACGATTCCCCATTCTCATCAACTTCAATACCACCACAAATATAATGTTGTGTTGGACAAATAGGTATATAATCTTTTGTTATATCAATACCATATTCTAAACACTTTTCATATATCATAGGATACTCTTTTTTGGTTTCTTCGGCATCTTTATGAGTAACATCTAAATACTCAAATTCATCTCCACGCACTTTCATTTCATTGTCAATGGCTCGTGCAACAATATCACGTGGTGCTAATGAACCTCTTTCGTCATATTTGTGCATAAATTCTTTTCCGTCTTGTGTTCTCAATATTGCTCCATAACCACGTATTGCTTCTGTTATTAAAAAAACAGGTTTGTCCCCTGGATGATAAAGAGCAGTTGGATGAAACTGTACAAATTCCATATCTTTAATTGTCCCTCTTGCTCTATGCACCATTGCAATACCATCTCCAGTTGCAATAGGTGGATTAGTTGATGCTAAATATACACTTCCAATTCCACCTGTTGCTAAAACAGTAACTTTTCCTAAAAATGTATGAATATGATTTGTTTTTTGATTAAGAGCATACACACCATAACACTCTACATCACGAGTTTGGCGAGTAATGATTTTTCCTAAATGATGTTGCGTTAAAATCTCAATGGCAAAATAATTTTCAAAGACATCAATATTTTTATTTTCTCGCACTTGTTTGTTCAAACTCTCTTGTATTATAAAGCCTGTATTATCTTTATGGTGTAAAATACGAAATTCAGAATGTCCACCTTCTTTATGTAAATCATATCGTTCTTTATCATTTTTATCAAAATTCACACCCCACTTTAGAAGTTGCTCTATCTCTGGTCGTGCCTCTTTAACGACTCTAGTAACAGCCTTTTTATCGCAATGCCCATCTCCTGCAATCAGCGTATCTTCAATATGTTTATCATAATTATCAGGAGGATACATTACCGTTGCAATTCCACCCTGTGCATACGAAGTATTACTCTCTTCAAGTTTTGACTTAGATAAGAGTGCGACTTTTCCATATTTTGCGACCTTTAAAGCAAAACTAATTCCTGCAATTCCACCTCCAACAACAATAAAATCATATTTCTTCTTCATACTTCTATTTTTTAATAAAGAACTAAACAAAAGTAGTTTTAATTTGATAAAAAAACAATTTTACATAAATATTTTTGTTTTTCTCACTAAGAACATTTTATCAGAAAACACCATCTCAAACACTTAAAACAACGCCAACTCATCATTAATAATGATTATACCGATAAAATATACCTACTATTAGGGATTGACAGACGTTTGAAAGCACCGTATCTTTGCACAAGATAATTTTTTCCAGCCATTGATGATAATTTAGAAATGCTTATCCTTACCGCTAAGAGTAGTAGTAAGGATAAGTTTTGTTTTTCAATAGAATAGTTATACCTTTGTGATGTGTTTTCATTCAAACGAAATCAAATTATAAGTTAAATTTTTGTAAAAAAGAAAAATGAAAAAAGTATTTTTATTTATCACAACGATAGTTTTATTTGTTGCCTGTAACCCTAAAAGTGCAAATCAAAGCATAGAACAAAAAATTGATTCTACCTCTACGATAATGAATGATATAGAACAATCTTCTATGGATTCGGTAGTAATCGTTGAGGAAATAATTAAATAATCATAATAATTGAAAAATATTTTTATTAAATTCCGTTCTTTAACGGATAAATAAAAATACAATTTTCAAAAAAGAATAAAATATCCCATCTTTGCATTTTAAAAAGATAAATAATCTCTTTTTTACATTCTAACAAGATAATTATACGATGTGTACTTTTAAAAAAATATTTCCCTTACTTTTATTGTCATGGTGGGGAATCCAAATAGGTTTTTCCCAAAACCAATCTAATTCACCATATACTCGCTATGGATATGGAGAGATTAATAATTCAGCACCTATTGAATTAAAGGGAATGGGAGGAGTTTCTATCGGTAATCGCTCTTCTAACATTATAAACAGCATAAATCCAGCCTCTTACAGCAGTGTAGATAGCATGACTTTTATGTTCGATGTTGGAGCCAGTGGAAGAATATCAAGATTTTCAGATAATCTTAGTTCACATCAAACATTTAATTCTAGTTTAGAATATATTAGATTAAGATTTCCTATTAAAAAGTGGTTGGCTGTAAGCGTTGGACTTGAACCATTCTCTTTTGCTGGTTATAAATTCAGACAAAAAGATTCTGTTAAAATAACGCAAAACAATACCACTAAGAACATTCCTTTCACAAAATATTTTGAAGGTTCAGGTGGTTTTTCACAAGTTTATACAGGTGTTTCTCTTAAATTGCTAAATCACATATCACTGGGGGTGAATGCTTATTATCTTTTTGGGGAATTAACCAACAAACGAATATTATCTTTTCCTGACAATGTAAACAAACCAACATCTTACAATAACAAGAATGTTGCAAATGATTTTCGTTTACGATATGGTCTGCAATATTTCCAATCTTTTGGTAACCATGATATTATATTAGGTGCTATTTACGAGACCAAAAATAAACTAAATGGTTCTTTCTCTATTCTAAAAAACAATCAAGAGATTGAAAAAGAATCAACATTTGAACTTCCTCAAACAGTTGGTATTGGTCTTAGTTATACATTTAATCATCAATTGACTGTGGGAATAGATTATCTTTATCAAGATTGGACAAATGCAAAATTCTTTGGAAAAAAAGATGTGCTTTATTCCACGAATCAATTTGCGTTGGGAACAGAATATATCCCTAATTATAAGAGCCGAAAGTATTTAGATAACATACGATATAGAGCAGGAGTTAGAACATATAATCAATATTATAAAATAGGAAATAACTCTTCGGCTCAAAATTATATTTTTAGCATAGGAGCAGGTTTACCTATTTTTACAGGAAAAAGTATCTTAAATGTTGCTTTAGAATATGGAAAAATAGGTAAAAGTTCTTTATTGCGTGAAGATTTTATACAATTCTCTTTTAGTGCTTCTATTAATGAACATTGGTTCTTTAAACCTAAATTATAAAAAACGTGTTTGTAAGAAAAAAAATCTTTTTTAATAACTTTTTTTTAATAGTCCTATTTTCAATCTTTTTTATCTCTTCTTGTAAAAAATCAAAAATAGATAAGATTGAGGCAGTGATAAATCGTGATTCAATCGCTGGATTAGAAGCAAGTAAAGTTACTACCGTTATTTCCGATTCAGGAATAACACGTTATCGAATTTATACAGACGAGTGGAATGTTTTTGATAAAGCAAAAGAACCTTATTGGGAATTTCCCAAAGGATTACACTTTGAACGATTTGATAAGACTCTTCACATTGATGCTAATTTTCATAGTAATTATGCCAAATATTTCAATAAAAAGGAGTTATGGATATTTCGAAATAAGGTAAAAGCAGTAAATATAGAAGGAAATATGTTTGAGACTGAACGTCTTTCATGGAATCAAGTAACCAAAAAGATAAGTTCAGATACTATTGTTAAAATTACAACTCCCACAAGGGTGGCTTTTGTAAAAAATTTCATATCCAATGAAAGCCTTACTGAATATTCAGGAGAAGATGGAAGTGCTATAATGGCAATTGAAAACGAATAAACTTACAACTTTATTATCAAGTTTTATTCAAAACTTTCTTAACTTAAGCCCTCAATTTTTGGAACTTAATTAATAAAATAGTGCGTAGGATGAGACTCGAACTCACACGATCTTGCGACCACTACCCCCTCAAAGTAGCGTGTATACCAATTTCACCACCTACGCTTATCTCTTTCAGGCAAAAAGTTTCAAAAGATTTTATTTCACCTTCGGAACTGTTTTGCTATCAAATAGGTTACAAAAGTAATCTTTTTTTAAGAAATAAAAAAGAAATTTAGTTATTGATAACAGACAAAAACCAAAGAAGAAAATCTATTTCTTGAAAAAAGTAGTATCTAGGTAAAATTGAACCAAAAGTGTAACAAATATTCTAAAATATCTATATAAAACTATTTTCTACTCTTTTTTGTACTAATTTGATAAAAATAACGTTAAAAGATTATTCGTTAATAATATTAAAATTTAACATCATATATTGCAACTATGATTGAATATATATCGGGAAAAATAACAGACCTTACACCAACTTATGTAGTTCTTGATAATGGTGGTATAGGATATTATATCAATATCGCCCTAACCACTTTCACATCTTTGGACAAACAGAAGGAAGGGAAATTATATATATACGAAGTAATTCGTGAAGATACTCACCAACTGTACGGGTTTATGGATACTTCGGAACGAGAACTTTTCTTACTCTTAATTTCCGTATCTGGAATTGGTGCTAATACTGCTCGTGTAATTATGTCTTCTTATTCCGCCAATGAAATAAAACAAATTATAGCCAATGCAGATGACAAAGCATTAAATACCATTAAAGGAATTGGGAAGAAAACAGCACAACGTATTATCGTAGATTTGAAAGACAAAATATTGAAAATAGGAACAGAAGATATTGAGAACTTAGAATTAAGTGATAAATATAATTTGACAAATACTGTAAGGGAAGAAACCTTAACTGCACTTACAATGTTAGGATATGCAACTTCGGTATCTCAAAAAACAATTGATAAAATATTAAAGACAAATCCTAACTTTACGGTAGAAGAAGTAATAAAACAAGCGTTAAAAATGCTTTAAAAAGGAATGGGAAGAAAGATAAACAGATACTTTTTTGTAATTCTATTGACTGTTTTTACCACAGTCAGGACGGGATATGCCTCTACCAAAAGTGTTTGGTTTAATATTAATCAACAACAGGAGAACTCTGTCAAAAAAGATTCTACAACTCGCTTTCCAATAAAGAAAAACTCATTATCCAATTACGAACAACTCCTAAAAAAATATCCTCTTGACTTAAAAGACCCTGAAAATATCAAAACAGAGGTTGAGTATAACAATAAAACAGGGCAATATATTATACGCAAAAAAATAGGAGAAACAGATATAGAACCACCTTTGGTCTTAACTCCCAAAGAATATAGCGACTATACACTGAAGAAAAGAATGCAAGAATATTGGATAGAAAAGAATCTAAAAGGCGTAGAAAATAATGAAAATAAGTTTTCTGTAACTGATATGAAATTCAGTTTGGGAGCAGCAGATAAAATTTTTGGACCAGGGGGAGTACGATTACAAACACAAGGTTCAGCAGAATTGATATTTGGATTGAAAAGCAATTTTATTGATAATCCTGCTTTACCAGAGAGAGCAAGACGTTCTTATGTTCCTAATTTTGACCAAAAAATACAAATGAACGTTGTTGGGTCAGTTGGAGATAAAATCAACTTTAGTCTGAACTACAATACCGATGCTCAATTTGATTTTGATAAAAAATTGGCAAAACTCTCTTTTAAAGGAAAAGAAGATGATATCATCCAACTTTTGGAAGCAGGAAATGTAAGTATGCCGTTAAAAGGTTCATTAATCTCAGGAAGTTCTGCTCTAATGGGAATACGCGCTGATTTAAAATTTGGCAAATTATCTGTTTCAGCAGTTGTTTCTCAACAAGAATCTGAAACAAAAACTGTTAGCACCAAAGGTGGGGCTCAAACCAATCCTTTTGAAGTAAAAATAGACGACTATGACAACAATAGGCACTTCTTTTTAAGTCATCATTTTAGAGACGGATATGAGCAATCAATGAGTCGTTTACCTTTTATATCATCGGGTATTACTATCAATCGAGTAGAAGTTTGGATAACCAATAAAAGAGGAAATTTTAACGAATCAAGAAACATTATCGCTTTTATGGATTTGGGAGAACCTAAAAAGATAGATAATTCTTATTGGAATACGAAAGGGGAGAATTTATCTTCCAACAACGCCAATTCACTATACAACGAAATAACAACCCTTTCTAATGTCAGAGATGTACAACAGACCAATGCTATTTTATCTGAAAAATATGGTGCTTCCAATATTAATGGAGGAGAAGATTATGAAAAAATAGAGAGTGCTAGGCGACTTTCACCATCAGAATATATCGTAAACAAAGAACTTGGGTTTATTTCATTACGAAGTGCATTAAACCCTGATGAAATTTTAGCAGTGGCTTACGAATATAGTTATGGTGGAAAAGTGTATCAAGTGGGAGAGTTTTCTACCGACAACATAAAAGCCCCTGATGCTTTGATTCTAAAGTTATTAAAAGGAACAACACAGTCTCCACAACTTGCAACTTGGGACTTAATGATGAAAAATATTTATAGCATTGGAGCAATGCAGATGAGCCAACAAGATTTTGAATTAAATATTGTTTATCAAAACGATTCGATAGGAACAGAAATACCTTATATTTCAGAAGGAAAAATTGCTAATGAATTGTTATTAAGAGTAATGAACTTGGATAGATTGGATAGCAAAAAGGCAACAAATCCTGATGGACATTTTGATTATATTGAGGGCTATACTGCTTTATCTTCTTCGGGAAGAATTATTTTCCCTGTATTAGAACCTTTTGGCTCTTACCTTAAAATGAAAATTGGAAATGAGGAGATTGCTAAAAAATACACTTATCAAGAATTATATGATTCTACACTTGTAGTAGCACAGGAATATAGTGAGAAAAACAAATTTTTAATAAAAGGTCGTTATAAAGGAAGTGCTGGTGGCTCAGAGATTAGACTAAATGCAATGAATATCCCACGTGGTTCGGTAGTGGTTACGGCAGGAGGAGCAACTCTAATAGAGAATGTTGATTATACGGTTGATTATATGATGGGGACAGTCACCATTCTTAATCAATCCATTATAGATTCTAACACCAATATCGATGTTAAGTTGGAAAACCAAGCGATGTTTAGTATGCAACGGAAATCTTTATTAGGTACACATTTAGAATATCAATTCAGTAAAGATTTTAGCATAGGTGGAACAATTATGCACCTTTCCGAAATGCCTTTAACTAAAAAAGTAAATACAGGAAGTGAACCGATAAAAAATACAATTTTTGGAGTAAATACTGCATGGAAAACAGAATCTCAATGGCTAACCAATATCATAGATAAACTTCCATTTGTCAATGTTACACAACCTTCTTCCATATCTTTTAATGCAGAATATGCTCAACTTATTCCAGGACATTCTGATGTTATCAGTAATTCAGGATTAGCCTATATTGATGATTTTGAATCGACCCAAACAAGTATTGATATTCACTATCCTCATAATTGGTATTTGGCAAGTACTCCCTATAATCCGTCTGGACTTTTCCCAGAAGCGGCTTTAAGCAATAATATAGAGTATGGAAAAAATAGAGCCTTACTAGCATGGTATTCTGTTGATCCTGTTCTAAATGGAGAAAGTAGACATACACCTGCTAATTTACGAGGAAATACAGAATCACAATCAAATCACTACACTCGTCAAGTTAGAGAGACAGAACTCTTCCCTAATCGTGATATTGACCCAACTCGCTCTTCGTTGCTTACACTATTGAATTTATCTTATTATCCTACTGAAAGAGGTCCTTATAACCTTGATGCGGATAATATAAATAGTGACGGAACATTGAAAGACCCTAAAAAACGCTGGGGAGGAATAATGAGAAGAGTAGAAACTTCCGATTTTGAAACTTCTAATATAGAATATTTTGAATTCTGGTTAATGGATCCATTTGTTTACAATGACAATACAAATCAAGGAGGAGACCTCTATTTCAATCTTGGAGATATTAGTGAAGATATCTTAAAAGATGGGAAAAAATCATTTGAGAATGGTTTACCAATTGATCAAAACACCAATAATATAGAAAGTACTATCTGGGGAAATGTACCACGTACTCAATCTACTGTTTCTGCTTTTGATAATACAAAAGGAGCAAGAAAAATACAAGATGTCGGATTAAATGGATTAAATAGTGAAGAAGAACAACTTTTCCCTACTTATCAAGAATATATACAGAAATTAAAAGCAAAACTAGATGCGAACACAGTCTCTAAAATGAAAATAGACTTACATTCTCCCCTAAATGATCCTGCTGGAGATAATTATCGTTTCTATCTTAACAAGGAATATGATGATAAAGAGGCTTCGATTCTAGAACGATACAAATATTATAACAATACAGAAGGAAATTCGCCAGATGCTTCACAAAATCGCTCTCAATATAGCGAATCTGCAACCTTACGACCAGATGTAGAAGATATCAATGAGGACAATACATTGAATGAGTATGAAAAGTATTATCAATACCATATTTCATTACGTCCACAAGATATGGTAGTAGGGAAAAATAGAATAAATGATATTAGAGAAAGTTCTGTATATTTGAAAAATGGTAAAGTAGAAAAAGTAAAATGGTATCAATTCAAAATTCCTGTAAGAAAATATGATAAAAAAGTAGGAAGTATTCGTAATTTCAAATCAATACGATTTATCAGGATGTTTTTAACAGGGTTTGAAAAAGAGATACATCTTCGTTTTGCTACTCTTGATTTTGTACGTGGAGAATGGAAACCTTATACTAAACCATTGTCAAAAATTGCTACTGCAAGTAATAGTCGTTTAGACCTTTTGGCTGTGAATATTGAAGAAAATGGACGTAAACAGCCCGTCAATTATGTGTTACCACCAGGTATTACACGAGAAACAGACCCAAGTCAACCACAACTTATTCAAGAAAATGAACAAGCACTAGTAATGAAAGTTAGCAATCTTTCTGCTAACGAAGCGCAAGCAGTATATAGAAACACCAATTACGATATGAGACGATACAAACGTTTTCAAATGTTTGTACACGCCGAAGCAATGCTTGATGCTAATTCAGTAGCACAAAACTTACAAGATAATGAACTCTCTTGCTTTGTTCGTATTGGTACGGATATGGTCAATAATTATTATGAGTATGAAATTCCATTAAAATTAACACCCGAAGGAACTTATACAAGCAACAAATTATCAGATAGAAATGCTGTTTGGCTAAAAGAAAATATGTTTGATTTTACATTTTCTACTCTTACCAATGCTAAATTGGAAAGAAACAAAGAAAGAGAACAAGGAACTAACAACGTAAGTAATGTAAAACCCTATTTTACCTATGATAAAAACAAACCTAAAAATAAAATTACCGTTTTAGGAAATCCAAGTTTAGCAAATGTAGAAAATATAATGATTGGAGTTCGCAACAATACCAATACGTTAAAATCTGTTGAGGTTTGGGTTAATGAGATGAGAATGTCTGAATTTGACGAAGAAGGTGGATTTGCAACATTGGCAAATTTAGCCATCAATTTATCTGACATCGGTTCGGTAAATATCGCTGGTAGAATGGAAACTGCTGGATTTGGAGGTCTTGAAAGTAACATTTCAACTAGAAAACAAGAAGATTCATATCAATTAAACTTATCAGCAGCACTCGATTTAGGACGTTTTCTTCCTGAAAAAGCAAAATTTCAAATACCTGCTTATTATACTTATTCTACTGAGAATCATTCTCCAAAATACAATCCGTTAGATGAAGATATAGTACTAGCAGATGCTATTAACGCTTTAAATGATGATAAAGAAAAAATTGATTCTTTAAAACAGAGAACACAAAATAATATTGTTACCAAAAGTTTCAATATAACCAATGCTAAAATCAATATCAGAAGTAAAAGACCAATGCCATATGACCCGGCAAACATCTCTTTATCTTATTCTGTAAGTGAAACAGATGAGCATACACCTGAAATACAACAAAATTTACATAAGCAGCAAAAAGCCTCTTTATCATACAATTATAACCCCCGTTCAAAACCTTGGGAACCTTTCAAAAATGTAAAAGCACTGAAAAGAAAAGAATTTAAATTAATCAAAGAATTTAACCTCTACTATTTACCAACTTCTGTTAGTTATATTTCTACTTTAAATAGAAACTATTCTCATATAAAACTAAGAAACCTTACAGGAAATAGTTCTAATTCATTCTTAGACAATCTAACTTTCAGTAAAGATTTTCTTTGGAAACGCCAATTTGATTTACAATATAATTTAACCAAATCTCTGAAATTCGGTTTGCAAACAGCAATGAATTCAAATATTGATGAGGGATATTATACCCCAGAATTAGGAAAAAGTTATTACGAAAATTGGAGAGACACCGTGTGGCGTAGTATCAAAAGAAGAGGTACACCTTATACATATCAGCAACTTTTTAATGCCTCTTGGAATGTTCCAATAAATAAATTACCATATCTTGATTGGATAAAAAGAACAACAGTACAATATAATTCTACCTACAGTTGGAATAAAAGCAATTTAATGGAAGGTGGAGTAAATATAGGAAATGTAACCTCTTCAATGGGACGTTTGACTGGAAGTACAGAAATAGATTTTGAATCGCTGTATAAAAAATCAAAATTTCTGAAAGAAATTATCAAAAGAGGAAAAAACAGAAGAAAAAAACGATTTATTCCCAAAAAATTTGTAAAATCATACAAAATTAAAGCAGGAGATACAATAAATATAAATCATTCCTTTGGAACAGAAAGCATCATATTTACCGCAAAAAATAAAAAGGGAAAGAGAGTTAAACTAGATTATGAAATAAAAGATAAGAAAACTGTCCGTATTATTCCTAAAAAAGATATGGGTAAAATCTCTATTAACATAACGACCAAAGACCCTAATGAAAGAACATTGGTACAGAAGATAGCCGATTTTGCAATTGGATTACCAATGGCTATTAGAAGAATAAATATTTCTTACAACCAATCAAGTAGTTTAACCTTGCCGGGATTCACTCCCGAACCTGGTCTTTTGGGGCAAAGTACGGTTAATGGGAAAAATGCCCCTGGGTGGAAATATGTATTTGGATTTCATGATGATAAATTCTTAGAACAAGCCAAAAATAACAATTGGCTATATATGGGACAAGATGTTATTAATCCTGCTAACAAAGCATTTACTTCGGATTTAAGCATTCGTGCTTCCGTTGAACCAATAGCAGGATTTAAAATCGAATTGAATGCGAAACGACAAATGCAGTCTAATTCTATAATTCAGTTTATGTATGATGGAATGCCTTCGACCTTTAATGGTAATTTTAACATGACACAAATAGCGATTGGTACAGCATTCAATAAATTAGGAACGGCAGATAATAACTACCAATCAGATGTATTTGACCGTTTTCTTAAAAATAGAAAAGTGATTGCTTCACGTCTTGAAGGACGTTACAAAGGTACACGCTATCCTACAACAGGGTTTTTCACAGAAACTCCCCGATATGCTGGACAAGACTTTGACACAAACAACGGAACTTTCGATTTGAATTCACCAGATGTGTTAATTCCTGCATTTTTATCAGCCTATACAGGAAAAGATGCAAGCAATATTAGTACCAATCCATTTCTTTCATTAACAGAAATATTACCCAATTGGTCTATAAATTATAACGGACTTTCTAAAATAGAGTGGATAAAAAAACGATTTAAATCTATAACATTAAATCACTCTTATTCTAATCGATATTCAATAGGAAATTATACTTCATTCTCTACTTGGGTAGCCTCTGAAGGGAATGATGCTATGGGGTACATAAGAGATGTGCAAAATAATTTACCAATTCCATCTATGCCTTATGATATTTCTTCAGTATCTTTAAATGAAACTTTTGGACCACTTATTGGAATTAATGTTGCGATGAAAAATAGTATGACTGCTAAAACAGAATACCGCAAACAAAGAAACTTATCATTAAATTTAACAAGTACCCAATTGATAGAAACCCTTTCTGATGAATTTGTTATTGGAGTAGGATATGTTATCAATGATTTTGATGTCATTCTGAAAATGAAATCAAATAAACGAAAAAGTATTAAAAATGACTTAAAACTAAATCTTGATTTTTCTTACAAAGATATGAAATCATTAATACGCAAAATAAACGAAAACATAACCCAAGCATCAAGTGGAAACAAAATTGTTTCTATACGATTTACTGCTGATTATGTGTTTAGTCGAAAAATCAATTTACAACTTTTCTTTGACCACCAATCAACTGCTCCACTAATCTCTACTTCTTACCCTGTTTCTTCTACCAATATGGGAGTAAGTTTCAAATTTATGCTAACAAGATAGTTGATTTATCTAAAAATAAATACTCACCATAAAATATTTTTGTATTTTATCTAACTTTCTGTTGTTTTTTATAAAAAAAACATTACTTTTGCCAAACGGTTTAACCAAACAGTTAATCTGTTTGATTAAATAATTTTAGAAAATGAATACAAAAAAAGATACCAATACAGAAGAAAAGATAATTCGAGCCGCCAAAAAGGTTTTTCTAGAACACGGTATGGCAGGAGCAAGAATGCAAAGCATTGCCGATGAAGCAGGTATCAACAAAGCATTATTGCACTATTATTTTAGGAGCAAAGAAAAACTCTTTTCTATTGTGTTTCAAAAAGCAGTGAAAGAGGCAATACCTCAAATAGTACAGACTTTTAATAGTGAGGAACATCTATTTGATAAAATACGAAAATTTGTAGGTGAATATTTGAAATACATCGAAGAAAATCCGTATTTGCCAATGTTTGTTATACACGAATCGGCATCTCGTCCCGAACACTTAAAAGAACTTCTCAATACCGTAAAATTTGACAATAATTTTATAATTGAAAGTATTCAAAAAGAAGTGGATAAAGGCACAATAATTCCCATTAGACCCATTCATTTAATAGTAAATATCATCTCTTTATGTGTATTTCCTATTGTTGCAAAATCGATGATAAATACATTTTTTATACCCAACAATAAGGATTATTCATACGAGCAGTTTTTAGAGGAAAGAAGAAATATGGTTGCTGATTTAATTATAAATAGCATAAAAATTTGTTGATGTGTTAATTCGTTAATTTGAAAATAAAATACTAACGGCTAATAGCCAAAATCCCCAAAAAAAAGATGACAAAAGAAACTGCAATAAAATTATTTCAAGAACAAAAAGTCCGTGTACATTGGGATAACGAAAAAGAAAAATGGTATTTCTCTGTTGTAGATGTGATAGAGATTTTAACCGATAATGAGCATCAAGGTGCAAGAAATTATTGGAAAGTACTGAAACACAGACTTAAGAAAGAGGGAAATGAAACGGTTACAAATTGTAACCGTTTGAAAATGGAAGCATCGGACGGTAAAATGCGCATGACAGATGTGGCTGATACAGAGCAGATTTTAAGGATAATACAATCTGTTCCATCTCCCAAAGCAGAGCCTTTTAAAATGTGGCTAGCGAAAGTAGGGTATGAAAGAATAGAGGAAACGGAAGATCCTGAAAAAACGTTTGACAGAGCAATGGAAACTTATCTGAAAAAAGGATATTCTAAAAATTGGATAAATCAAAGACTTAAAAGTATTGAGGTTAGAAAAGAATTGACGGACGAATGGGAAGAAAGAGGTGTAAAAAAAGGGATTGAATATGCGATATTAACCGACGAAATAACAAAAGCGTGGTCAGGTATGACAACTCGTGAATACAAAGATTTGAAAAATCTGAAAAAAGAGAATTTACGAGATAATATG
>PDWI01006404.1_pt1 | contig 22203 bp, 19 predicted proteins | sample 1430891 | NCBI WGS metagenome assembly PDWI01 (sample SAMN01162508, study PRJNA174530) | Oral metagenome, whole genome shotgun sequencing project. | biome: Marine environment; feature: Marine mammal; material: Swab sample of the gingival sulcus; isolation source: swab sample of gingival sulcus... | reverse complement strand
GGTGATTTGTACTACGATGCCGACGGCAGCGGTGCAGGTGCCGCAATCAAGTTTGCTGCGCTTGCCGATGATACGGAGTTAAGTTACGCCCAGTTTATTCTCTAACTTTTGGTATATTATCCCTTTGGGGTTTATAACTTAATTTCTATACCACCCTTCGGGGTGGTTTTTTAGTCCAAATTTTTTTGACGGCAAATAGGCCAATGCAAACAGATAAACCGGCTTAACAAAAATAAGCTGTCTTTGAAACGAGCCTAATCGATTATTTAATCGTTATGATACAAACACTCAACCTACTAATTCTTGCAAAAATATTGAAGTAAAACACTGCAGCAAGCTGATTAGACGGTAATACTCCCGGGCTAAACGTTATCAGTAAAAGACCCTGAATCCCAATAATGATTAAATACATTTAATCATTATTATAAAAATATTTCGCTATAATGAGCGGATGGCAAAATTATCCTACGACTCAATTAATCAAAAGTAACCCAATAACGTACTGATGTGATTGTTTATCGGAGTGTGCTTTATCTTATGGATATTGATAAGCACCGTAGGTAAACAACCTATCAGTTAATTAACTAAAGGAGAGAATCATGAAACAAAAGTCAGAAAATACAGCACTTTATGCTAAAGCAATGAATCTTGTACAAGGTACAAATCAGGATGACAATTTGTATGCCGGTAAGGACGGATCAGAAATTAAGGGTCTTGATGGTAACGACCGGCTTTGGGGTAATCTTGGTGATGACGATTTAGATGGCGGTGCCGGTAATGATTATCTGGATGGCAAAGAGGGGAATGATAAACTTTGGGGGCGTGCCGGTGATGATAACCTAAATGGTGGAGATGGGAATGACTATTTAAAAGGCGGCTCGGGTAATGATAACCTTTGGGGTGGTAACGATAATGATGGACTCAGCGGTTCTGATGGCGATGATTATCTCAGTGGCGGCGACGGTGATGACAGGCTGAGGGGTGATGCTGATAACGATAACCTAAGAGGCGGGAATGGCAATGACCACCTAAACGGTAATGCCGGTAACGATTACCTTTGGGGTGATAATGGCAATGACCTGCTTAGTGGTTCCGATGGTAATGACTACCTAAATGGTGGCGACGGTGACGATAGGCTTTTCGGTAATGCCGGGTATGACTACCTATATGGCAATTCAGGCAATGATACTTATCTTTTTAATAGAGGCTTTGGCAAAGACATTATCAACAACTATGACCCAGATGAAAACGCGCGGGATATCATTCAATTTGCCGAAGGTTTGCTGCAATCGGACTTTATTTTTTCGCGTTACAGTTATGATTTGATTATTGCCGCCAAAACCGGCGGGGACGGGCTTATTATACAAAATTACTTTGACAAACTCGGAAGCTATCAAATTGATGAAATTATTTTCTCTGATGGCAGCAAACTGGATGTCCAGGCCGTTAAAGCCTTAGTTCTACAAGCTACACAACAGGATGACAGACTATATGCCGATGACGATGGAGCAGAAATTAGCGGACTGGGTGGTAATGACAGTCTTTATGGTGGTACCGGGAACGATAGATTAAACGGCGGAAGCGGTGATGATAGCCTCTGGGGTGGTGGCGGTGATGATTACTTATACGGTGGTACCGGTCGTGACACCTTGGGGGGAGGCTCGGGTGATGATATTCTTTGGGGTAGTCACGATGATGATTACCTGTATGGTCATGAGGGTGACGATACCTTAATTGGCGGAACTGATAATGATAGCCTTTGGGGTGGTGACGGTGATGATGGCCTTTGGGGTGGTGCCGGGAACGATATTTTAAGTGGCGGGACTGGTAACGATACTTTAACCGGTGGTACCGGTGATGATATTTTCGTTTTCGACACCGCTTTAGGTGACAATAATATTGATAGAATTAGCAATCTTGAAACCGGTGATAAAATCCAGTTAAGTGAAGTTATTTTCACGGAAATTGACGCAGTTACTGCTGATAATTTTGTTGTTGGCACGACAGCAACGGATGCTGATGACCGTATTATTTATGACAGAACCAACGGTGATTTGTATTACGATGCCGATGGCAACGGTGCAGGCACTGCAATCAAGTTTGTCAGCATTGCCGATGACACAGACATAAGCCATACCCAGTTCATTATCTAATTCGTTTGTATCGATAGAATTTGCATCGATAGAAACAATAATTGAAACTAGCCACCCCTCGGGGTGGTTTTTTAATTCTGATGAATGCTCAGAACATATGCTGATAAAATCAATGCCCCGACTGTTTATGGCAAAAGCCATAGCATTCGGCTGATGTCAGATAAGGGGTTTCGGTTGGCAGGCGCAGCGTCCCCACAACAATGAAAAATGCGGTAATGGCGGAGAGAGGGGGATTCGAACCCCCGATACGCTATAAACGTATACACACTTTCCAGGCGTGCGCTTTCGACCACTCAGCCACCTCTCCGTAAAACTGAAAAATGGCGTTCGATTATACACGCAAATGCCGCCTTTACAAAATTTTTATCATCGTTCCGAAAAATAAACCACAGTAAAATGAATTAAAAATTGATACAAGGCTTGCCGACGCAGGCAGTATATGCATACGGCAGGACGGTGCAACGCCGTAACAAGAGTGAACTCATATGACTATAGGTATAGCGAGATAACATAACAGCGTAGCAATGGTTAAATCATGTCGCTGTACTTTGCGATAGTACCTCCCTTTTTTACAGGGTGCCAACCCGATTGGCCGCGGGTAGCAGGGATTAAAGGGAATCTCCGGGCAGCAGTTAATCTTTGCAGCGAAAACACAAATCTCTTATCGCTTTAGATGGGACAAATAACGCTTTTCCAATAACTTAAAGAAAACAACAATAGTAGCGGTTATGACCAAATAAATCGCCGCCACGCTGATAAACGGGACGTAAGGATCGTAATATTCATCCCGTAACAGCAGTGCCGCACCGGTTAAATCGGTCACTGCCACCCAAGACAGCACGGCGGAACCGTGTAACATATAAATCACTTCGTTACCATAGGCCGGCAACGAACGGCGCATTGCACTGGGCAGCACAATGCGCCGCAGCATGGTGGCATTGCTCATCCCCAAGGCTTTAGCGGCTTCAATCTCACCGCCTGGGGTGTTTTGAATACCACCGCGAATAATTTCACAGGTATAGGCGGCGGTATTTAACGTCATCGCGATTACCGCCCACAACCACGACATACGAATAAAGGTAAACCAAATCGTCTCTTCAATGCCTTCGATGGAACCAATGAATAAACGCACCCCGAAATAAAAAATATATAACTGAATCAACATCGGCGTACCACGAAAAATATAACTGAAAATTTCCGCCGGCCACTTTAACCAGCCGTTTTTTGAAGTTGACATCACCGCGGTAACCAAGGCCAGTAACAAACCGACAAGCAAAGACAGGGTAATCATCCACAGCGTGGTCCAGGCACCTGCCAGCAGCTTATCATAATTATCCCATAAAATATTCCAATTCATTTGCCGGACTCACTTATGTTTTACGAATAAAGCCGATGCTGTACCGGGCTTCTAAATAGCGGAAAATCAACACGGAAACACTGGTAAAAAGCAAAAAGACCAATGCTGCAAAAGATAAAAACGTTAATTGGTGATGGGTCGATTTGCCCATGGCAAAAGATAACTCGACCACATCACTTAACATAATCAGCGACACCAGGGCGGTGGCTTTTAGCATCACCAACCAATTATTGCTGATACCCGGTAAGGCATGGCGTATCATTTGCGGAAAAGTGATGCGAAAAAAAATACGTACCGGCCCCAATCCGTAAGCTCTGGCAGCTTCCAACTGCCCGCCCGATACAGCTAACATCGCCCCCCGCAAGGTTTCCGCCATATAAGCCGTGTAAATTAAGCCAATGACGATGGCTCCTGCCCAAAAAGGGCTAAAATTGATTGCATCCACCGCTATTCCCCGGGCATCCGCCCACTCAAAACGCCAATTATTGATAAATTCCTGCCCGCCGTAAAAAATCAGCAATAACAACACCAATTCGGGAATACCCCGAATAATGGTGGTATAGGCGGTGCCAATAACTTTCAGCAGGCGGAGTTTTGACAGTCGAAACAGGGCAATCACCATCCCTAATAATAGGGAAATCAGCAACGCAATCACGCCAACCCCCAAGGTCAGCAATGCCCCCTGCATTAAGGTTGGAAAACTGTCAACAATCAGTTGAATGGAAGTCAGCATAAATAAGTTAAGGCAGACTAAGCGCTGCTTAATCTGCCCGGTAACAGTGGTTAATTATTTACCGTAAACGTCAATGTCAAAGTATTTATCGTTAATTTCTTTGTATTTACCGTTTGCACGAATGGCTTTGATGGCGGCGTTAAAAGCCTGTTTCAGCTCCTCTTGATTTTTCCGAATACCGATGGCAATGCCCTCACCATAGTATTTTGGATCAATCAAATCAGGGCCAAACAGTTCAAAATTTTTACCGACATCTCTATTTAAAAACCCTTCTTGTAAAACCAACGATTCGGCCGCAACAACATCGACACCACCGGCTTGTAAATCAACCAACGCTTCATCGGTACTGGGATAGCGTTTAATTTCCGCCACATCACCGAATAAATCGCCCAGGTGTTCACTAAAAGGGGTCGATTTTTGCACACCGATAATTTTACCCTTCATGCCTTCTTTATTAAATTCAACGGCAGCCCCTTTTTTGCGCACCACTTTAACGGGAATACGGTAGTAGCGGTCAGTGAAATCAATGCTTTTTTTGCGTTTTTCAGTGGCACTCATGGAAGCGATAATGGCATCGATTTTCCGCCCCTTAAGCGCCGGAATCATACCGTCCCAGGCAATTTTCTTCATCTCACATTTTCTTTTCATCTCGGCACACAGGGCGTTAGCGATATCAATATCAAAACCCACGATTTCACCGTCTTTGTTGACTTCGGAAAAAGGGGGATAGGCGCCTTCAACACCGATTTTCAGGGTTTTTTCAGCAAACGCAACATTTGCCGAAACAGTCAGTGCTGCTACCAGTAAAAACTTGCCGGTTATATTCATTTTTTAATCTCCTCAAGATAGTTTTATAAATTAAATGGAGGGCACATTATAACAATTCATGGAAAACTTGCCATAGTTAATATGAAATTATATTATTTAGCTTACTGTTTGCCTGAACAGTTTCAAATAAAGGTTTTTACCGGTGTCCGGGTTTCCCCGGCTTTGGGTTCTCTAAAACCCATGTCCAGATAGTCTTGCGCGTCCACCGCGACAATCGCCGCCATATTGATAATCCGCCGTACCGTCGCCGTACGCGATAAGATGTGTACCGGCTGTTCCAAACCCATCATCATCGGGCCAACCGTTACCCCGTCGGCAGCAATGACTTTCATTAGATTAAAACCGATATTGGCCGCATCCTGATTGGGCATAATTAAGATATTGGCATTACCTTTCAGCTCGTTCTCAGGGAATAAATCGTCGCGCACCCGCTGAGACAGCGCCGCATCGGCCTGCATTTCACCTTCAACCATTAAATTCGGGTATTTAGCTTTCAGAATTTTTCTGGCACGAATCATCTTATCAACGCTGTCGGTCCCCGCTTGACTGCCAAAATTTGAATGCGACAGTATGCCGACCTTAGGCACGATACCAAATTTCTGCACGTTTAGCACACACAGTTCGGTAATATTAACAATATCTTCAGCTGTTGGCACCTCGGTAATATTGGTGTCGGCAATAAATAGGGTGCCGCCTTTGGAGGTGATCAACATGCTCATTGTGGCGGGGCTTTTCACCCCCTGGCGTGTTCTTAACACGTGCCGCAGACTGTCATAATGCCCGTTAAACCGTCCAATCGTGCCGCAAATCATGGCATCGGCAATGCCCAAATTAACCAAAACCGCCCCCAAAATGGTCATACGACTGTTAATATGCACCCGGGCCGTATGCGGGTCTATACCAAAGCGTGCCGATTTTTTATGATAATGGGCCACACACTCGTCATAGTATTTATTTTTTTGCGGGTTGATTAATTCAAAATCCTCACCAATCGTTAAATCCAAACCCAGCTTGTTAATTTTTTCTCGTACCCGTTTTGGACGCCCCAGCAACACCGGTTTACCGATACCTTCTTCGACAATACCTTTCACCGCAAATAACACCCGTTCTTCTTCCCCTTCGGCAAATAAAATACGTTTTTGTTTTAGCTGCGCCGCTTCAAAAATCGGACGCATTGCCATACTGGATTGATTGGTAAAGGCATCTAAATTTTGTTGATAAATGTCAAAATCTTCAATCGGCCGGGTGGCGACACCGGAATCCATCGCCGCTTTTGCCACCGCTGCCGGAATCACCGCAATTAACCGGGGGTCAAACGGTGTCGGGATAATGTAATCGGCACCGAATTGCAGTTTTTTACCATAGGCACTGGTGACTTCTTCACCCACCGGGGCCTTGGCCAGTTGGGCCAAAGCCCGCACGCAGGCCAATTTCATCTCCTCATTGATTTCAGTTGCCCCAACGTCTAACGCCCCACGGAAAATGTAGGGAAAACACAACACATTATTGACTTGATTAGGAAAGTCCGAACGCCCCGTGGCTACCATCACATCGGCTCTGGCAGCTTTGGCTGCATCGGGCATAATCTCCGGAATGGGATTGGCCAATGCCAAAATCAGCGGATGTGGTGCCATGCTTTTGACCATCGCCTCCGTTACTAAACCGGCTTGGGAAACACCCAAAAAAACATCGGCACCCTGCATTGCATCCTCTAAGCTGCGATGCGCAGTGTCAACGGCATAGTCTTTTTTACGCCCTTGGTCGGCCCCGGCACGCCCTTTATAAATGACCCCTTTGCTGTCACAGACGATGATATTTTCTTTTAATACCCCCAACGACACGAATAAATCCAAACACGCCATCCCGGCAGCCCCGGCACCCGATGCCACCACTTTCACTTCATGAACTTCTTTTCCTTGAATAGACAAGGCATTCAGTAACGCCGCTGTGGCGATAATCGCCGTGCCATGCTGGTCGTCGTGAAAAACGGGGATACCCATCCGTTGTTTGAGCTTTTGTTCAATCTCAAAACATTCGGGCGCTTTAATATCTTCTAAGTTAATACCGCCAAAGGTGGGTTCAAGACTGGCAACAATATCGACAAACTTATCGGGGTCGGTTTCGTTGATTTCTATATCGAAGACATCCAAATCGGCAAATTTTTTGAACAACACCCCTTTGCCTTCCATCACCGGTTTTGAAGCAAGCGGCCCGATATCCCCCAGTCCCAACACTGCCGTCCCATTGGTGATAACCGCCACCAGGTGTTGCCGGGAAGTCATGGTTGCCGCTTCCCGGGCATCGTCAACTATCGCTTCACAGGCATGCGCTACCCCCGGTGAATAGGCCAAGGCTAAATCCCGTTGGTTAGACATTGATTTGGTTGCCGTGATGGCAACTTTACCGGGTCTCGGGTAGCGGTGGTATTTTAAGGCTTGTTTTTTGAAATCTTTTCCCATGGTTGTCTCGTGCAAAGGATAATATAAAGGATTTGCGATTATAGCAAATAAGACGTCATCTTTCAGTTTTTTTCGTCAATCACCCCAAAAGCCGGCAAAAAACGCGCCAGATTGACTATATGGCAGGGTGACTTAAAAATTGCTATTAAGGTGCGGCGATGCGCCGATAAACCTGAAAATCCATACCATAGGCATTCTTTTCATCGGCAGCATGGTGGGTAGAATCGGTTAATTGCCACTGGCTCCAGTCAATCGTCGGCAAAAACGTGTCACCGTCAAAATCAGCCAGCACACGATTAAGATATATTTTATCCACCAAAGCGACGGCTTCTGCAAAGACCGTTGAGCCGCCGATGATGTGAATTTCATCCGCCTGTGGCTGTGCTGTTTTAGCAGCTTCAATGGCCCGGGACAGGCTATGAACAACAACTGCATCGCTTAATTGGTAGGCGGGATTGCGGCTGATGACGATATTTAAACGCTTGGGCAGGGCTTTACCTATCGACTGGTAGGTTTTTCGTCCCATAATAATCGGCCGTCCGGTGGTCACCTGTTTAAAATAGGCCAGATCGCGCGGCAAATGCCACGGTAATTGATTGTCTTTGCCGATAACATCGTTTTGTGCGGCGGCAACAATTAAAGTCACTAAACTCATGTTAAGCAGAAAATACTATTAATAAAAATCGCCCAGGCAACAAACGTTACCCGGGCGATTTGGTTTGGCGGAATGGACGGGATTCGAACCCGCGACCCCCTGCGTGACAGGCAGGTATTCTAACCAGCTGAACTACCACTCCTGAAAAACGCAGTGATTATTTTTTGACCGCTTCTTTTAATTTTTTACCGGCCTTGAAAGCAGGAATTTTGCTGGCAGGGATTTTCAACGCCTTACCGGTACGTGGGTTACGTCCGGTGCGAGCTGCACGCTTGCGTGTTTCAAAAGTACCAAAGCCAATTAAAGTCACTTTATCTCCCTTAGAAAGTGCTTTTGTCACTGACGCAACAACGGCATCAACGGCTTTGTTAGCATCTGCTTTTGACAGTTTGGCTGATTTTGCTACTGCTTCGACTAGTTCTGTTTTGTTCATTCTAATTTACCTATTGTTAATTAAATTAATAAAAATCCATTTTGGAAGTCACTTAAGACTGGAACAATTTACCTTAAAAAACGAGTATTTGCAATAGTTTCTCATTAATGCTTCTGTTCCAGAACCTGATTAAATGAGCGGTATTTATCCACCAAAGTAAAAGAATTTTTTGTTTTTTTCTTTTTATTTAGTTTGTTAGAGAAAACCGCCGATAATAACTCGTCAATATTGCCGACCGGGACAATGGTTAACTTTTCTTTGATTTCATCGGCAATTTCACGCAAATCTTTATGATTTTTTTGCGGAATAAACACCGTTTCAATGTTTTCTCTGGCAGCGGCAAACAACTTTTCCTTTAACCCGCCGATAGGCAGCACGTTACCCAACAGCGTGATTTCCCCCGTCATGGCGATACGATGACTAACGGGAATTTGCATAACGGCCGATAACAATGCCGTCGTCATTGCGGTTCCCGCACTGGGACCGTCTTTCGGCGTGGCCGCCTCGGGCAGATGAATATGAAAATCATGTTCTTGGAAAAAAGTATGAGAAACCCCCAAACTGCTGACGTGGGATTTCACCACCGTCATTGCCGCCTGAATCGATTCCTGCATCACTTCACCCAGCTTACCGGTAAGCGACACCTTACCTTTACCCGGCAAAACGGCCACCTCGATATTGAGTAATTCTCCGCCCACGGATGTCCACGCCAAGCCGTTGATACGTCCGATACTTTCACGATTATTAAGATTATCCCGCTCGTACTTGGGCACACCCAAATAATCAGCCAGATTATTCTGACTGACGGAAACTTTATCTTTGTCGGATAAAGTCAGTTCGGTCACTATTTTACGGCACATTTTATCTAAGGCCCGGTCCAGCTTACGCACCCCTGCCTCACGCGTATAATTTTCAACAATCATTGATAACGCCTTGTCAGTAATCGTCATTTCGTGACTCTGTAAACCGTTACGGGAAAGGTTTCGTGGTAATAAATAGTTTTTACCAATATTGAGTTTCTCACTTTCGGTATAACCGGGGATACGGATAACCTCCATACGATCCAGCAGCGCATCGGGAATATCCAGACTGTTGGCCGTAGCAATAAAGAAAACTTTGGATAAATCCATGTCCTCTTCCATATAATGGTCGTTAAACGTATGGTTTTGTTCCGGGTCCAGGACTTCCAACATCGCTGATGCCGGGTCACCACGATGGTCCTTACCCATCTTATCAATTTCATCAAGCAAAAACAGCGGGTTATTTACCTTAGATTTACTAATGTGCTGAACAATACGCCCCGGCATTGCGCCGATATAAGTGCGTCTATGCCCGCGAATCTCGGCCTCGTCACGCACACCGCCCAGCGCCATACGCACATACTCCCGATTAACCGCCTTGGCAATACTTTTGCCGATGGAGGTTTTACCCACCCCCGGCGGCCCTACCAAACATAAGATACTGCCGGATGGTTTTTGTGTGCGTTGCTGCACGGCGATGTATTCAATAATGCGTTCCTTGACGTCTTCCAAACCGTAATGTGAAGCTTCTAAAATGGCTTTGGCTTCAGCAACGTTTTCATTGGTTTTGCTGCTCTTGGACCACGGATAAGCAATCATTGTTTCCAGGTAATTACGCAAGACGGTTGCCTCTGAAGACATGGAAGGCATTTTTTTCAGTTTTTCTAACTCATCCAAGCATTTCTTTTCCGTATTCTTGGGCATTTTACAGGCTTTAATAGCCTTTTTTAATTGCCCAAAATCGGTTTTGCTTTCATCCAAATTTTCCAGTTCTTTTTGAATGGCTTTGGCTTGTTCGTTAAGATAATATTCCTTTTGATTTTTATCCATTTGCGATTTAACACGCCGGGCAATGGACTGTTCCAGGGTGACGATTTCCTGCTCATTTTCCAACAGTGTTAACAATAAAGCAACGCGTTCCTGAACATCAGTTTGCCCCAATAAATCCATTTTCTTTTTCAATACCAGCCGGCTGTGTGCCGCAATCGCATCGCATAAATGCGATACCGTCGGAACGTCTTCCAGTAATTTTAAGATTTCTTTGGCCTGCCTATCCTGACTTTTTAGATAGCGGGAAAAAGCTTTTAACAGCATCGAACGCACGGCTTTTTCTTCACTTTTATCGTAATCGCCGCGATCTTCCAAATAGGTAACCTCACAGCTTGTTAATGTTTTGTCAAGAAAACGACTGATACGTACACGACGTTGTCCTTCCACCAATAATTTTAGCGTGCCATCGGGCAGTTTCAGCACTTGCACAATATCTGCCAACGTACCTACGTCATAGACATCGGCAGCGGTTGGTTTATCAACATTGGCTGCCTTTTGACTGACCAAAACCACTTGCATATTGGCATCAACCGCCTTTTCGACCGCAGCAATGGACTGCCGACGACCAACAAATAAAGGCGTGGTAATCCCTGGAAAAATAACGACATCGCGTAGCGATATTAACTGATATTGCATAATATTTTCTACTAAAATTACTTTTACTAAGTTAGTTAATAGATGGGTGGAAAAACAACGAATTCAAGTCCCTAACCGGTTTTCTTTTCCTGTAGGTGTTGGCTGACCCACTTGCCGTTAACAGTCAACGACGGCGTACCGGCATCAGGTAAATCATACATCGTATCCAAGAGCAGATTTTCAATAATAGAGCGTAATCCTCTGGCCCCGGTTTTTTCCTGCACCGCTCGGGCGGCAATGGCTTTTAAAGCACTTTGCTGAAATTTCAAAGTACAGCCGTCTAACTTAAACAAGTACTCAAATTGCTTGGTCAGGGCATTTTTCGGCTGGGTCAAAATGGTCACCAAGGTTGCTTCATCCAACGGATCCAAAATAGCCCGCATCGGCAGCCGACCGACAAATTCGGGAATCAGACCGAAACGCACCAGGTCTTCGCTGTCAATTTGGTGCAACAGTTCGCTATTTTCCTGCTCATCTTGTTTGCTTTTTACTTCGGCTGAAAAACCAATCCCGCCTTTTTCCAGACGCTTTTGCACGATACGCTCGATACCGGCAAATGCCCCGCCGCAGATAAACAAAATATTGGCCGTATCGACCTGAATCATTTCTTGATTGGGATGTTTTCGCCCGCCTTGCGGTGGCACCGAAGCAACCGTTCCCTCGACAATTTTCAACAGTGCCTGCTGCACCCCTTCACCGGAAACATCCCGGGTAATCGACACGTTTTCCGATTTACGGGCAATCTTATCAATTTCATCAACATAAATAATGCCGCGCTGGGCTTTTTCCACATCATAGTCACAATTTTGTAACAAGCGGTGGATAATATTTTCCACATCATCACCAACATATCCCGCCTCGGTCAGGGTAGTGGCATCAGCCACGGCAAAAGGGACTTTCAAGGTTCTCGCCAAAGTCTCAGCCAATAACGTCTTGCCTGATCCGGTCGGGCCTACCAGCAAAATATTGGACTTACCCATTTCCACTTCGGCACTGTGCCCGTATTTCAAGCGTTTGTAGTGATTATAGACAGCCACCGCCAAGACTTTTTTCACCTGTTCCTGTCCGATAACATAATCATCTAAATGGGCTTTTATTTCACTGGGCGGAATCAGGGCAAAATCTTTTGCTGAATCAGCGGCATCAAAGGCCAACTCATCTAACAATGCCAATCCGTCCTGCATACAGTGGCGACAAATCGCCAAATGAGCCTGATCGCCGGCAATGAGTCCATCGGCATCGTCTTTATTGCGTCCGCAAAAAGAACATATTAATTGTTTGTCTTTTTTTGACATATTGCTATTTTCTCAATTCAGATTAAACACGTTTGTCGATTACTTTATCGACCAAACCGTATGCCTTGGCTTCTTTGGCCGTCATATAATTATCACGGTCGGTATCACGGGCAATCGTCTTCAAAGTTTGTCCCGAATGTTTTGCCATCAGTTTATTTAACGTGTCACGAATTTTCAAAATCTCTTTGGCGTGGATATCAATGTCGCTGGCCTGACCCTGATACCCCCCCAACGGCTGGTGTATCATCACCCGTGAATTGGGCAGAGCATAACGTTTTCCGGCCGCACCGGCATTTAATAAAAACGCCCCCATCGAGGCCGCCTGGCCGATAACAATGGTGGAAACATCCGGTTTAATAAACTGCATGGTATCATAAATCGACATGCCCGCACTTACCGAACCCCCGGGTGAGTTAATGTAAAAAGAAATGTCCTTATCGGGATTTTCCGCTTCTAAAAATAACATTTGTGCCACCACCAGATTGGCACTTTCATCGGTGACCGGTCCGACCAAAAAAACAATGCGTTCTTTTAATAAACGTGAGTAAATATCAAAAGCACGCTCGTTACGGCCGGTTTGCTCAACCACCATTGGAATGGGCATAAAAGCGTTTTGCGGACTGGTTATCATCATTGTTCTCCTACAATCATAATAGCGGTTCACACATTTTGGCAGTAAAGCCTGCCCGGCACTTGCACGGAAAACCGACAATGTGTGTACCCGCGACAAAATAAAAACTTCCCGGTATTCTAGCAAACATCGGGAAGTTTCGCAGATTATTTATCGGAAACCTCTGGACAAACGCCCGCGCATGACAAATTCATCGTTGCGCGGTGCTCAAAATTCTCATTTACTGCGGGCAAACCGGCAGCACTCAATTTGAGCGGTCGGAAAAATACCGTCGTTTTGAATTAGCCGCCGATATTGCCTTGCATAACGTCGTTAAAACTGCATTTTTCTTCGACCACTTTGGCGTTTTCCAGCAATTGGTCAATCAACTGGTCTTCCATCACCTGGGCATAGATTTGCTCCAAGGCATTGGGGTTTTTCTGGTAGTACTCGCGCACTTCCTGTGGATCTTCATAGGTGCCGGCAACACGCTCGATATGCGCTTCAACACGCTTAGCATCCGGTCTTATTTGCTTTTCTTCCAGCAGTTTACCCATAATCAAACCCAGCAAGACACGACGGCGAGCCGGTTCGGTTAATTGTTCGTCAATTAACTTTTTGCGTGCTTCTTCATCGGGCACAGACTTTTCCAGGTTTTGTTCGTGCGCCAGCCGCTCTTTTTCTTGCGCAATCATCCCATTAGGCAGCATCACTTGGTTAGCGTCCACCAGATGCTGCATTACCTGTTGGTTAATTTGCCGGCGAATACCGCTTTCCAGTTCACGCTCCATGTTCTCGCGGATGGCTTTTTCCAGCGCTTTACGGCCACCCTCGGTAATACCAAAACGCTTGACGAATTCGGCATCCACTTCGGGTAATTCGGGTTTTTCCACCAATTTAACTTCAATGTTAAATTCTGCCGTTTTACCTGCTACATCCTCGCCGTGATAATCTTCGGGAAAGTTAACCGTCGCCACAACATTATCGCCGACTTTTTTATCAAATAAAGCCGCTTCAAACTCGGGCAGCATTTGTTTTGCTCCCAAGACGACGGGCACATCTTCAGCAGAACCGCCTTCAAAAGTTTTTCCGTCAATTTTACCGACAAAATTAATCATTACCCGATCACCTTCAACAGCTGTTTCCTCGCTGTTTTTCCAAGTTGCCGCTTGTTTACGTAAAGTATCAAGCATCGCTTCAACATCTTTGCTGCCCACTTCACTTACCGGTTTTTTGATGGTCAGCGAATCCAACCCTTTAACATCAAATTCGGGCACAATTTCCAAAGTCGCCTCATAAACAAACGGTTCATTAGCGGCAAAACCGGAAACAGGATGAACATGGGGTTGCCCCGCCGGAATGAGTTTTTCCTGTTTAATGGCATCGCCATAGCTGGATTCGATGAGTTCACCCAAAACATCTTGACGCACTGCCGCACCGTAGCGCTGCTGAATAACTTTCATCGGCACCTTGCCTTTGCGAAAGCCATCAAGTTTGGCGGTTTTTTGCGCCTTTTTTAGTCCCTGTAAAACTTTTTCTTCAACTTTTTCCGAAGCAATTTCAACGGTAATTTTGCGTTGTAATCCTTCTAAAATATCAACTTTAACTTGCATATTTCTCTACCTGAATAATGAAATGATTTGCTAAACTCGAACTCTCACGCCTTGCGGCACTGGAACCTAAATCCAGCGCGTCTACCAATTCCGCCACTCTCGCACGTGTAGAAACTTTAGGGAGCGTATTATAGCGGTTTTGCCGTCATTTTCCAGTGCTTTATACAATTTTTTTTATTCGCAGGACAAAATCACCCGGAATCAACAAAAAAGACCGAGGCAAACAACCATTTTGTCAGTATTACCCCAATCGTGTATTACTCAACTAAAAATAACTTAATTAGCGTAAAAATTTACCGGCAATATTCATTACGTCATCCAAACCAAAACCATCATCATCGGTATTATTTTGTCCGCCCAAAAACGAACCCACCAAGTCCATTAACCCGCCTTGATTATTTGCCACACCCTGAGCATTGGCCTGTTTACCTATCGCCCCCATCGCCATGGAGGCCACCATCGGTAACATTTTTTTCAAAATACCGGTATCTAGTCCCGTTTGTTGTGCCGCTCGACCGGCTAATTGACGACTGACGTCTTTACTGCCTAAAATTTGTCCTAAGATATCATTACCTTCTGAAACCGCATCATCGTCATACAAATGCGCCTTATCATCATCTAAATAACGTTGCTGCTGGGCATTAGCCAACTGACTTAAAATACCCTCATTTTGAGATTGAGCTTGTTTTTGAATACCTTGCGTCACACTTGGCAATAAGGTACCAATGGCTTGGCGGGCTTGGTTTTCATCCAAACCAAATTTTTCCATCATATCGCTGATATTGCTTTGGTTTTGCTGCCCGATTAACATCTGTAATAATTGTTGCATTGCTGTTCTCCACTGATGATTAACACTGCGTTGCATTATAACATAAAATAATTTGCCCCATTTTTCAGCAAATCCCACTACCCACAAATAACCGGGTAAAGACATAAAGGGGCCTTTTCATCCCTTTCGGATAATGCGCCGAAATGAACATTTTGCGAGGTTTTCCAAACTATTCTCGCTTTATATAGTCGTGCCAATAATTTTCTGGTACGAAGCACATCATCGAAGTCAGTACTATAGCTACGGCGAGATGACGTAACCATAACCACTCGCGAGTCGTCAGGTAAACACTGTAGCGAGAAATTAGTGGCGTGAATATGGTGCTATGAATTAACTTTTGGTGCAAGACGCGTCAGTGAAAGCGGTATGGCAATACGACGAGACGATACAATGCTGTAGCAAATATCAGTTCGTGTCACTATAGCAAAGGAATTTTTTTCTCTTGGTTACGACGAGGTCTGGTTTCCTTATCCTTGACAAAAGCTTCAATAACATCCTGCATACGCTGACTAGATTTGATTGCATCAGCAAAAACAATGCGCTGAGCAATACCATCCAAATTAAAGCACCAATATAAATTCATTAAAGCACTAATAAACTGTTCCGTACCTTTGGTGCGTTTGGAGGCATGGTAATCACCAAATTCTCCCTTTATTGCAGCGGCAACATTATTGGTCACAATACTGGGGTGAAATCTCATTTTTTCATTTAAGTAATCAACCAAATCCACATATGCCGCCCCTGCTTCGGTATTAGCAGTTAGCGAAAACGCCCCCAGATAATCACCTGATTTAATTAGCGTTGAGATATTTTCTAAACAGGCATAATGGTTAAAATCATGTTCTACACCAAAACCCAAGGCCGCCAAATACCGTTTTTCGACCCCGCAATCATTGGCGGCAAGTACCGAACAAGCATCTTCAATGATTGTACCTACCTTTGCCTCATCACCAAACATTAAGCTATCAGTACCACCGTCAACCAGAACCAGCGTATCAATATGGTGTTTTTGTGCCAAAAATTGATAAGCCTCACGCAAGGGAGAAACGCCTATTTTATTTGAGAAACCATAAATATCTGTTTCTTGTCCTTTATCTTTTAGCCAATGATACAAATAACGTTCTGGGAAATAAGGCAAATCGGCTGTTACCGTATCATTAATCAGATAGGTTCCTAGACAAACTTCTTCACAGTCAGAAAAGCGTAATTCAGAAAAAGATAAGTTTGCCAATATGACCGATTTTCCCTGTCGAACTAACGATAAGTACAAGGGAACGCCACTTATAATATCAAAACCACCGCCCGCACCTGCAATCAAAATACGGTCACTGTTTGCAAGCTGTTGTAAAAAAGGAATTTCCATTATGCTCTAATACTCTCCTTAACGCATAGTTTTTGGAAAATAAACATCCACCGTAACAACCATGGCGTACCAGTAATCAATGGTGGCAACGAGTTATTTTTTCTTATTTTTTAGCTTACTAAAAATCTCTTTGGTCATTTCACATGCTTTAATGGTTCGCTCACGCTTTTCATCACTCATTTTCTCCCACTTTTGTTCCATCGATTTTCTAGACTCATCGGGGTCGAACACTACCTGTCCGCCAGATTGGAATTCTCCCGATGTGTCGTTATTTACTACCGATGCTGTGATATCAAGTGCATCGTAACAAACTTGTGGTGGTTTTTCCTCACTACAACCCGTGGATAAGGCGCTCATAACAAGACTGCTAAATAAAATTTTTCTCATGATTTTTAAGCTCCGTTCAAAATTATTTTTATTGAATTTGCCACCAAAACTGTATGTTAATTGTCCAATCGCTTAATAAAGCTATGCGTCATCATATCAACTTATGCCAATTGTACCAAGCAAAATTAAATTCATTAAAAATGGCAAATATTTTTAAAATATTTTCTGTTATGATAGGCAATTATTAATTAATCGATAATTTAGCGGTAACATTATGCAATCTTACGAACAACTCGGCAATTTTTATTTAGGCTCCGAAATTGACCCCAGTAATGACAACCCCAATTTGGTACTTTATGATGCCAAAGATTTAACTACACACGCTGTCATTATCGGTATGACAGGTTCAGGGAAAACAGGGTTAGGGGTATGTTTATTGGAAGACGCCTTGTTAGACGGCATTCCTGTGATTGCCGTTGACCCCAAAGGTGATATGGGCAATTTACTGCTGACTTTTCCCGAATTAAAACCCGAACAATTTGAACCGTATATTGATGCCGGTGAGGCGGAACAATCAGGCCTGAGTATTACCGAACTCGCCAAACAAAAAGCCGAATTGTGGCAAAAAGGGCTTGCCAAAACTCACCAATCACCCGAGCGAATTGCTAACTTACGCGACGCCGTAGATATGAATTTATTTACCCCGGGAGCAACCTACGGACGACCTGTTTCTTTGTTAAAAGCGTTGACTGCCCCCAATGCCCAATTAAAAGCCGATAAAGACCTGTACCGCGAGCGCATCGCCTCTGCCACCACGGGAATGCTATCCTTGCTGGGGGTGGATAATGACCCGCTGTCGCGTGAACATATTTTACTCAATACTTTGCTGGAATTTTATTGGGATAAGGGCCAGGATATTGCCTTGGCAGACTTGATTGCCGTCATTCAGAACCCGCCGTTTAAGCGCATTGGTGTAATGGATATTGAGACGATTTATCCGGCCAAAGACCGATTAAAACTGGCAATGCAACTGAATAATCTACTTGCCAGCCCGGGTTTTGAGGCGTGGACAAAAGGCGAGTCACTCAATGCCGAACGACTATTCTTCGGTGACAAGGGCAAACCGCAATTATCAGTGATGAATATTGCCCATTTGTCGCAACAAGAACGTCTTTTCTTTGTCACCATGCTGCTTAATGAGGTGCTTGCCTGGATGCGAACCCAGCCCGGCACCGGCAGCTTACGCGCTATTTTATACATTGATGAATTATTCGGTTATATGCCGCCACTTGGCAACCCCCCTACCAAACCGCTATTACTCACCTTGTTAAAACAAGCCCGTGCTTACGGTTTGGGCATTGTCTTATCAACGCAAAACCCGGTGGATTTAGACTATAAGGGCCTGTCCAATACCGGCACGTGGTTTATCGGCAAACTACAGACCGAACAAGACCGGGCCAGAGTGATGGACGGATTGTTATCCGCCAGTGAAAACGGTTTTGATAAGGCCGAACTTAACGAAGCATTTAACCAGCTGGGCAAACGCAAATTCTTAATGCACAATATCCACGAAGAAACCCCGGTGATAATGACGACCCGCTGGGCAATGAGTTATTTGTCAGGACCGTTATCGAGAAAACAAATTGCAACCTTATGCCAACAACATAAAACAAGTGCAGAAGCAGCGGCTGTTGACAGTGCAGTCAGTAGCGAACCTCACGAAACAACCGGCGTTAAACACGTTAATCTGCCCCCTGAAATCAAGCAGTATTTTCTTCCTCCCAGGCAAATCGTCACCGATACCGGTGCGCTGGTTTATCGGCCTGCTTTAATGGGGTTGCTGGATATTCACTATGAGGATAGTAAATCCGATACCCACTTTAGCAGCAAACACGTTTTTATCACCCCGTTTGCCGATGGTGCAATTGCCGTTGATTGGCGCAATGCCAGCGAGCCGTTTGCCGACCGTCCCGAGCAACTGGATTTGATTGATGACCATCAACCTGACGGCAGCCGCTTGCTTGAACCGTTATCGGTGGCGGCTCAAAAAGGCTTTTATAAAGACTGGGAAAAAGCACTCACCTTTTGGGTACGACAAAATCGCCCATTAGATTTATTGCTCCATCCAGCCCTGAAATTGTATTCGCAACCTAATGAAAATGAATCACAATTTCGCCAACGCATCGCCTTGCAGTTGCGTGAGGCACGTGATGTGGAAGTGGAAAAATTGCGGCAACAATTTAGCAAAAAACTCGCCACTTTAGAAAATAAATTACAGCGTGCCGAGCTAAAAATACAAAAAGAAACCGAACAAGCCAGCGGTAAAACCATGAATGCCATTATCGGGGCGGGTACGGCGATATTTTCCGCTTTCTTCAGCCGCAAAAAAGTTTCAGTTACCAATGCCAGACGCTTGGGCTCGGCAATCAGCAAGGCGAAAGGCGCACTTAACGAACGCGATGATATCGGTTTTGCCAAACAACAGGCAACAACTATTCAAGCCGATATCGATACCCTATCAAGCCAATTTGAAAAAGAACAACAGCTGATTAGTCAACGTTTCGAGACAGGCGCCACCGATTTGGACAGTGTTCAACTTTATCCCAAAGCTGCCGGTGTACAAGTTATTGCCTTTGGTATTGCTTGGCAACCCGGTATTGTTATTGAAGGGGCTTGGCAGGCAGTTTAACTGCCGGATACGGTAACAGAAATCAATTCACATTATTTTATAGCAACGGCTGACAGTTACTTAGTTCCTCGTAGGTCATCACAAAAACACCTTGGTTATGCCCGGCGTTTTCAAATGTGTGCCAATTAAAAACTATTTCGGGATAGGCGGCCTCTAATAAATCCCAGGACGCACCGACCTCAACAATCAATAGTCCGTCCTTGTTAAGGTAATGAATGGCCTCGCGTAAGATGCGACGGGTAATATCCAAACCATCATCCCCTGCCGCCAAACCAAGCTCGGGTTCATGTAAAAATTCATCGGCTAAATTGGCCATTGTCTCGCTGTCAACATAAGGTGGATTACTAACAATGATATCAAAGTGATAACCGTCCAAATGAGTAAATAAATCCGATTGTACGGCACGCACTTGGCGGGCAATATCGTGTTTGGTAATATTAATATTTGCCACTTCAATCGCACCGTCATCAATATCGGCAACGATGACGTCGGCATCGGGCAATAAATAGCTACTCGCAATACCGATACAGCCCGAACCGCAACATAAATCTAACAGGCTGTTTATCGGTTGCTGCCGATAAGGCGCAAACTGACAATCAATCAACGCCATAATGGGTGAACGAGGTACCAGCACGCGTTCATCAACATAGAATTCCAGCCCCATAAACATGGCTCGATGACAAATATAGGGCACCGGCCTTTTATCGTTAATACGTTGTGTCAATCCCTTTTGCAACAAGGCAATTTCCGCATCGGTCAATTTGGCAGAAAAATAGCTAACATCCAGATTAAACGGCAAATTTAACAAGCCCAGTACCAAAGCATGCGCTTCATCAAAAGCATTTAAACAACCGTGAGCAAAAACCAGCTGACTTTCCACTTCGGGCGCTGACAGTTCAGAAGTGCAATAACGAATCCAATCTAAAATGGTGCTTAGTTTTTGCATGGCAACAACGCTAACTTAAATAAATATTGATACAATAATTTGCTACTTTTTGTCACTTGTATCGACTGATTTTCATCAAAAACCAAACCGTTTTTTTCGGCTTGCCGACGCAGACGTTTTAATGCGTTGATTTTTTCTCTGTTGGCATTGCGGGCAAGCTGACGAACATACTGCACATCAACTTCGGCAAATTTTACCAGCAACTCACTAATCACACTTTTATCACCCGTCATCAGGCGGTCACGATAATGTTCAATTTCGGTAATTTTTCCCGGATCATTGCGAAAAGCGTGATGCACCCGTTCATAAGCTGATAAAATGCTCGGATAGTCCTGCTCATAAACCAATCGCACCAAAAAAGACAAATGACGTTTTAAGGCATTACCGCTTAAACGTTTCCCCTCCGCCAAAGCCTGTCGTAACCGGTCATCCACCGGTAAATCCACATATTTGTCATTGCTTAGCTTTAATAGTGCTTTAACAAAATTTTTGATTTCCTCGCGTTGGCGTTTCTGCGCCTCCTTATTGATGCGAATGACCAAACCGTCTTCGTCGTATTGCCTGTGTTGTTTTCCCATGCTGTATCCGTCTGCTTAAAGATAGGTTCATTCTATACCAATCTCAACCAATCAACGGTATTTTTCTGGTAAATTGTAAAAAAATGATTATAATGCACGCCCCATTATTTGATATCAGTGCTAACCATGCTAAATGATTTTTTAGCTAATTTATTGATTTTTTTCTTGTTAATCAACCCAATCGGGCTGGTTCCCGTGTTTTTATCGCTGACCCACGGCACACCACTGGCCTATAAACAAAAAATGGCCATCAAAGGACCGTTGATTGCCTGGTTTATTCTGGTCGTTTTCGGCTACTTAGGTGAACCCATCTTGTCGGGATTAGGCATCAGTCTGGACGCTTTTCGTGTCGGCGGGGGGTTATTGCTGGGTGTCACCGGCTTTCGTATGGTACTGGAACAGCGGCAAAAATCGCAAAAGGAAAAAGCCCGGGAGCTTAACCCTCACGATCTGGAAGATATTTCGGTTTTCCCGATTGCCTCGTTGTTTATCGCCGGACCGGGAGCCATCACCGCCATGATGATTAATATGAGTAAAAACACCGGTCATATCAGTGCACAATTGATTATCTTGGCTGCAATTACCAGCATTATTGTTATCGTTATGGCCAGCTTTATTCTCTCCAGTAAAATTTCCAAATACCTGCCTGAGGAAATCACCTCGGTCATCAGCCGCGTGTTGGGAATGCTGTTACTGGCTTTGTCCATGCAGTTAATTTTTGACGGCATCAAGTCGGCATTTGGTCTGGTCAGCTAGGTAGTGTAGTCACGAGATATTGTTTTTGTCGGTGTGCAGAATGTTTTCCTATCAAGGCGTAAGGCGCAAGGCACTACAAGTAATGTCAAGCAT
>PDWI01003469.1_pt1 | contig 22205 bp, 11 predicted proteins | sample 1430891 | NCBI WGS metagenome assembly PDWI01 (sample SAMN01162508, study PRJNA174530) | Oral metagenome, whole genome shotgun sequencing project. | biome: Marine environment; feature: Marine mammal; material: Swab sample of the gingival sulcus; isolation source: swab sample of gingival sulcus... | reverse complement strand
GATTTTTCTATTTGTAGCCTCCCTCTTAATGACCTTTATAGGAACGTATTGGACGGAATTTATTTTCCGTTTGATTCAGTTGCCCGAAGAGTTGATGGAGCAAGCTGTGGCTTATCTGAGAACCTATCTGTTAGGCTTGGTTTTCTTCTTTGCATTTCACGGTATAGCAGCTGTTCTGAGAGGATTAGGCGATTCCAAAACACCACTTTTGTTTTTATCCATAGCGACGGTTCTAAACATCCTTTTAGATCTTTTATTTATCGTTGTTTTAGGCTATGGCGTAGAGGGCACAGCTATCGCAACCATTATCAGTCAGTCTTTCGCCTTATTTTCTGCCATTATTTACCTACAATGGAAAGACAATATTATTCAGTTCAAAATCAGCGATTTAAAGTTTGACAAAGCATTGTTTACGCAATCCATTAAATTAGGCTTACCGCCGGGACTTCAAAACACGATTGTTTCTCTTGGAATGACGGCGGTTTTTTCTATCGTCAATACTTTTGGAACAAGCGTTGCTGCGGCTTATTCGGTGGCTTCTCGCTTAGATGCTTTGGCGACGCTACCCGCGATGAATTTCGCAAGTGCCTTAACGACTTTTGTGGGTCAGAACATTGGAGCCAAGCAAATGAATCGCGTCAAGAAAGGCTATGTTTCCACGATGAAAATGACCATCTTAGCCTCTCTCATTATTACGGTTATCTTTTTCTTTTTTAGCGATAACTTGATGATGATGTTTACCAAACAACAAGATGTCGTTCAAATTGGCGTGGAGTATTTAACCATCGTCTCCATTTTTTACTTTTTGTTTTCCGCTATGTTTGCCAATCAAGCAGTAATGCGAGGCGCCGGCGACACTCTAATACCGATGTTTATTACCTTAATCTCGCTTTGGATTATCCGCGTTCCGGCATCATATTTCCTATCCGAAATATACGGAGAAGTTGGTATCTGGTGGGCTCTCCCTATCACTTGGTTTGTAGGCTACATCTTATCATTTATCTACTACAAAACAGGACGTTGGAAAAGAAAATCTATCGCTTAACTAATTAAAATTCTGTTTTTTGGGCATTCCCCTTCGGGTCGGGCTTTCCGCTACTATCTTTTTGTAACCAAAAAGGATAACCGCTACAATCCCTAACGCATTCCACTGCGTGGATTTAAGGTGTCAAAGATGAGATGTTTACAAAAAATCGAGAATTAAAGTCAGTATAAAGCCTAAGGAATAACTCTTTTTATAAGGCCGCTAATTTCTTTTAAGGCTTGTTTTATGCGAGATAATTTTTCGATATATTGATCGATAATTTCCTCATCTGCATCGTTATCTAACTGTTTAAGTTTATTTTCTATCTCTTTAGCTATCTTATTGAGAGAGCGACTTTTATAAATAATGATATTGTTAGGCAACAACAATCGTAATCGGTCTTCCTCGCTTACAATCTCTATTTTTTGATGCGTAAAAAGTTCGCTTAACTGATATTTAGAGGCAATAATATTGGAGCAGGTTTTAGAAATAGCAGGGTCGTGATGATGAATAAAGAAATCGGTGCTGAGTTTTTTGTTAAGTCTAAACTGCTCAAACGCCAAAAAGAAAATCTGCTTATAAATCTCATTTTCAAAGTTAATCTCATCGACCATCAACTCCTCAAACAAATATTCGGCACAAGAAATAGTTTTGAGTTCTTTAAAATCGGTTTCTACGCTTAATTTATTGTTCGGGTATTTTATCAGATATTTTAACAGAGAGGTTTCTATCTCAAAAAAATAATCGGGACCAAAATCGGAGTACTGCTCTTGCTGTTTAGGGACAGAAGTTTGCGTTGCAATGGGAAGCGGAGCTGTTTGACTATTAAGCTTTTCCACTTTCTTAAACATCTTCTTACGAATCTCCTCATTAAGAATCTCCTCACTGACAGAAAGGATATTAGCTGTACTTTTGGTAAACTCGTTTCGCAAAAAAGCATCCGGAACTTTAGAGATAGATTCCACGATACTTCGCGTTACTTCCGCCCTTTTTACAGGGTCGTTTTGAGCCTCGTGTAAAAGTAATTCCGCTTTAAAATGAATAAAGTCTTTTTCTTGACTATCAATGTAACTCTGAAGCTCTTCTATGCTGTGCGATTTAGCAAAAGAATCGGGGTCTTCGCCTTCGGGAAGTAACACTACACGGACATTCATCCCTTGCTCCAAGACCAAATCTATCCCTTTAAGAGCCGCCTTAATTCCGGCAGCATCTCCATCGTACAGAATCGTAATATTGGGGGTAAAACGCTTGATAAGTCGAATTTGTCCTGTTGTTAGAGCCGTTCCCGAAGAAGCAACCACATTTTCTATTCCGGCTTGATGCAAAGAAGTAACATCGGTATAGCCCTCCACCAAAAAGCACTTGTTTTCTTGACTGATACGTCTTTTTGCTTGAAATATACCATACAAAACATCGCTTTTATGATAAAGAGGCGACTCCGGAGAGTTAAAATATTTGGCAACCTCTTTGGTCTTTTGCAAAGTCCGACCTCCAAAAGCAATCACGTGCCCCGACAGGTTATGAATCGGGAATATAACACGCCCTTTAAAGAAATCGAAAGCACTATACTGACCTTGTTTGGTCAAGCCGAGTTGCAGAAGCATCTCCTTTTTAAAGCCATTTTTAAGAGCCTCATCTGTAAAGGCACTCCCCGCATTTGGGCAATACCCCAACTGAAACTTCTCGATGGTAGTTTTGTTAACCCCTCGCTCCTTAAAATAAGACAAGCCTACAGCAATGCCTTCTTCTTTTTCTAAAAGCGTTTTATGAAAATATTTGCCGGCATAATCCGAAACAATACGCAAACTTTCAAGCTGAGATTTTTCCTTTTTTTCCTCATCGGTTAGTGTTTTCTCTTCGATGGGAATGCCATATTTTCGAGCTAAATATTTTAAGGCTTCCGGATAACTCAAGTTCTCCAGCTCCATAATAAAATTGACAGAATTGCCCCCCGCTCCACAACCAAAGCATTTACAAATACCTTTAGACGGCGATACCGTGAAAGAGGGCGTTTTCTCATTATGAAAAGGACATAAACCGATATAGTTTACGCCTCGTCTTTTCAAGGCAACAAAGTCCCCTACCACATCTACAATATCTGCGGCATCAAAAATTCTGTTTATGGTTTGTTGGTCTATCAATTTTGTAAGGACTATGAAACTACAAAATTAATAAGAAAATGATAGTTAACGTGAGGTTCTAAATAAGATTTTCAGTCACACATATATTTCGTGGCAAGAAAATAGATTAGCTCCATTGGCACTAAATTCTTTTGAATTATCCCAAGTTCACGGTTTAATATTACAAACTACTGTAGAGGTGCAATATGTTACACCTCTACAATATCAACTTCTACTTATGTATTCGTAAAAAGACATAAGTTAGGCTTCTATTTTCTAAAATCAATTTGTGTAAAGTCCCCCACATTAATTTCTACAGTAACGTCTTTTACATAAGCGTTGTTACCAATCATAGAATTGGTAATGGTAATCGACTCCAAAACAGCATCTTGCTGAATAATACTATTACTGACAATCGCTTTTGTTACCCGAGAAGCATCACCTACAGAAACATAAGGTCCTATAATAGCATCTTTAACGACTGCATTTTTGCCGATATAGCAAGGTGGAATTACAATTGAGTTTTCTATCTTGGCTGTTTCTGAAACCAAAGGCTCGTCTTTGTGATATTCCAAAATACGCTGATTGGTATGCACGGTCGCATCTTTATTTCCGCAGTCCATCCATTCTTTAATCTCCCCCGGAACAAACTTAACACCGTCGTTCTTCATATTTTCTAAGACATCGGTCAACTGATACTCTCCATTAACCATTATCTCGTTATCTATTAGATGTTTAAGCTCTTTTCTAAGTCTAGCACCATCCCTAAAATAATAAATACCGATAATAGCAAGGTCGGAAACAAACTCTTGAGGCTTTTCTACAAAATCAGTAATAATATTATCCTCATTTAGTTTTACAACGCCAAAAGCACTAGGGTCTTCTACCTTTTGTACCCAAATACTAGCTTCGGTATCGGTATCGATTTTAAAATCAGCCTTAAACAAGGTATCGGCAAAAGCAACCACGACTTCTTTATCTAAAGATGGCTCGGCACAATAAATAGCATGAGCCGTTCCTAAAGCCTCGTTCTGATAATAAATACTGCCTTTTGCTCCTAAAGACTCTGCTATTTTAATTAGCTGATTTTCAACCTCTTTTCCAAAATCACCTATAATAAATGCTATTTCGTCTATGGTAGAGTCACTCACCTTAGCAATTTCTTCCACTAATCTTTGTACAATGGGTTTCCCGGCTACCGGAATCAATGGTTTAGGAACTGTTAATGTGTGCGGACGCATACGCTTGCCCATTCCCGCCATTGGAACTATTATTTTCATCTGTTTAAAATTTTATGATTAAGTCTGAAATATAGATTATAAGCTTTATTTATTATTTGTCTGAAAATTAAAAAGTTGTAATATTATTGGTTATCAATTGTCAGTTCGAATAGGTTTAATAGAAACGAAAAGCATATCAAGAACAATTTGCTGTTCAAACCTCGATACGCCCTTGACTACTCAATGTGACAAACAACCACTTTCAACCTTATAAACTTTACAAACTTGTAACTCATTCATCACTCATTATTTATAATTTCCAAAACTCTCTGTTTTTTTTATTTGTTTTGAATAACTTTAGCTTTTGGTTTTTAAACTCCTGTATGTCCGAAACCTCCGGCTCCTCTCTCAGTATCATCTAACACATCAACGCTTTCCCAACTCACGGTTTCGTGCTTTGCAATCACCATTTGGCAAATACGTTCGCCATCGTTAATCACAAAAACTTCGTTGGATAAATTGACCAGCAAAACGCCTATCTCGCCACGATAATCAGCATCAATCGTACCGGGAGCATTGACAATGGAAATACCTTTTTTATATGCCAAACCACTTCTGGGACGTATTTGTGCCTCGTAACCCTGTGGTAATTCAATAAATAAACCTGTTTTTACCAAAGTCCTTTCCAAAGGCTTTAAGGTAATCGGCTCGTCTATATTGGCTCTTAAATCCATCCCCGCCGAAAGTGGCGTTTCGTAACTTGGGTTCGGGTGTTTCGATTTATTAATAATTTTTATTTGCATCTTTTTCTGATTTGCTCTTTTTTTTGAACTTTATAGAACTACACAAATATAATTAGAATAATTGAAAACGCATATCAAATGCTTTTTCTACTTTTGACGAACAAACGATAAAAGATGAGCAGACTGTTTACATTTTTTGAATGGATAGACCAATTAAGCTTGGCAGTATTGATATTATTTGCTTTGGTAACGCTCATTCAAATAGTCTATTATCTTGTGTTTTATGTACCTATCCTATGGGAAAAGAAGAAATCTCCCGCTCCTAAATTTGACAAGCCTATTTCTGTTATCATTGCAGCTCATAACGAAGCCGAAAATCTTAAAAACTTTTTGCCTAAAGTCTTAGAGCAGGACTACCCCCGTTTTGAAGTTATCGTTATTAACGACCGTTCGGAAGATGATACCGAAACCGTTTTGGCAATTCTTAAAGAACAATACCCGCATTTACGCTCAACCATCATTAAAGATAAGGGTAAGCTAAAACATGGTAAGAAATTAGCAATTACGCTTGGGATTAAAGCGGCTCAATACGATTATGTATTACTGACAGATGCGGATTGTGAGCCTTTGAGTCCTAATTGGATTTCGGAAATGGTTTCGGGCTTGTCGAGCTCGGATGTTGTTTTGGGATATGGTCCTTACTTCGAAGAAAAAGGCTTATTGAACAAACTGATTCGTTACGAAACGTCCTCTATTGCACTTCAGTATATGGGCTTTGCCAAGGCTTCGGTACCTTATATGGGTATCGGGCGGAATTTGGCTTACAAAAAGGACTTGTTTATTAAACATCGGGGCTTTGTTAGTCACGCACATCTTCGTTCGGGCGATGATGATTTGTTTATCAATGAGGTATCTTCTAAGGCTTCTTTTTCGTACAATATATCTCCCGATAGTTTTATGTATTCCGTTCCCGAAACCAAATGGAAACATTGGGTACGCCAAAAACAACGCCACTTATCGACTTTTTCGCGTTATAAGAAAAAACATTTGCTTTTGCTTTCTATGGAAACATATAGCAGGGTACTGTTCTATCTTCTTTTGCCCGTTACAATCGCGATGTTTCCGCATTATTATTGGTTGTATGGAATTGCGTTTGTAAGGTTTTTAATGCTGATTCTAGTGCATACGTTTTGGTCTAAAAAAGTTCGAGAAAAGCACATTGCCCGGTACGCCGTTTTGTTCGACTTTGTATCTCCATTTCTGTATTTTTTCCTATACATTGGTAATTATAATAAGTTGAGTTCGAGATAATAGTAAACGGAAATATCAATAACGAATAGAGTTAATACCACCGTGTGGATTGCGTTAAGGATTGTAGCGGAAATCCTTTGGCGAGTTTACGAGCAAAAGATTGAAGCGAAAAGCCTGACCCGAAGGGGAACGCCCAAATCTTTAAAATTAAGCATCTTCGGGATAAGCGTTTTTTACATAAATTCTGTTACTTTTGCTGATACCGTTAAATTATAGTCAAATGAAAGTATTACAGTATTTAATTTTAAGTATTTCGAGTATTTTGCTTTGGTCTTGCACCCAACAAAAAGACTTCCAAAAACACGAAGAAGGGTTTGAGTATCTGTTCTTTAATCATTCGGAAGACTCCTTAAAACCGGAGGTGGGCGACGTAATGCTCTTATCGATGGAGTATTATCTTAACAACGATTCTTTGCTGTTTTCGTCTAAAGAATTGACAACGCCTTTTAGAATGAAACTGAAAAGAAGCCGACCATCAGGGGCTACTATTGACGATGCTTTGGCTCTCTTGTACGTTGGCGATAGTGCTTGTTTTAAGGTTAACGCAAGCTTGTATTATACGCTTACAAGGCATCAGAACGTTCCGATTAATATTAAGCAATATGACCAAATTTATTTTTATGTTAAGCTGAAAGGCGTTACCAGCTTCGAGCAGTTTGTGAAGGAAAAGCAAAAACAACAAAAAGATACGCCCGAAAGAGAAATGAAGATGCTAGAGCGTTATATAAAAATGTCAAGCATTGAGGTAGAGCCGACTTCTAGCGGTATTTATGTAGTGGAAGATATTGCAGGAAAGGGTAAAAAGGCTAAGCGAGGTCAACATATTTCTTTGCATTATCAAGGTTATTTTGTAGATGGGCAGGTGTTTGCCAGCAGTTACGAGTCCGGACGTCCGTTCGATGTTGTTTTCGGGAAAACAGATTTGATACCGGGCTTTGAGGAAGGTCTAAGCCACCTGAAAAAAGGCGGACATTACAGGCTGGTTATCCCTTCGCATATGGCATACGGAACACAAGGTCGCGGAACAATCCCGCCTAACAAAACTTTGATTTTTGAAATTGATGTTTTAGATATTTATTAATCTTTATGTTAGAAGGTTTTAAGGTTGAAAAGTTAAAAAGTTCCAACCATAACGGCATTCTTTAATTATGAATGAGTTGAAAGTTCCAAACATAACGAACAAGGTCATGCTGAACTTGATTCAGCATCCCCTGCAAATAGGAAAAAACTTACGATAAAAGGGAGATTCCAGTCAAGTTTGGAATAACTACATTTTTTTGAACAATCAACATTAAAACTTTGAAACTTTCAGACAAACAACAGATAAACATTTAAACAAATGAAACGATTTTCTTACTTATTAATATTATTGGTGTTGATTTTGCTTCAACCGTCTTGCTCTGTATTTAAGAGTTTAGGGCTTTCTAAAAGTCAGGATACGCTAACCACCGCAAGCGGATTAAAGTATATTATTCATAAACAAGGGAAAGGCGAATTTCCTAAGCCTGAGGCAAGTATTAAAGTGCATTACGTCGGTAAACTTTTAAACGATACGGTTTTTGATAGCTCTTACGATAGAAACCGTCCGTTTACCTTTACTTTGGGCAAAGGTCAGGTTATAAAAGGATGGGATGAGGGCTTTGCTCTTTTAAAACAAGGGGCTAAGGCAACTTTTATTATTCCTCCGAATTTGGCGTATGGTAGTCGTGCAATGGGTAAAATCCCCGCCAATTCAACCTTGGTGTTCGATGTTGAACTCCTCAACATCAAGAATCCGATAGTGATAGAGCCTTACGATGTTAAAGGAAAAGATACGCTTACAACCGCTTCGGGTTTAAAATATATTGTTGTAAAAAAGATGCCGTCTTCTCAAAAAACAGCCAAAGCAGGAGAACTTGTTACCGTTGATTATTCAGGTTACTTTAGAGATGGAAAGATGTTCGATTCGTCCGTTAAACGAGGCAATCCTATTAAATTTACCTTGGGTAAGGGGCAGGTAATTAAAGGCTGGGACGAGGCTTTACAGTTGATGCGTTCGGGCGAAAAATACCGATTGATAATTCCTTATCAGTTGGCTTATGGAGAGCGAGGACGAGGTGGTATTCCTCCAAAAACAGATTTGATTTTTGATGTGGAAATGATTTATCATCAACCGGAAATAAAGGTAGAGCCTTACAACACCAAAGGCTTAGATACAATTACCACCGCAAGTGGACTTAAAATTATCAAAGTAGAAACGACCAAGAACGCAAGTCCAAATTCGGGCGATAAAATAGCTGTGCATTATACCGGTTATTTGCCCAATGGAAAGATCTTTGATTCGTCCGTTAAAAGAGGTGAGCCGATTGAGTTTGCTGTGGGGAAGCATCAAGTTATTAAAGGTTGGGACGAGGCTTTGTTGATGATGCATGAGGGCGATAAATGTCGCTTAATTATTCCTCCGCATTTGGCGTATGGAGAGCGTGGTGCAGGAAATCTAATTCCACCTAATGCTACACTTATTTTCGATGTTCATTTGTTAGAAATTAAATAAACGCTAAAATGTCTAAGAAAAAGTATAATCCTAGCAAAAGACTTTCGTGGACGGTTTTTTATTTTTTGGTAACCATAGGTCTATTAGTTGCGGTCTTCCCCAAAGAAGCTAAGCTTAAGTTCGAAATTTACAAAGGGAAGCCGTGGTCGCATCAAGAGTTGATAGCTCCTTTTAGCTTCGCCGTTAAAAAGACCAAAGAACAACTGAATCAAGAAAAAGACAGCTTGATTCAGTCGGCTAAAAAAGTTTTTGTTTGGGATGGAGAGCCTGTGCAAAAATCTAAAAAACAGTTATTTGAGCGTTATTTTAAGGGCGTTCAAAATGCCGAAAAGTCTTTTGTGGAACAGCTTTTTAGAACATTCGAAAATAAGTATATTATTAAGCCAGAGCAGTTAGAGCTGATTCATCAAGATGAAATTCTTTTGATTAAAGGAAGAGAGTCGGAAGTGCTGTCTATTCAAAATTTATACACGCCTCGTAAGGTGTATATGGCATTTGCAAAAGCGATCAAGGCTTATAAATTAGAGCATAACTTGGTTAGCACATTTAGTATTTTGGATAATATTGAGTTCGAAAATTACATTGTCGCCAACATCGAACTGAACGAAGCCTTAGGGCAAGATTTTTTGAATGAGCGTTTGGCTAAAATTTCCCCAACAAAAGGCGTAGTGCAAAAAGGCGAACTGATTATGAACACCGGAAAAATTGTGAGTCAGAAAGATTACGAGATTTTGCTGTCTTTTAAAAAGGAGTATGAAAAAAGATACGTCGGATCAGGGAGTTTCAACAATATTTTGGGAACACTTATCTTTATTTTAATTCCATTTGCGTTACTGTTCATTTTCTTATTTCAGTTTCATAAAAAAGTGCTCATCACCCGTAAAAAGATTTTATTCCTTTTGATAAGTACCCTTGTTTTTGTGGGCTTTGCAGCCATTAACCACCGATATGGTCTAATATCGGTGTATTTATTCCCTATTATCATTTACCCGATTTTGGTACGAACGTTTTTAGACACCAAAATAGCCTCTTTTAGTTACGCTATTATATTGCTCTTGATTTCGTATATGATTTCTAACAGCTTTAATTTCTTTTTTGTGCAATTTGCGGCAGGTGTTGCCGGTATCTATGCATTTCCGCATATTACTAAGCGAAGTCATTTATTCAATACATCTTTAGTGATAATGTTGGTTTATATGCTGTGTTACTTGGCTTTAGGAATCTTGCAAGAAGAAAGTATGTCCGATATTCATTGGAACAACATAGGGCTTTTAGCTGTAAATAGTTTGTTAGTAATGTTGACTTATCCTTTGGTGTTTATGTCGGAGAAATTGTTCGGTTTTACTTCGGATGTTACGCTCTTGGAATTGTCGGATACGAATCAAAAATTATTAAAAAAATTATCGGAGAAAACACCGGGTACGTTTCAACACTCGCTTCAAGTGGCTAATATTGCCGAGGAACTGATACGAAGCATTGGCGGTAATCCTTTGTTGGTTCGCACCGGAGCTTTGTATCACGATATTGGAAAGATGCAAAACCCAGAGTTTTTTACAGAGAATCAGTCCGGAGGGTTTAATCCACATCAAAATTTAAGCCCGATAGAAAGTTCGCGATTGGTTATTAAGCACGTAGAAGACGGTATTAAGTTGGCAAAATCGTACAAACTGCCTCAGGCGGTTATCGATTTTATTCCGATGCATCAAGGAACAATGGCTACTAAATATTTCCTAAATACGTATAAACAGACACATAGCGATTTCGACGAAAGTATTTTCCATTATCCGGGACCTATCCCAAACAGCAAAGAAACTGCAGTAGTGATGATTGCCGATAGTATGGAAGCAGCTTCTCGCTCTTTAAAAAGCTATACCAAAGAAAATATCGAGGAATTGGTCAATCGTATTGTAGATACACAATTGAACGAGGGACAGTTCGAGAATGTCAATATGACTTTTAAAGACATTAACACCATCAAACGAACATTGGTTGAGAAGTTAGCGTCTATTTATCATTCCAGAGTCGCTTACCCGCCGGATAAAAAACAGACAAAAGAAGATGAGTAAAATTAAAGCACTTGTTGCTTAGTTTCCTCCCCATATACACGAAGGGAAGAAGAGAGTATTATTGTTCGACGTATTCTAATTAACGTGAATTCGAGTTAAGGTTTTCCTCACAAAAATTTACAAACATGAGATATTTGCGGATAAGGTTTATCTAACGTCGGTAATTAACTCCATTATGGCTCTTTCTTTTACTTGCTCCCGATAGGAAATATCCGAAAAATAGGCATATAATAGTCAAAAATAGTTGGTAAACTCTTCTGCCCCCTTTTGATATTACTACCTTTACATTAAATGAAAGTCCTCAAAGGTCTTAAAGCCTTTGAGGACTCAGATTATACAAAAGTCAATTACCTCTGATTATGTAAGCAAAAGTTAAACAACACAACAACTTTTTTGGGTAGTATCCAAAAAAAGGGTGGTGTCTAATATGACACCACCCTTTTTTTTAAGGACATCTTAACTACTCTTTAATAATTTGAAGGGTTCCTCTCGTTGTCTTAACAACATATAGTCCCTTCGGCAATCCACTCATATCTACTTCTAAGATATGGCTTGATGCATTATAATGGTAATTACAAGATACCACTTGACCAATCGTATTAACGATCGAAACAAGTTCCTTATCTGAAGATAATCCCACAATATTAACTCTACCATCAGTTGGATTAGGATAAGCATATAAACGAAATACTTTGTTCAATTTACTTACCACCTGACGAATACCCAAGTCTGTTACTTGACCATCATAATCGGTTTGCGTTAACTTGTAATAGGTAATAGGCGCATAAGGATCTTTATCGAACGTATTATAAGTATGCTTGTCTGAGCTGTTACCTGCTCCCGCTACTTTATCTAATAAAGTCCAATATGCTGCATCCTCAGATTTATAAACCGTATAATAATCGTTATCGATTTCGACTAAAGAAGTCCACGTCAACCCGACGATATTATCGGCTCCTAATTTTGCTTCAAAACTATACAATACAATTGGAAGAGGCGTATTACCCGTATCTAACTGTGTTAAGTAAATAGTAGCTTTATCTGTTGCAGGACTACCATTGTCATCCGAAATAGTATAAGGAATCGCTAAAGTTCCCTTAAAGTTAGCATTTCCTTGAAATACTAAGTCTCCACTAGGAGTCAAGGTTAAAGTACCTATTAGAACTCCTGCACTATTATAGATAGGACGATCAACAAATCCTCCCGCAGGTAAAATTATTTCTTGCAAGTCTCCACTAGAGTTATATAAACTTAGCGAAGTAATGCTCATATTATTACCTTCCGGATCAGAATCATTATCTAAAACCTCAATATTGATTTCATCTGCTGTATTACGTGCAATACCATAGTCATCATTAGCAATTACGCGATTTGCAACATCAGGAAGAACTTCGATTCTTATAACTGCAGTATCTGTAGTTCCTGCTCCGGTCTGACCATCACTAAGTGTGTAACCTATATCAGGCACATCTCCCGTAAATCCGGCCTCCGGTGTAAACGTAACATCACCATTAGAGCTTACAGTAATCGTTCCTACTAGAGTATTACCATCGTAAACATTCTCTGTAACAGAGCCTGAAGCTGGAATTGTAATGGTTTGAGGAGAACCTCCCGGTGTTGTTACCAATGTAATATCAGTTACTGATAACTCTCTATTACGATCCGAATCAAAATCATTGTTCATAATATTGAAAGTAATAGGTGTATCAGCTTCTGTCTGCATAATGTCATCATTAGCTACAGGACTGTTATTACCATTGGCATTCCTATCATCAAGAACTGTAATATCTAAATTAGCAGTAGTTTCTTCACCGGAAACACCTTCAATCTTATAAGAAATTGTTGGAACATCACCCACATACCCATTGTTCGGTGTAAAGGTATAAGTTCCATCAGCATTGACAAGAAGTGTTCCTTCCGGAAGTGTAATCGTAACACTACCTGATGCCGGAACAGGAACACCATTCACTTCTGTAACTTTTAAACCGGTACCAGTATCGTTGGTTAAAAGATTACCGCTTACAGGAGTATCTTTAGGCGTTTGCGTAAAGTCGTCTTTAGCATCAATATAACAAGCATTAGATTCTGCATCTTGGGAAGTTCCTACAGATTGTCCTCCCATAGCAGCGGTTGGAACTCCATTTGCATCTATTGCATTTCCAAGATTCTCGTTATTTGCCGAAGATCCGGCACCTACGGTTAAAGTTCCCGATGCTGCTACTAAATCACTAGACGTAAAGTTTCCTCCACCTTCTAAAGCATCTACACAACCGTCGTTATCGGAATCTAAATCTAAATAATTAGGGATTCCCTCGTTATCCGTATCTATTGGGTCGTCTACCGGTGCAGCACCATCGGAGCCTCCCTCTACAGCATCTGCTAAACCATTATTACCAAAAGAGTTGGCAGGGTCTATTACCCCGTCATTATTAGTATCTAAATTGATAGCTGTTTGATTGCCACTTTCTACTATATCGGAAATACCATCGTTATCAGAATCTAAATCTAAATAATTAGGTGTTCCGTCGTTATCCGTATCTACCGGGTCGTCTACCGGTGCAGCACCATCGGAGCCTCCCTCTACAGCATCTGCTAAACCATTATTACCGAAAGAGTTGGTAAGGTCTATTACCCCGTCATTATTAGTATCTAAATTGATAGCTGTTTGATTGCCACTTTCTACTATATCGAGAATACCATCGTTATCAGAATCTAAGTCTAAATAATTAGGTATTCCGTCGTTATCCGTATCTACTGGGTCGTCTACCGGTGCAGCACCATCGGAGCCTCCCTCTACAGCATCTGCTAAACCATTACTGCCAAAAGAGTTGGAAGGGTCTATTACCCCGTCATTATTAGTATCTAAATTGATAGCTGTTTGGTTGCCACTTTCTACTATATCAAGAATACCATCGTTATCAGAATCAAGGTCAAGGTAATTAGGAATACCATCGCCATCTGTATCTTCAAAACCTTCTTCCGCATCCACAATACCATCATTATCGTCATCGATATCAATAGCATCTATAATACCATCGCCATCGGTATCGTTGGTACCAACCGTAACTATAACCACTGTAGTATCACAAGCACCATGAACATCACAAGCTGTTATATGTAGGGTATCAATACCTGTCCAATGTGGGTTAGGTGTATAAGTAAAGCAATTATCGTTGTCATTAAGACCGGAAACCGATCCATTATCAGGGCCGGAGAAATTAGAAGTAATATCAACCACATCGCCCTCTATATCTGAAGTTGCAGGACATATCTGTATAGGCGTACCCATCTCTGTAGTATCTCGGATTGTATCTAAAGCAAATTCCGGAGCATCATTTACCGGATTAACTACAACCGTAGCTTTTGCTTGGTCACAATCTCCATCACTATCACAAATTTCATAAGTAATTTCATCTGTTCCAAACCAGTTCGCATCCGGAGTATACTCAATGTAATCATCGGTCGGGTCATTTGGCGTTCCGTTATCATTAACGGTAGCTGTACCATTAGTTGGATTTGAAACAATTGTAATTGTTCCTGTACTTGGTCCATTTCCTCCAAAGTCGTCGGCTCCATTGCCATTATCTGCAAGAACTGAGATATTTATAGGCGTATCTTCAGCCGTTGAAACGTTATCATCTTGAGCTTCCGGCTCAAAATCATCATCTTTAATCGTTATAGTTTGTTCCTGTACGCCATTTTCCGTTGCATTTGTAACAGCGGTAACCTCAACCTCTAAAGTTTCGTCACCTTCTATAAGTGTATCGCTCACAGATGCGATAGTAACAGTTCCTGTTAAGCTACCTGCAGGAATGGTAATAACTGTTCCTCCTACAGTATAATCTGTTCCACCACCTGTTGCAGAACCATCGGTATATGCTAAAGTAACACCAACATCTTGGCAGGTAATATTGCTTAACGTAGCCGTAATAGTTGCTACCCCTCCTGTTTCCGGCATTGGATTTGGAGCAACAGAAAGTGTTACTGTGGGTGTTGGCCAAACAAATACATTCGTCTGTTTATCTAGTATTATAGGATCACAGACTCCTTTTGTAGCTTTAACATTAACAATATTATTTCCGGTAGATAAGCTTCCGTTTGATATTGTTATATTCAAATCTGCACCTGTACCATTATTAGTACCCACAGAGGTTGTTCCCAAAAACGCCTCATAGCTAACTCCGTTTTCTGCAGAAACAATGGTTATGACAGCGTCATCCCCCCCTTCACAAACGGTATCTCCTTTAAGGTCTAAGGTTCTATCAGGTTGGCTTATCACCTCGATCGTTACCTGATCGGATGAAACACCACAATGTCCGTTATCAATCTCCCATTTAAATTCGTAAGTTCCGACAACGGTACCATTGATTGAAGTCTGGAAATCGTTTGGTGAAGCGATATAAGGCACAGAAGGCCCTGAAACATATGACCAAATACCGGTTGAAGGGTTCGGATCATTTGCTGTTAAAGAAACCGGCGTAAACTCACAAAACTCAACGGCACTATTACTGGCATCAGCAGTAATGTTTGCGCTATTCTCAACCACAACGGTATCGGATAGCGAACAATCTCCACTCACAATAGTCCAAACAAACTTATATACGCCGGGAACTAAGCCCGTAATACTGGTGTTTTCACTATTTGGTGAAACAATCGTTTCTCCTGCCGGACCAGATGCTTTAGTCCATGTTCCCGTTCCTGATACTGCGGCATTACCATCCATAATAGCCAAAGCTTGATTACATAAACCTTGGTCAGGTCCCGCATTTGGAACAGTAGGAGCAGGAGCAGCAAAAGTAACATCTACCTCATCGATACTTGCAGGACAAGCCCCATTGGTTATCGTCCACCTTAAGGTATATGTACCTGGAGTAGAAGGGTTGGATAAGGTAGAAGTCGGTTGGTTCGGACTATTAATATCAATTGTTCCGGCTCCAGCTCCGGGACTGTTAGTTAAAGACCAAACTCCTATACCAATAGTTGGTTGGTTTCCTTCCAACTGTGCATCCAACTCACAAGCATTTGGTTGATCTACACCGGCAAGAGCCGTTGTTGGAGCTTCATAAACTTGTACCCTTACTATATCAGCATAATTAGAACACCAATTATATCCTACACTCCATTCAAAAATGTACAACCCTGCAACAAGACCGGTTATAGTTGTTGTTGGAGAAGAAGCATCGGTAATTGTTGGATTGTTAGGTCCTGAAACTAGACTCCACGAGCCATTACCAGTAGTAGGATTTGTTGCACTCATTGTTACTGAATTACCTCCTGCCAAACATACATCTTTATCAGGACCTGCATCCGGATCCGATCCATAAGGAGATGTCTGAATTACAACATCATCGCTAGTAGAAGGGCAACCGTAAATTGCCGGTACCGTGTATCGGAAGGTGTAGTTCCCTTCTTGCACTAAATTGCTTGCGATAGCTGTATAAGAAGTATTATGTGTTATTGTAGCACCTAAATTTGTAATTTCAGTCCATGTTCCATCAGTTCCTTTTGTACCCCTAAGAAGCACTTCTGATGAATTACAAAGCTGTTGATCCGGACCTGCTTTTGCCGGAGCTGATACACTCACGACAACATCGTCTGTTGAAGGCTGACAAAAAGGACCACTAATAATTGTCCAACGGAATGTATATTGCCCCGTTACAAGTCCTGTAACACTTGTTGTAGGATCTCCTAAATCAGCAACATTTGGCACATTTGGTGCTGAACCTACCAAAGACCAATAACCATTTCCAACAATTGGTGTATTTGCGGCAAGAGTAGTTGATGTAGCAGAACATACTGTAATATCGTTACCTGCATCTGCAGTTGTAGGAGGATTAGAAACATAAATAGTCACTTCATCTGAGGTCTCGGAACAAGTTCCTTCTCCTACTGTCCATTTAAAAACATAGGTACCGGAAGTAAGGCTTGATATTACAGCATTGTGTGCATGCTCATCCGAGATAGTCCAGCCTGCATATCCGGAAGACAAGGTCCATGTACCAATACCATGAACAGGTTCAACTGCAGAAAGTGTTGCAGCGTTACCACAAATTTCTTGGTCGTTACCAGCTTCTGCTAACGAAGGCGTAGGAGCTATGGTAACAACAATAGTATCTCTTGTTACTTGACACCCTTGATTAGAAATTGCCCATTCAATAGTATATGTTCCATTTACCATATTGGTTATCGTCGAATTGTTTGCATTCGGGTTGGTAACCGTAGGTGTATTGGGGCCATCTAATACAGTCCAAGTACCTGTACCAACTGCAGGAACATTCCCGTTCATAGTTGCTGTTGTTGTACCGTCCGGTAAACATTGATCGTCTCCGGCAGATGCTATGGAAGGACCTTGAGTATTATTAGTTGATATTATAACTTCACTAGTGTCCGCTGAACAAGCGTTTTTTATAATCCATCTAAAAGTATAATCTGTTAAAGGAGCAAGCCCTGTTACGGAAGTAACCGGATTGTGAATATCGGCAATGGTAACCCCTGCAGAAGGTGTTACTGACCAAGTACCTTGTTCTTGGGCTTGTACTTCGTTGGCTTCTAAATAAACCTCAGAGTCGTAACAAACCGTTTGATCAGTTCCTGCAGCCGATGCTGTTACCGTTGGAGTGGATACGACAACATCTACATCCTTAAAAGTAGCGGAGCAAAAAGGACCTCCTGATATTAACCACCTAAAAGTATAAACACCTTCCACAAGTCCTGTAACATGTGCCGATGGAGAGTATGGATCGTCTAGTGTAGCTGTATTAGGACCACTGACTTGAGTCCAATAGCCAAAACCATCTACCGGCGTATTCGCCGCTAAGGTGGTTTCTACAACGTTACACGCTAATATTTGGTTTGTACCCCCATTCGAGCCACTTGGTCCTTCGGATACTGTAATATTTATTTGATCGTAAGCATCCTCACACTCAAAGCCATTGGCGTACCTTCTAAACAAAATAGTATATGTTCCTGATTCTGTAAATGTCATATTGACCGTACCCCCATTGGTATGAGTCCAACCGCTCGTATATGGACCACTTATAATTCTATAACGAGTTGTTGTTCCTCCGGATACGGTATAGTTTATGGTTGCTGTCATTTGATTACAAGGCAGTACCAAATCCGGTGTTGTAATATTTACAGTTGGAGAGCTGGAGTACCTAATTCTAGCAACATCACTAGTGGAACATCCTGTATTTGCATTTGTAATTGTATAAGTGAAATTATAAGAACTAGAACCATCTAAACCCGTAACACTTGTATGCGGGTCGTTAGGGTTAGTTATTACTGCACCCGGAGGTCCATGTGTCTGAGTCCACGTTACAGTTTCGCCTTCGTATAAAGGATAAGAACCTTTCAAAATCGCTTCTGTAGCTCCGGAACAAAACCTCATATTCGCAGCAAGTGCATTACTTACATCTTGTGTTGCAGGAGGAACTGTTATAGTCATTTCATCACTTCCACTAGCACAACTACCAACAACCTCCCACCTAAGAACATAAGTTCCTTCAATAAGGTTGCTAACCGTGGTGTTTTTGGCATGTACATTGGCAAAAACAGGATAATTAGGTCCACTTACCATCGACCAAGTTCCTTGCTGCCCTCCAAAACCAAGACCTCCTTCCGAAGCATTTAAAGTTGTTGATTGGGATGTTGTATAACAATTGGATAAAGACTGATCAGCCCCTGCTGACACCGGTATTTCACCCCCATAATTAGTAATCGTAATTTCATCGGAAGAACTACAGCTATTACCTGCTGTTATCGTCCACCTCAAGGTGGTTACACCTGCTACATCGGTAGGTAAGGTATACTGAGAATTAGGAAGCGTAGTATTTGTAATAGTTACTCCTGCATTGTTATTCCCCACAATAGTCCAAGCTCCTGTTTCACCTGCTCCGGGAGCATTAGCCGCAAGGTTACCCGCTCCGGGACACCCTACAATATTATCTCCCGCCTCTGCCGGAGTTATAGGCAACACAGTGTACTCAACGTCATCGTAAACAACACTACCATCTTGGCACGTTGCTACAACACGAAACTTATATGTATTATTGGGTAAGTAACCAGTAACTGAAGTAGCCATATCTAAAGGGTTATCTATAGTTACAGAAGGACCTCCTATTTGACTCCATGTGGCAGAAGATGAAATCAACCCACTTGAGTTTCCTGAAAGAGTCATTGGCTCTGTACTACATTGATCTGTTACATTAATACCTGCATTAACCGTACAATTTTGGGCTTGGCTACTGACATACCCCATCGCTAAAAAGAGTATAATCAATAATTTCTTTGGTACTTTTAATCTCATGATCGTCTGTTTAATTAATATTTATTTAAATCAATTTAGCAAGATACGAAAAAAACTTAAGAATTGCTATTTATTATCATCATTTCTTTTGGAAAAGAAGAATATCTAAAAGAACCTCCTTAAAATCACCAATCTTAAAAACACACACAATAATCTATGAAACAGCACATTACCTTTTTTTAGTAATCTTATTCTTAAATCTAAAATTTGGCATAATTCGAGTTAAACATTTAACAATAAGCTATTGCAATGCCCCGCGTTAAGGATTGTAGAGAAAATCCTTTTGTGAGTTTACGAGCAAAAGATTGGAACGAAAAGCCTGACCCGAAGGGGAACGCCCTAAATAACACAAATTCCGGCTAAAGTTCTGAGTAACATACATCAGCTAACTTATAGTTGCTATTAAGAAAGCTAAAAATCACTTATAAAGGCGATTGCAAAAAAACAAATTTCACCATTACTTTGTTAAGGTAATCTTAAAGTAAAAAAATATGAGCATTATTGAAGAAATAAAAGACGAGAAAGTGGTAAGAATACATTGCGCCGGTGCTTTTAAGTTTGTTATGGAGGACTGGATGCTCGATAAACTGAAAGAAAAAAATAAAAAGCACAATAAAGGCGTAAATTCGTAAAGATTTACCCTAATAAAGTAGAATAAGAAGTTCTTAATAAAGTAATTGATAATTTTTTTTCGATGTAAGACTAGGGTTTAAAGAACAATGTTGTAACAATATTGTTCTTCCCTTTTTTTAGAAAATATTCGATTTTGATTTTTTTTTGATGCATTAGTCAAGAACGTTTTTGTTCCAAAACTAATGGTTAGTTTCTTAGTTGTTGTCTCGGTAAGAGTGTCTTGCCGAGACATTTTTTATTCCCTACGTTCATAAGCCCCCAAGTCCGGCAAACCATCGCTTAGATGCGATTCGTTATCTAAATCCCATTCCGCCTCTTGAGCGACACTGATAGCACCCACATCTTTTGCCGGAGAAAGTGTGTCTAAACGGAAATCATAATTTCGAGTGTCCATAAAATTCGGATTCTTATTTTTGATGCAAGATGCTACAAAATCGCTGTTGATAGAAATATCTTCGGAAACCTTGTACAAAGTGTTTTTAAAGAAATAATTAAAACCAACCCCATCAGCTTCGCTTAATATCAGTTCGTTATCGTTATCGCCGTAGATAATGCAGTTCGAGAAGTTTGCCTGAGTCATATCTCCTAAAAACTGCCCATCTTGTGTAGAAAAATTATTACTGATAATTACAGATGGCTCTGTTCTCCGTCCGTGTTTCCAATAATTGGCAAAAGTACATTGCTTAAAGTCGTAACTTCCTCCCGCAAGCAAGGCGGTAAGGTAAAATCCGGCATTGGAAATCAAGCAGTTTTCAGCTTCTATGGTCGATGCCAAGGATAGAATTCCTGCATAATCCATATTCTGAATCATCGTGTTTTTTAGCTTTAGAATAGGCTTTTCTGTTGGGTTAACCGAGCCTATTTGAAATCCAATCACTCCGTTTTTAACAACCGTCCATTCCACCTCGTGCGTACCACTTCCATCCGCAAGAATAATGTTGCCCCATTGTCCGGGAATGTCTTGATAAGCCTCCTCCAAACGGTCGCCTTGTATTATCACAGGTTGGTCGAAAGAGCCTTTTGCTTTTAGAGTTCCTTTGGCAATTAAATGAGCCCCTTTGTGAAAATAAATATGCGTTCCTGCCTCCACAGTTAAGGTGTGCAAGCTGTCTATCAGCATAGAATTGTATATCAGGTAAGGCTTATCGGCAGTCCAAGTAGTTGTCTGAATAATTCCATTGTATCTGCCATCTATATAATGTGCATTTTGTCCCCACGCCATCAGTTTAACATCTTGCATAGAGCCATTAACATTGCAAACAATAGAGTCTTTAACCACAAAAGGACTGTTTTCGTCATTAGGGTTGATAGTCACTTCCACCAAAACATATAAGCTATCTTTAGGAGCGAGTTCTATATCTTTGACTAAAGGAGCTGAAGTTCCATTTACATTAATTCGATAAGGCGAATTGGCTCCCATACCTGTGCCGATAGAGTTGATTTTTAGGTGCTCATCGTATGGATTTCGGATTTTTAAATAAGCTGTCGTTGAACCAACATCGGTAAAAACCGTATCAAAAAAGATGGTATCCATAGAAAACTCCAAAGAAGCTCCCGGACTGGTATTAAACTCCTCTTTTACACAAGCGTACATCGTAAGAAGTAGCAAACTTGCGATAATATATTTTGATAAATTTTTCATTTGGTTGAATGTTGTGTGTTATCTGTTGTTGGTTGTGTGTTGTTGGTTGTTCAAAAAACCGTAGTCATTCCAAACTTGATTTGGAATCTCCCTTTGTTGTAAGGCTTTCTCTATTTGTTGGGGATGCTGAATCAAGTTCAGCATGACCTTGTTCGTTATGCTTGGAACCTTTAACTTTCAACTCATTCATAATTTATAACTTATAATTCATAATTAAAATAGCCGTCATGGTTGAAACTTTTAACTTTTAACTTGTTTAAGGTATCTTCATAAATTTATGCGATTGGATAGAGATTCGCCACTTGGGATGCTCTTTAATATAATCTACAATCTGTTCGGTTAATACTTTATGCTGACTCCATTCGGGCTGTAAGTACAATTTACAAGACGGTAAGGTTTGCTCGGAAGCCGTTTCTGCCCATTTAAAATCTTCGGGCTTTGAGATAATTACTTTAAGCTCATTGGCTTTCTGAAAATTCTCTTCCAAAGGAATGGATTGAGGTTTGGGCGAAACGCAAATCCAATCCCATTTTCCACTAATCGGATATGAGCCGGAAGTTTCTATATGCGTACGAATTCCTCTTTTATGGGCTTCATCAGTCAAT
>PDWI01003468.1_pt1 | contig 22211 bp, 10 predicted proteins | sample 1430891 | NCBI WGS metagenome assembly PDWI01 (sample SAMN01162508, study PRJNA174530) | Oral metagenome, whole genome shotgun sequencing project. | biome: Marine environment; feature: Marine mammal; material: Swab sample of the gingival sulcus; isolation source: swab sample of gingival sulcus... | reverse complement strand
CGGTGGTTGCTTTAACCGGTTTTTGCTTTGTTTTTTGTTTACTCTTCGTCATTTTTTATACTTTAATTTAATAGGTTTAAAATTAAAATTGTTTTATTTTTTAGTTTTATTTTGTTGTTTAAAATTAATTTGTTTAGTTATAGGGAGTTACAGAAAGTAACCAGTCGTGTATCCCTTTAGTATCAGTATCATCGTAGATGTAAATACTATTTTGCTCATTAAAATTGCCTACACTAAATGTAAAAACTTTGAATTTTAACTTATATACTTTACGTTTTTTTATAAATCCGTGCATTTCAGAGTATTTTTCTTCGATATCTTTACAAACAGTATATAATGGCTTGTAATGTGTTTTCAAAAACTCTGCTGGATTTTCGTTTGAGTGTTTATCCCATTTTGTTAAAAGAATTGCTATTGCATTAACTGTTTTTAAAGTGCCGGCTGCATCTAATAAATTTAACGCACGAATTAGTGTATATGCTTGATTTGGACTTTCAAGAGAATCTACAGCTAAAAATAATATTTTATTATTAGGATTATCAAGAAAATACTCTCTAACCTTAGGATTATTTATATTGTCCATCCCTGCAAAAAATTCGGTATTTTCCCCTCCCGTTTCAAAAAAAGTTAGAGGGTGTCTTCTTCCTTGCTCATCTTTATAATCAATTGTCATACAGTAGAAAGACGCCGGAGAAACCGGTTCTAATGTCCTATTTTCTATTATAGATCTTTGCATAATGTCACAATATTGTCTTCCTAAACCTCCTATATTTGTTGATAAAATAGCATACATAGCGTTATCTTTGTGTATGGCATAATAAATTAAACTTGCAATAAACATAGATTTTCCCGAACCTCTAACCCCCAAAGTAAAAATATCTGTTCTATTTTTGGCAAGTGGCGGAATATCGTCTATAGACATCTCAGGCAAAGGTAAGACTTCTTTTCTGCCTCTAATGGCAATATCTAATTCATCTTTTGTTAAAATCTTTTTACAAATTAATTCATTCTCTGTTATAATACTCAGAAATAATAGTTCGCTTATCTTTTCATTATCATATTTCCCGTTTTTTATATTACTAAAATGTTCAGCTTTATCAATTAAATACTTATCGACTTCATCTTGTGTCATAATTTCATATTGTAATAAATCATCAATAGAAATTTTTCCTTTTTCTATATTTCTTTTAAACCAATCGAAATTGTTCATTTCTACTGCTTTTTTGTACTGTTGTTTTGCAAATTTTATGTCTTTTCCCTCCATTCTACCTAATTTTTATAAGTTTAAAATTCAAAAAATTCTTTTTATTTGTCTTATTTTGAGCGTAGCAATCGGCTAATCCGGCTTTGTCGGGTTTGCATTCAAATATATATTCGTTGTATGAGTCTCCGCCTCTGTTGCAATCTGCTTGTTCTATTTGGTCTATTATCAAATTTTTACCGTCCATTTTTAGTTTCAAATTAGCCGAACATCTCGTTCCGTTTTCTTCTACTAAGGTTAATTTTCCCGTTCCGTTTGCAAAAAATTCAAAATACAATGTGATTTTTTCTCCGGTATTTGTAGAGTAAAGATAACCTGTACTTTTCCAACGTCCTTCGGCAAAAGTAAAATCTTCGGTAGGAGTATCGGGTATTTTGAGAGTATCATCGGTTAAAATAGTTGTATCAGGACATTCGCTTCGTATTTTTTCAATTTCTCGTAACAAACTGTCTATTTTTTTCTGTTTTTCGGGGCAAGACACAATGGGTTGTATTTCTCTATTACGATTAGCAATGTCAAGAGCTACATCTAATTGCAAAATATTGCCTACATATTTGGATATATGATTAACAGGAATGCCTGTTGATTGTATCAAATCAATTATTTCATCATAGCTAAGCGTAGGATTCACACTTTTGATAAGTGCAATACCTCCGGTAACTATTGGAGCTGCCATACTCGTTCCTTCAAAAAAACCAAAATTGTTGTTAGGCAAGCTACTGTAAATATCCACACCGGGGGCACTGATAGTAGATCGTTTCCCGTAATTGCTAAATTCGGCACGAGCATTCCAAGTGGTCGTTGCCGAAACTTTTATACATTTTTCATACCGTTGCATCGGATCTAACCCAATAACAATATCCTGATTCCCTGCCGCTAAAACAACAACTATGTTTTTTTTATATGCTATCTCAAAAATCCGTTTCCAAATTTTTTCTTCGTCTTTAAATTCTGTTTCGATAATCATTTCTTGCAACTCTTGTGGCATAAATTTAATTCTCGGGTCAAACATTTGCCCCAAAGACATATTTATAACATTTGCCCCATTATGTATGGCATACAAAATACCTTGTTTTATAGGCGTATTACCCATATAACCATAACTGTCAGCTATCTGAATAGGCATCAACTTGCAATTTGGAGCAATGCCGGCTACTCCTTTGCTGTTATTGGCAAGTCCTGTGGCAATGCCGGCAACGTGAGTACCGTGTACCAAATGGCGTCCGGTATTTACGTTTGGCGAGTGAGTTACGGTATTCCAAGGTTTATATATTTTTCCTGCAAATTCGGGGTGGGTCAAATCAAATCCATCATCTATAACAGCAATAATGATAGTTGAGTCACCTCGCGAAATATCCCACGCCGAAAGTGCTTTTACGTTCTGGTGATACCAATAATCGCGAGGTTTGGAAAAACCCGGATCCTGCGGAATGTAGTCGCTCCGATATAAACTTTCGTCCCATATCAGCAGCTCAAAATCAGTTAATTTGTCGGGCAGTTCTTCTTTAAACTGTTGCAAATCTTCGGGAGGAAGTTCTATTTGCAGACTATAAGTCATTGTGTCATAATAGATTATAGAATAATCATCAGAAGGATATGCCTTTTTAAATTGTTTGGCAAATTCTACGATGTCTGTATTTTCACCAATCAAAGCAACATTACATCTATTAGATACAATTTTGCGAATAGAATCAGGGTCTGAAACTATTTTTGTAGTGTCTATCGGTACAATAATGTTGGGTCTGTCCGGCAAATACGTTTTTGTAGATTTGCAGTATCCCAACAAAATGGCTACTAACAGCAAGATAAGCCCCAGCAATAAAAACCACTTCCACCTAAATTTACGAGGTTCTTTAACCTTTATTGGAGGTAAATTTTTTAGCTTTCTTACGGCATTATCCAACTGCACTAAATTCCCTATATTTTTATTTTTATCCGACACTTTTTTTCCTGTTGTTTGCAACAGTTCAACAATTTCATCGTGTTCTAAGTTTGGTTCTATGCTTTTTAGGACAGCAACACAACCTGTTACGATAGGAGCTGCCATACTTGTACCGTCTTTATATCCTTGACGGTTGCCTACGAGACTACTGAAAATACCAACTCCCGGAGCACTTAAAGTCGAATTATCACCAAAGTTACTGAAACTTGCGCGTTGTTCCCGCTTATCAACTGCAGATACCACTATTGTCTTTTGACTACGATTCATAGGGTCAAGCTCTAACAAAGCATCGTCGTTACCGGAAGCAATAACGACCGAGATATTCTGTCTGTAAGCCTCGTTATAAATTTCTTTCCAAAATTCCTCTTCGTCTTTATGCGTCGTTTGAGCAAGTCGTTTTTGTTCTGACATAGAAGACCTTAACACCTCTTCTGTAAAAGAAGTTCCTAAGGAAATATTTACAACATCTGCCTTGTTTTCAATAGCATACAAAAGGGCATCAATAATAGCCGTAGTGGATATATTGCCGTTGTAATCAGCCACTTGTATTGGCATCAATTTGCATTTTGGGGCAATGCCGTGTACCTCCTTTTCTTCTTCTGACAATCCGACTGCAATACCTGCCACGTGATTACCGTGCGAGTTGTTATTGATGGGATATAGATTATTGTTACCTTCAATAATATTCAGCGGTCTGTATATTTCGGCTGAAAAATTGCTGTTCAAATCAAAACTGTGGTCGATAACAGCAATTACCACTTCCTCCGAAGTTGTAGCCATTTCCCAAACAGACGGTGCTTGAACCGCTTCATAGAACCAATTTTTTTTTTGTTCATTCGTTCTAAAAATTTTTTCATCCCAAATTAACATTCTAAACTCTGAAAGTTCCTTTTTAAGAGCTGTCTTCAATTTCTCTCTCTCTGTTGTCGGAACTTCAATTTGCAGGCGATAAGTTTTATCGTTGTAGTAAATTATTCGATATTCTTCTCTTGGGTAAATACCTTTAAACTTTTCCGCAAATACTTCTAAGTTTTTATTTTCGCCCAACAACGCAATGTTTAGTCTGTCTTCTACAATCGTAGTTGTCTCATCGTCCGAAATAATCAGCTTTTCGGGATCTATCGGAATAATTACATTTGGTTTTTCCGGCAAATATCTTATGCTCTCGTCTTCGGCAACAGGCTCTTCTGTTTTTTGGGGTTCGGGTGTTTTAGATATTTCGTCTTCGGGTGGCTCTATTCTAATAGCATCTTCTGTTTCGGGTGTTTCGTCTTCAGAATCTTCTTTGTTTGGCTGTTCAACTTCGGGTGTGTTTTCTTCGGGCTTGTCGTCAATAGGTGTCTCAACTTCGGGCGTTCTATGTATGGATTTTCTTATTTCCGGTGTTGGTTCAATATCCGTTTGGTCGTCTTCGGGAATTCTGATACTCTGTGAAAAATCATAAATAGCTTGCTCTTGATTTACATATTTAAAGCCCCAAGCAACAATGCAGACATCTTTATTATCGGCGATAATAAAACTATCATCAGGAATTTGAAAAGCAGATTTTACTAATTCTCCCCAATTAACGTCTTCTTTGTTGCCCGAAGCAATCAATTTTTCGCAATAATTAAGAACAACTTTCTTTTTTTTCGTAAAAATATCAAAATAACGTTGTCGTTCCTCCGGCGGAAATTTTATTATAGATTTTGCATTTTGCGAAAGAACCTCCGAAGTCCAAATGGCTTTGGAACGCCCTTGTGCTGCGTATTTTGAAATTACCGGAGTAGCCAATAATGAGGCATAGTCCGCTCCTAAGGTTCGCTCCAAATAATTTGAAATCTGTGCGTGCCGACTAAAAACATCGCGTCCGTGCCACGTTACTTTTTCAAAACCTTGAAGTTTGATTTGATATATAATTTTTGCCATAAATATTTGTTCTTAATAAGAAATGTATGCTCAATTGTATAATTGTATTGATTAATTAGTCTCCAAAAGTACAAATTTCTGAGTTATTGCAAAATCAAAATTCTATTTTTATTTTTTTACTCCTTTAATTTTACTGTTTTTAGAGATTAAACAATTCATTCGATTAAAAGTTATATGTTTTTACTTTGTCTATTATCTCACCAAGTTGTCGATTTGCTTCGACATCATAAGTTGGAATATTGCAAGTGGCAAGAAACAAAATTTTCAGAAGATTGCACCAACGACTGTAATTCTTTATCATCGGAACACGACTTACTTGTTCTTTATCTAACGGAATTTTGTTTAAATTGTCAGTAAGATTTTCCATAAACTCGAACAAATTCAAAATATCTTTTTTGTTTAGTGTTTCGTGAACTTGGTCGTCTTGAGGGATTTGCAATTCTAAATTTTCGGTATTTTGGTTTAATTCACGTATCTCTTTTCTTGTCTCTGCAGGGTAATATGACCAACCTACACTCGTTACAAACTCGTTTATTACACCAACCGTTATGTGAGCAATCATCGATTCAGCTTCATCTATTCTTTTATCTCCATCAACGTAATCTCTTATTTTTCTTGCAATTATGCTTGTTATGTCAAACTTTTTGTAGATAGTCTGTAAGTTGGCAAACAGGTCTTCTAAATCGTCTTCGGCAAAACCGAGTTTTTTAAGTTCTTCGGCATTGGCAGAATTTAGATTTTTATCAAACCAAAAATTTTGTGCCGCTTCGGCTAATGTAAAGGAAGTTTCTTTGTATAGTTTTGTGGGGTTAAATAATAATTTTAATTCATCTTCGTCGTTATCATTTTTTTCTTTAAATCCGAATTTTTCGTACATTGCTGTTTTTGTTTCTTCAATGTCTTTGTATCCGAGTTTTTTGCGTATAATTTCAAGATTATCAATGTAATTTTTTTCTATTTCTGAGGCTTCATTACTTTTAGGAGTTAAGAAATCATATTGATTCCGCCAAAGAATAAATTTTGAAAGATCTTGATTTTTAGTAATCTTGCTTTCTTTGAGAATTTCATTGTAAAATGTCAATATTTCGTGCTCAGAAATTGTTAGATTTTGGATAAAGTATCCAAAATTATGAGCATCTCTACCAAAAATAGTATTCATATAGGCTTCAAATCGGTTGCCTTTATTTATTGCATCGTTAATGTTCTTGTCCGCTTTGTCAGAATGATAATGTTTGGTTAAAGTATCTTCTAATTTTGTTCTTTCGTCGTTTAGTATATCAATAAATCGTTTTGTTTTGGTGATATTATTTGCAACCAATTTCATATTATCAATAATGTGTTGGCTTCCATCTTTGTTAGGAATTGAACTTTCCGCCCAAGCTTTGTTTACATCTGGAAATAATTTTTTTGTAAGAGGTGAATTTTTAAACGATTTTTCGAGTACTTCGTAGTACTCTTGTCTTTCTTTTAATATGCCATTTTCTGTTTTATCTTGTTCAAAACCGAAAAAAATATCATTAGAATACGTATAATCTCTGAGTAAATAGTAATTTTGAAAATTTTTACCTTTTATCCAGTTTTCATTCCATTGATAAACACCATTTCCAAATATGTCTCCATTTAAAAGTTTTTTAAATCTTAATTCCCATTTGCCATTTAATAAATTTTCTGCATATTTCCCATCTTTTTTATCGCTATTTTGATCAAATTTTAATTGGTTATTCCAAAAAGTAAAAATAATAAAAAGAGGAGACCTACCTATACTTTCCAAAGTAGAGGTTCTTTCATCAATATTTTCACCAACATTGTAATTTATCCACATATCTATGAGACGAGGAATTTCTGTAACTTCTTTTTGTTCATCTTTTGTACATACAAAAAGATTATTTATTTCGTAATTTACTGAATATGAATTAAATAAGTAAGAAACTTTACCTCTACGGAACATATAAGATAGTTTTTCATCATCAAGGTCTTGTCTTTCGTCATATTCTGCTCTTGAACGTGCTCCGGGAAAGTCCAACATATCTACCTCTTTAATGAAATCGTGTTTTTTTAAAGAAGTTTCAGAAATATTTAAAATAACTTCGTGAGACAAAGCACATAAAAAATTTCTTGGTATATATAAATTTTCATTATTATTATTTTTTACATTTAAAGAGTCTCCGGGTTCACTTAATATGTGCTCTAATCTTTCTACATCCAAGATTGTTCCATTTTCTCTAAGGACAGCATCCATTTCTGCATAAATAATTTCTGAAAAGTTTATTTTATTTAAGTTATCAATAAGTATGTTAAATAATTGTGTTAATTCTTTTTTATTACCCCATAGAATTTCAAAAGTTTTTCCCCAATTATTTGGTTCTATTTTGTGGATAATTTTTGCTACACTTTTCCAAAAATTGGCATCTTTAAATGTTGTAACACGTGAAGTATGATTACCTTTACCAAACAATTCCTCAATATAATCGTAGATATAAAAAACATCGTCTTCATCAAAAAAATATTGTGTATTATTTGATGTCAATTTTTGTATTTCTTCTATGTGTTTTTCTACTTCTTCTGTTGTGATGTTTTTCCTTCCTAATCCAATATCTGACAAATAAGTATCAATTATTATTGTAACAATTGCACTGGCTCTTAACATTCTGATTTTTACTGGCAAAGGATAATTGGCATTATCTTTATCATAAGTAAAACGTGTAACAACACTCGTTGCTTCACTACCTTTCCCTTCAGGATTTATATTTTGAATAAAATTATAACTTTTCTTTTCCGCAGATGTGTAATCAGTTATGTTAAAAGTGTTAGTTTCATCATTAAAAATATTTCTTACCAAATACGATTTACCTACTTGACTTGCACCAAAAAGTGCGATAACAGGCTTCTCTGTAACTGATTTTTTTACCTTTTTGAGTTTTCTTCGATACTTTTTCAGTTCATCAATTTGAGCCTCGTTGTTGGGCTTATGAGCGGTGTACCATTTAACGCCATCGTTTACAAGGTCTATGACTTCGCCGGTCTGAGCGGCTATGTTGTCTAATTTTGATTGTTCTATATTATTGTTCATTGTTTTTTAGTTTAAAAAATTAAAAAATAAAATTAGTATTGTAAAACAAATTCTCCGGTGTCTAACCAGTAGCCGTCTTCTTCGGGCAATGTCATCAACGAAAGTGTAAACATATTTGCATTTATATCGTCATTATCATTACCTTTTATTTCTTCTATTTCAATCACTTCCTGCGATTCTCTCGGATTTCTGACCAATTTTATTTTTAATGGTGTTTTTTGTTTAATTTTTAATATTTCTACATTGATGGCTTCGTTTACCTTATCTTCGTTTAGTGTTACTTCAACTTTTCCGGTTGCTTCATCTTTTTCGTAATCTTCGTACGGGTCTGTACCGTCCTTTAAAATCATATTTCTTATATATTCTCTGTTATAATCAAACTTATAAATTGGTCTTGCCGGATAATTTTGATTAGGTAATTGTTTATAACCAAGAACAACAGGCAGAGCTTCCACCATTGTAAACGTTTTTCGTTCACCCGGAGTAAAATATATGTAATTTATCGTGTTCGTTTTTACGTCTAATGCACCTATAAAATCAGTTGTCGGCAATAGTTCTTTGATAAGTTTCTTCGTGTTGATTTTAAATCCTGCGAGTTGGTCTAAACGTCCGCCCATAAGAGCAATTATCGCCCCTACCGCCACAATTGTTTTCGGATCTTTGATGTATCCTAAATCGGCTTTACTCGCTTCGTCCATAAATCCGGGATACCAACTACCAACTCGATATGTGTCCATTGATATAATCCTGTCAGGTGAAACAGAATAATATTTTACAAACATTTCCTTGATTTTAGGAATAGTTGTTGGTCGTCCCGAAAGCAATAGAAAATCAGAACCGTAAGCAGAAACCAAGATAGATAATTTTTTGAACAAAGGGTCAAAGAGATTTTCTATAATTTTAGATACACTATCTCTTGATAATCTCCATTGTATTTCACGAAAATCAAAATCACCTCCGAAATGATTGTTAATAAAAAGTATTAGTTCTTCGTTGGGTTCAAACTCATCAAAAATTTGTTCGTACGTTAATGTTTGGTCTTCGTCCTGACTACTTGCGTGAGCCAAGTATCTTAGAGCAATAGGAACTAAAACTTGAACATTAAAGTTTTTCCTGAATATTCGTTTTCGATAATTGGGAGCAGCATCATCTTTACCAAAAAAATTCTGCATTTTTTCGGTAACATTTGAACAATTTTTACGAATAGCATAATTTTTTAGAACTCCCTTGTAACCTTCTTCCTCTTCGTTTTTTGCTTTGCCGTCTAAAAGAATATTTTTTACTATTGCCTGTACCAAATCATCTCCCGCAAGAGTAAAACTCTCGAAGAACAACGGGTTGGGAGTAAGTACAGCTCCGCCTTGCTCTGAGGAATATTCGTAAGCCGCTATCATCAAATCGGTAGTTCCTCCTCCAATGTCCACAGTGGCAAGTGTTAGAGCATTTTGATTTTTCTTTTCAACATCGTTACGTCTCTTTCCGTATATATCAAAAAATTTATCAGCTCTATTTAGGTATCTTTTTGAAACTTCAGCATACATAAACACTAATTGATTACAGGTAGCTTCGTCGTAAATCCAATCCAATTTTTCGCCGCTTTGTGTTTCTGCAATAGTTTTTTTAAGATTTTCGGGTTCGGGAATTATTTTAAAATCAACTTTTATTTCATCCTCCATAACAGCGTAATTATATGCTTTTTGGTCGTATCTTTTTAAAGTTCTCGCAGCTTCTACAGCAGCTTCTCGCAAGATAACTTGCTCTTTTTGAACTATCGAAGTCGGACAAGTAATGACGATGCGTCTTATTTTACGAGGTTTGTCAACTTCTCCGTGTTCATCTCTAAAATGAAATGAATTTATTTGCGAAATTGCTTGTAGTATAATTTCAATATATACAAAAGTCATTAGTGATTTTCGTGAATAATACGGATCTAACGAGGCATCTGCAACTTCAAAAGTATATTCTCCCGAAGGTGTGAACTGCTCTGTAATTCCTTCGCAATAAACTCTTGCATTAGGAATCTTTGGGGTCGGAACAGTGTTGTTATAATTACCGTCATCGGTGTTTGTATCTTCTTTTTCTAACCTTACGTATTCCCACGGTATTTTTACGGCTTTTGTATCCCACAAATATCTTTTGGGACTGGAACAGTTGGTCGCTGTTTCCTGCCCTTTGTCAGTATCTATACTATATTTTGTAATAAGTCTTTGAGCTTCTTTGCCAACTCTAATTATACTTGGCCACTTAAAAGAATCAGGATATTCGGGTATTCCTATTTCACCGAACTTAGCTTCCGCAAAAGCTAAACGCATAGAAAATGGTTCGGCATATACATTTCCGACTTCGGATAAATCTCTGATTTGGAGTTTTTCGACCGTATCAAATTTGAAATTTCCGTCATCTCGACTTTCAAAAAGTAGTCCGCAAGTGTTAGCATTGCCGATGTCTAATACTAAATCTACTGTTTTGTGGTCGGTTTTGTCGCTGTAAAATGAAATTCGGGGAAATGTTCCGTTTTTTAATAAACTATTGTATTCGTCAATTTTATTTTGTATTGCTTGGCGTTCCTCTTGGTTGCTTTCTCTTTTTAGTTTATAGTCCAAATCATTTTTAGTCTGCAAATAAGAAAGTTCTATTTGTCCCATATATTTTAATATGTACAAATATTCGGCGAGATACAAAAAATGTGGTTCTTGATTGCCTTCTGGGACTTCCCCTTGATGCCTAACTTCAAGCAAGTATTGGCTAACATATCCACAACCTTCTTCTTGTTTTAGAAATTTTAAATTATGGTCTTCGTTGTTGCTTAATCCAAATAGATTATCATCACGCTTAGTATCATCGTATTGAGGGGTATAATAATCTTCGACTTGTGTATCTATTTTGGTGTCAAAAGCAAGTATTACTTTGTATTTTTGTACTTGATTCTTTTTGTCTAAAAAATCGTTGTCCGTTTCCGTCTTTTTTTTGCTTTTGATTTTTTTGAACATAACCCTTGACCACGCTTTGGGCCCAAACTTACTGTTATTCCCTACATATTTGAAATAAGGGAATGGCAACCAAATATTTTCGTAATTATCAAGACAAGTTTCAATGTCATTTATTTTATAATAATAGTCCGACATTTGTACTCCTTTTTTAAAAGCGGACAATACTTTGAGAGAACTCATATTGACTCGAACATCTTTTTTGATTTTACTGTTTTCGTCTAAGTATCCCTCATCAGCAAGTTGTCGTTTGGGTACCCATTTGTCTTCTACTTTGTAGGCGTATTGAAAAGATACTTCCCCCTGCTCTTCGTCTTCAAATTCGTAAAACCCCATAGAACTTAGTCCGTCCGCATTAGGGTCTATCAAAAGTTCAAAGGTAAAAAACTGTATTCCTGAATTGGCGATTAATGATATATTCATATTTTAATTTTTTGTTTTGTTTTTGAAAAAAATTGTAAAAAAAAACGTATAATTTTATTTAAAATAAGCCATATACTACACTTATATTGTATTGTATTGTATTGTATTGTATTGTATTGTATTGTCCTCGCTTGCTAAAGTACAACAAATCAACGAATTACACAAAAAATACGCTGTTTTTTTTATAGTTTTTACTCTATCTGTTATATTTTTTCGGACGCAAGATAATTATTTTTTTTAATATACAAAAAAATGATAAATAACTACAATTGTTCGTCTTCGGCATCTCGCAAAAAACTCGAACGCATTATGATAGCTATGGTACAACTTAATCTTTAAGTCGATATATTTTTTATTAACTAAAAAGCATTTTTTCGCTAAAAAAACATCATTTTAAGAGCCGAAAGCGCTATCATTATCAACAGTAAATATCTGACAATTGGCGAACCTTTTTTTACGGCAAGCCAAACAGATAATTTTGTACCAATCATAGAACCGAAGCCCAACAAAAAGCCCAATAAATAGTCAATTTGATTGTGATAACCAAAAATTATGACAGTTATTGGAATATAAAAAAGTATAATTAGATTTTTTATAGCATTTGCCTTTATCAAATCGTAACCGGCGGTCAAAACCAACATTGCAAGCCACAAAAAACCAACGCTTGCGTGTATAAATCCGGCATAAATTCCTACAACAAAAGAGATTAAATAAAATAAAAAACTATTATTTCGACTTTGTTTTTTCTTAGACTGTTCTATCCATTTTTTAGGTTTGAACAGCAAAATAATCAGAACAACAACCAAAATACCGGCAATAAAATAATTCAACACCTTAGGCTTTGTTTCTACCGCAATGAAAGCCCCAACAACCGCCCCAACCGTTGCAGGAACAGCAAATTGCAAACCGTCGGTAAATTTCAGTATTTTTTTTCGTTTAAATCCGGCAACCGCCGAAACTGTTTGCATCAAAATAGCCAGCCTGTTTGTTCCGTTTGCCACATTTGGCGGTAATCCGACAAAAATAAGCAACGGAAGCGTCAGCAATGAACCACCGCCGGCAACCGTATTGATAAATCCGGCAACAAATCCGGCTCCCAACACCGCTACGTAGTGCCATATAGTCATATTTTTTTATATTTTTCCATATTTCAACAAATTATTTAAGTCCAAAAATCATATTTTTATAAAAAAATAAATGTTTTGCCTCAATCAAGAGCATACAAATAAATTATATTTTTGCCATAAACATTTTATATTCTTTTATTTCAGCAGGTTCAACACCAACATAAAAAACTATAAGTCAATCAATTGCACATTTAAACCCCAAATTTTAAGTAATTTATAAAATCAATACTTCGTTAAATTAAAAATTAAAAGTTAAAAATTAAAAGCTATAACTCTGATTATCAGCGAGTTACAGAGGATTTCCACAAGCAGATAAGAGACTGATTATCAGTCTGTTACGAAAAAAATACCGAACTATTGTAAAATCAAAAGTATAACTAAAATTCTACAAACAAAAACTATTTTTTCAGATGAAATAAGTATATATATAATTAATGTGTCTGGAAACAACAGTTCGGCATTTTGGGACAACAATCTGATAATCAGTGATAAAAAAACCTAACAACAGCAAACCAACCTCCTGATTTCCAACACATTAAAGCACAAACTCCCATTCAGAATAATTATCGTGAGGGCTTACGTCGTTCGTAATTTAACGTAGTGTAAAAAAAATAAATAATATTTTTTTGCATATAAAACAGAATACATCTAATTTTGACAAAAAGTAAAAATATAAAAAAATTAAAGATTATGTTCTCCGGAATAGTTGAAGAAACAGGAAAAGTAGTAAAAATCGAAAAAGAAGGAACCAACATACATTTTTCGTTGAGTTGTTCGTTTGTGAATGAACTAAAAATAGACCAAAGTATGGCGCACAACGGCGTTTGCCTAACAGTGGTAGAAGTTACGGACGAATATTACACCGTAACAGCCGTGCAAGAAACATTGGAAAAAAGCAATTTGGGTTTGTTAAAATTGAACGACGAAGTAAACCTGGAACGCAGTATGAAACCCGATAGTTTGCTCGACGGCCACATTGTGCAAGGACACGTTGATCAGACCGCCGTTTGTACAGATGTTCGCGAAATGGACGGTAGCTGGTATTTTACGTTTCAATACGATAAATCCAAAGGAAATATAACCGTAGAAAAAGGCTCGGTTTCGGTAAACGGCGTCAGTTTGACCGTAGTAAATTCGCAAGACGAAACATTTGAAGTTGCTATTATTCCGTTTACCTACGATGTTACTAATTTTCATAATTTCCAAAAAGGAACTGTCGTGAATTTGGAATTTGACATCGTCGGAAAATACATACAAAAGATTGTTAATCAGTATCTTGAAAACAAAAACCATTAAATAAAGTTTACTTTTGTTAATACTTCGTTAAATTAAAAATTAAAAGTTAAAAATTAAAAGCTATAACTCTGATTATCAGCGAGTTATAGAGGATTTTCACAAACAGATAAGAGGTTGATTATCAGTCTGTTACAAAAAAATACCGAACTATTGTTTGTAAAATTCCCATATTTTTTCAAAAAAAGGCAAACAATTGAAAGTTTGCCTTAAAATTTCTATTTACAGCAAATGATAATACCACAAGAGACAGTACAAAAAGTAATTGACACCGCCGACATCGTAGAGGTAGTTAGCGACTTTGTGAGTTTGCATCGTTCGGGGTCAAATTACAAGGGGCAATGTCCGTTTCACAACGAACGTACACCGTCTTTTATGGTTTCAAAAGCCAAACAAATCTTCAAATGTTTTGGTTGTGGCGAAGCCGGTACACCGGTCAGTTTTTTGATGAAACACGAACATCTGACATTTCCGGAAGCAATACGCTGGCTGGCCAAAAAGTACAATATAGAAATACAAGAGAAAGAATTAACCGCCGACGAAATAGCCCAAATGAAAGAACGCGAAAGCGTTATGGTGCTAAATTCGTTTGCACAGAAATATTTTTCAAAAAATCTTTCGGACACCGCCGAAGGCCAAACCGTAGGCTATACGTATTTCAGAGAAAGAGGTTTTTCGGACGAAACAATAATAAAATTTCAACTTGGCTACTCGATAGACAACAAAGCCGCTTTTCTGAACGAAGCCGTTAAAATGGGATACAAACCCGAAATTATAGCAAAATCGGGCTTGGTTATCGAAAAACAATCCGACATTGTTCCAAAATTCATATCAAACAAACAAAAATATTACGACAGATTTCGCGGACGCGTAATGTTTCCAATACATTCGCTTTCGGGCAACGTGATAGCTTTTGGCGGCCGAACCCTATACACGAACAAAAATATCGCAAAATATCTCAATTCGCCCGAAACACTCGTATATCACAAACGCCACACGTTGTACGGAATATATTTTGCAAAAAACGAAATTGTAAAAAAAGACAAATGCTTTTTGGTGGAAGGCTACACCGACGTAATTTCGTTGCATCAAGTCGGAATAAAAAACGTTGTGGCATCGTCCGGCACCTCGCTAACCGAAGAGCAAATCCGACTAATCAGGCGTTTCACAAAAAACCTAACCCTCATTTTTGACGGCGACAGCGCCGGTCTAAAAGCAGCAATAAGAGGCGTAGATTTGGTATTGCAAGAAGATATGAACGTGCGAGTTTTGCCATTGCCCGAAGGCGAAGACCCCGATACGTTCAGCAAAAAAATGCCACTATCGGAACTAAACGAATATATCGAAACCAAAGAAAAAGATTTTATTCTGTTCAAATCGGAACTCCTAAACACCACCCAACAATCCGACCCGATACAAAAAACAAACGCTATTCGAGATATTGTAAAATCAATAGCCATTATCCCCGATACCATAAAACGAGATTCTTACATAAAAGAAACCTCTAACTTACTGAATATCAGCGAAGAAATAATTTTTTCAGAAATAAATAAAATCCTAAAAAAAGAAGATTTTAAACAAAAAAAAGAAGAAAAGACAGAAAAGCCCGAAGAAAAAATTACTCCCGATATTCCGGAATACATAGAAGAAACATCGTTGCCCGAAGAAAAACAACTAATATATTTTTTGTTGAAATACGGCAACAATAAAATGGAAAAGAAAGAAGACGACCAAAACGAAATAACCGTTTCGGAATACATTATAAGAGAAATAGAAATTGACGGCGGGTTCAGAAATATAAATTTCAGAGAAATTTTTGAATTACTAAAAGAACAAACAAGTAATAACCACACAATAAAAACATCTTTTTTTCTGAACCACCCCAAAGACAACATTCGCAACGCCGCCACACAAGTTTTGAGCAACGAATACACAGCCAGTAAAATTTGGGAAGAAAGCGGAAACACAATAGAAACACCCGACGATACATTCTCGCAAGATGTCGAAAAAACAGTTATTGCATTCAAATTTAGAATTATAGAATTATTTTTAAAAAAAATATCCGAAGAATTGCACAACCCCACCCTTGAACCCGAAACAACAAAAACACTTTTACAACAAAGTATCGAAGTTCAAAAAATACGCCAAATGCTAATGAACATAGGCGGTGTAAGAAATATTTATAAAAATTTATAAAAATAATTTGCATTTTTTAAGTTTTTTTCTTATCTTTGCAGTAGTATTAATTAACAATTTTTTATAAAACTTTAAAAATTTATCTATGAGACAGAAAATTTTAACATTAACGGTTTGTCTTTTTGTTGTATTAGGTCTGAATGCCCAGAAAAGAGGCACCAGCCCAACAATCAACAAAGCAGACAATTATGTATTGGGCGTAGCTCAATTAGCAAAACAAGGAACTCTGAATAGAGTTTACATCTACACCGGCGGTGAATCACACCAAGGCCAATACAAAATAACAAAAGAGTTGGACACTCTCTTTTTTGAAGACTTTGAGAGCGGAAACTTAGATAACTTCACCGTAATAAACGGAGGAGACCCTAATGGTTTTGTCGCAGATACTATAATAGTAGGGTTCGGAGACGATAAAGACACCATTATGTGTGCATCTCTCACCTTCGGAAAAGTTGCACACGACGACTGGTTGATTACACCACAAGTAACAAACGTAAAAGCCGGAACAAAAATACAATTTTGGGCTGCTAGTGAATCAGACTATTTCCAAGAAGAGTTTGACGTTATAGTTTCCAAAACAACTGCCGAAGCAGCATCCTTTACCGACACATTGGCGGTAAAAGTAGAACCACCTAAGATGACCAAAGGCGGAGCTTACTATGAGTACGATTTAACCCCTTACGCAGGAGAAAACATTTACGTCGGAATACATTCAACAACCACAGATCAATTTAGATTATACTTAGATAATTTCTATATATATGTACCAGCAGACAAAGACCTTGCGATAACAAGTTTGTCGAACCCTATTACTCTTGATATTAAAGAATTCATACCCAAAGCAGTGGTAGAAAATTTAGGTTCAGAAGCACAAACTAATTTTGATGTTGAGTTCAGAATAGACGAGGCCGACGGAGCGAACGTTTATACTTCAACAGTAACTGTACCTTCAATAGCAGTAGCAGCACAAGAGGAAGTTTCATTTGATGCGTTTACGCCCGAAGATGGAAAATCATACGTATTCAAAGCATTAGTAAATTTGACCGGCGACGAAATAACCTCGAACGACACACTTATGGCAACAGACACCGTACAAGGTGCCGACTTAGAAGGTTTGTACTATGCTTATTTGACAGCCGCACAACCGGGAATGCCTCTTGGAATATTTGCTTTTGACATTGAAGATTCTACAAAATTTTACAGAATCTCCAAAGAAGAAGAAGAAGATGATGTATCAGATATATTTGCCGGCGATTTGGTAGATGATACTTGGTACGCTTATTCTCAAAAAGGACATAGCCTAAATACAGTATGTTTCACAAGCGGAAAAGTTACACAAGTAGCAGCCGTAGATGATACAGTAATGATAGCCGATATGGCATACGACTACGCAGGAAAAAAATTGTACGTTACAGGTCTATTAGTGGATGGAGAAGACCCCATATATATTTTGGGCTCTATTGAATTGGGTTCCTTGGGTGCTCCTGAGGACACTATAAAAGTAGACACCTTAGTAATCCTGGATAACCTTGTATGGACACTTGCATGTAATACAGCCGGCGAACTTTACGGGATTTCAACAGACGGAAAACTTATATCCATAGACATAACTAACGGAGCGATAGACACAGTAGGACCAACCGGAGTAACCAACATAAAATACGTTCAAACAATGGCGTTTGACAGACATACAGATGAATTGTACTGGGCGCAGATGGGTGAAGGTAGCAAAAGTAACTACAAAATAGATGTAACAACCGGCGAAGCAGAATTAGTAAGCAATCGAAATGAATTAGATGAATTAACTTCGTTGGTTTGTAATACTCAAATGATAATAGATACAGTTGTATTCAAAGTAACAGACGGAACAAATGCTATCCAAAACGCTTACATTCAAATTAAAAACAAAGCTTATGCCACCGATAATTCAGGACTTTGTACAATTGAATTATACTCTAACGAATTTGATTATGTTGTAAGAAAAACAGGTTTTGAAAACGCAGAAGGAACATTCACTTCAAGTGCAGTAGATACAGTAGAAGTAACAATGACTGCCGGCGACGCAAAATGGCCTGTAACTTTCACAGTAAGCAACGAAGTTGCATTAGTCGAAGGTGCAGAAATAGTGATTGATGGAGAAACAGTAACTACTAATAAAAAAGGTATTGCAACAATCGAACACGTAAATGCAACTGATATAAGTTACAGCGTTACAGCTGACAAACATGACGACTTCACAGGTTCATTAACAATTGCCGATACCGCAGTTAGTGTAGCAGTAAGTTTGGTAAGAACTACTCACAACCTAAATTTTGTTGTAAAAGAAAATTGGGGTAGCAATAAAGTAGTTGATAGTGCCCAAATAACTATCGCTTGTGGCGACAGTCTTTTCATGGGATATACCAATGCTAGTGGAGAGCTTTCATTCGAGACTATCTTAGAAGGTGAATATACTTGCAATATCCAAAAAGCGGACTTCGTAGCACAAGATAGTTTAGTTGCCTTGACAGCAGATGCTACAATAACAGTAATGCTTGACGAAGCTATTGCTGATCCTTACGCATTGAAAGTAGAGGTACCGGAAAACGAAAACAAAGCAGACTTTACATGGAACAACCCAACCGGTTTCTACGATGATTTTGAATCTTATGATAACTTTGTATTAGAATTTGGTGATTGGACTTTGATTGACGGTGATGGTATTAAAACTTTCGGGTTCACTGGTATTGTATTTGAGAATGCAGAAGAGCCAATGGCGGCAATTATATTTAATCCGGGAGCAGCAAATCCTCAGTTACCACCGGCTCATTCAGGTGAAAAATTTAGTGCCACCTTCAATCCTAATGATGGCTCAGCTTGTGATGACTGGATTATATCACCAAAAACTTTGGTTATTGCCGGCGATAAAGTATCTTTCTTTGCTAGTGGTGGTAACGAAAATTATTCGTTAGAGAAATTCCAAGTGTTCGTTTCAGAAACAACACCCGAAGTTGCATCTTTTGTTGAGATATCAGAAATAATAACTACTGATGCTGCCTCAACAGAGTGGAAAGAATATTCTTTTGATATACCTGAAAGCTATGCAGGAAAAGAAATTTATGTTGCTATTCATGTAACTTCTGCCGACCAATTCTACTTCCGTTTAGATGACTTCAAAATAGGTAATCCTACAAAAGGACAAAAAACAGGAATGCGTTCGGTACAAAGCTACACTGTAAGTTTGGATGGTAATGAAAAAGCAAGCGGACTTACCGAAGCTGCATATCAATTCACAGACTTAGTTTACGGCCAAACTTACACTGCAGGTGTAAAAGCTGTTTACGAATCTGGTGAAACAGAAGAACAAACAATTGAGTTTACTGTACCATTCCCAAAATACGAAGTAACATTTATTGTGAAAGACGACACCGAAGCTGCAGAAGCAGTTGATGAAGCCGAAATATCAATCGACAACAAAACTCTAACTACTGATGCCGACGGAAAAGCAATGATAGAGTTAGCACCGGGTAATTACGATTATAGCGTATCAAAAGACGGTTATGCAGATACAACAGGCTCTGTAACAGTAGCAGAAGAAGCTGTAACAGAAAATGTTATTCTTAGAAAAACTATTGCTAACAACGAAATCAATATTGAAGCTTTGATAGCACCAAATCCAACAAACGGATTGTTCAAAGTTCAAGCAGAAGGAACATACAATGTTAAATTGGTTGACGTATCAGGAAAAGTTGTTTATGTAGCAGAAATGAATAACGAAGCAAAAATTGATATTACATCACAAAAAGCCGGAGTTTATTTCTTAACTCTTACTGATAACAACGGCAACGCAGTTACTTACAAAATAGTTAAAAAATAATTTAATTATTAAACAATAAAAAAAGGGCAAACGCTAAGTTTGCCTTTTTTTTTATGCCTTTGCCAAAACTAATTACCGAACGTTACAAAAAGTTTAGAATTTTGTGTTTTATTTTAAACTTTTAATTGTACTTTTGTAAAATTAAAAAATTACATTATATCACAATATGAATAATATCAGAAAAGAAAGATTATCAAAACAACTACAAAAAGATTTATCGGAAATAATAGATAAAATAGTCAGGAATAATTACAGAGGGAAAATGGTTTCAGTAACAGAAGTTCGACTGACAAATGACTTTTCGATAGCACGAATATTTTTAAGTGTTTTTCCGACCGACAACTCACAAGTCATTATAAATGAAATAAATACACAAAATAAACAAATTCGTTTTGAATTGGGAAACAAAATAAAAAATCAGGTACGAAAAGTACCCGAATTGCGCTTTGAGTTAGATAAATCGTTAGATGAACTCGAAAAAATAAATAAATTACTTGAAAATTAATAAAATATAAATAATATGAAATACGATCCAATAAAAAGAAGTTTAGGAAAGGTTTTCAATAAAAAACCTTTTATGAGAAAAATTTTTTACAATTTGTTAGATTTGTTGCTCCTGCGAGCTTGGTACATCAAAAAAAATCTTAGATTGTGGAAAAAATCGACAAAATCCGCCCCAAGTATCTTAGATGCAGGAGCCGGATTCGGTCAGTATGTCTTTTTTATGTCAAAATTGAGTAAAAATGCAAAAATAAAAGGAATTGACGTTAAAAAAGAGCAAATAGCAGACTGTAACAGATTTTTCGCTGAAATAAAAGAAGACCAAAGAGTTAATTTTGAGTTCGGCGACCTAACCGAGTTTAAAAAAGAAAATGAATTTGACTTGATTTTGTCGGTAGATGTAATGGAACACATCGAAGATGATGTGCAGGTTTTTGAAAATTTCTACGCATCGCTAAAAGATGACGGTATGCTTTTGCTTTCGACCCCGTCGGATTTGGCAGAAGATGAACACGAACATGACCACGACCATCACGACCACGACGCAGACGAAAAACATTTTTTTGTGGACGAACATGTGCGCGATGGCTACAACCCCGAAGATTTGAAAGAAAAATTACACAAAGCCGGCTTCAAAAACGTTGTAGCTAAGTACAGCTACGGAACTCCCGGTGCTATCGCTTGGGTTTTGTCAATGAAAATTCCGTTGTTGGCTTTGAATGTTACACAATTATTCTTTATTTTGTTGCCGTTTTATTATATCATAGTTTATCCGTTTGCCTACATATTGAATTGGATAGATGTTTTGACAGAACATAAAAAAGGAAACGGATTGCTTGTTGTTGCTAAAAAGAAATAAATAATTGTGAATTTTTTGAGAAAAAAGAAGTTGAAACTTGCCAATTCGTATCTTGTTTCATCAATCAGTATTACATTTGTGCTATTGACATTGGCGTTTTTTGCATTGCTTTTGCTAAATACCAAAGATATTTCGGTAAAAGCCAAAGAAAATATAACAATTTCGATTGTTTTAGTTCCTGATGTAGAAGACCAAGCCGCCAACGAACTATTGAGAACAATAACGTTGGAAGATTATTGTAAATCGGCACAGCTTATTACTCCCGATGAAGCCTTGGAAGACCTCAAAATGGCGGTGGGAAATGATATTACGGATATTTTGGATTTTAATCCGTTGCCCGTAACAATAAACCTAAACGCCCAAGAGAAATATTCTAATACGGATAGCTTGCAACTGTTGAAAACCAAACTGAAACAAAACCAAATAGTAGAAGATGTTTTTTACAACAAAAACCTTGTGTATCAATTAGACAAGAATGTAAAAAGCATCTCGCTAATTGTCGGAATTTTGGAGTTCTTTTTGTTGCTAATGGCATTTGCCCTAATAAATAATACTATCCGTTTGATGATTTTCTCAAAAAGATTTGAAATAAAAACTATGCAATTGGTAGGTGCAACTTCTTTTTTTATCCGAAAGCCATTTATGATAAAAAGCCTGCTACAGGGACTTTTTTGTTCGCTCATAACCATCGCTATTTTGATAGCCTCTATCTTATATTATCAAAATAATGTAAACGAAATTGTACAAATAAGACATCTGGAAGCCGTTTTCGGAATTATCTTACTTAG
>PDWI01003467.1_pt1 | contig 22211 bp, 21 predicted proteins | sample 1430891 | NCBI WGS metagenome assembly PDWI01 (sample SAMN01162508, study PRJNA174530) | Oral metagenome, whole genome shotgun sequencing project. | biome: Marine environment; feature: Marine mammal; material: Swab sample of the gingival sulcus; isolation source: swab sample of gingival sulcus... | reverse complement strand
TGCGCCAGCCTGGCGCACTGTCGCTGCGCCGCCTTCCAAGATTGCCGCTAATACCTCTTTGGGAAGGGTTTTTGTTGGAAAACCGACAATGTTCATTGCGGTTTTTGGAGTACCTCCCATGGCATAGACATCGGAAAGGGCGTTGGCTGCGGCAATTCTGCCAAAATCATAAGGATCATCAACAACCGGAGTAAAGAAATCCACAGTCTGGATGAGGGCAAGGTCATCGTTGACTTTATATACGCCGGCATCGTCGGCGGTCTCTGTTCCTATGAGAACATTGGCATCACTTGGAAAATCAAGAGATGTTAAAATATGTTCCAGGTCCCCTGGAGCAATTTTTGAAGCTCAGCCTCCGCCTAGAGTGTGTGCGGTGAGTGCTATATTATGATTTTTATGGTTCATTATCTTGGGTTTTTTGGGGAAAATGACTTATGTTTTGTCATTATTTTGATATGCAAAGCAATTTTTTTTAAGAAAATTCCAGAGTTTTTATTGTTTCTATTATGATGTACTTATGCAGGAAGTCAAGGGAGGAAATTTTTTGTATTTCGTAAATATCTATCACAAAATATCGCTAGCGCTTGTTGTATTACAAGAAGAAGATGATGGTAAATGCAAGATAACGTGAATTTCCAGAATGAGAAAATTTCTAGAACATAAAGAAGTTCCAAATCTGTTTGCTTTCGTGTTTTAAGGAAACAGATTTGGTAAATATTATGCGTTGCAGAGCGTTACAAAGTTTTCAGCAGGGTATAGAACTGTTTTATCTCTCTTTCCATCCCGATTTCTTTGACGATTTTCTCAATCAATATCTCTGGGTCAATGGAACCTGTACCACCACAGCTTTCAAAAATAAATGAGCCGGCAGGTCCCATTGTTTGATTGAGAGCATTACGAATCGTCGTTAAGTCTGTGGGAGACGAGTCACGATGTGTTTGCTGAGATAGAGAAACATTTGATTCTGTTGTTGCTGTGCTTATATCGTGCAGGACATTTTGTAGTCCTGTTATTGGATGTATCTGATCGATATTGTTTGCTCTAAGAGAGTGGATTATTTGCTCGGTTACGTTTTTGACAAATACAAAGATGTTCTTGCTTGGAAGGAGCTTATCAGCTGTTCTGGAGAGCAGCGTGTAGCCATTGGCTATATTCGGAAGTGCCAAAGTCATAAGCAGATAATCGAAAGAGGTCTCTCCAGTGAGCTGTTTGATAATATCAAGATGATCTGTTGATTTGATAAGCTCTATGTCGAGAGCATCACGTTGCTGTATCTCCGTTGCTTCTTGAAGAAAAAAGAGATCTTTACTTGCGATGAGTACAGTGTGCTTCATCATTTATTCCTTTCTCATAAAGAGATCGTAAAGTCTTTATTTCGGGGGCTTAGAAAAATATAATCTATAGCAGCGTTCCAGAAAAGCTCAAGAATCTTGCTTGAGTTTTTTAAGAACAAAGTCAAGACTGACCCGCATACGATGGATTGCTTGAGCCAGTACGCCAATCTCATCCTTACGCTCTGTTGCCTCGATTTCGATATTGGATTTTCCAAGACTGAGTTCTTCGACAGCGTTTGTTAGTTTTGTAAGAGGAGTAATCAACAGAAATTTTATGATGAAATAGAGGAAAAATGAAGTAATCAGGGAGCCGAGTACGATGATTACAAAGGTAATATTTCGAGATCTTTGCAATTTTCCTAAGATCTCTTGGGAGTCAAGAGCAACGCCGATCATAAGGTTGCTGCTTTTTCCTCTAATTGTAACCGGGGTGAATGTGAGAAGTTGCGTTCGTTCCCCAGATGTTTCGATGAATTCTGTACTGACATCAGGTGTTGCAATATGATAGACTGTATTTGTCGTTTTTCCATTAAAAGTGTTGTTGGGATGGCTTATAATGAGTCCATTATCGTCGAGAAGGAAAGCACGTCCTTTGTTGCTGAAATTGATATGACTTAAAGCATCGGTGATCATTGATAATTCTATATCTCCACCGAGTGCTCCTTTGAATTTTCCTTGGTCTGTAATTTTGGATACCGCAGAAACTAAAAGTCTTCCCGTTGCTGAATCATTATATGGAGGTGTCAGGATAGCCTGTTTTGCAGTACGAGCTTGCTGGTACCAGCCTCGAAGCCGCCCATCCCATGTTTCTCCAGGATTCCAGCTGGGAGTGTTGGAAATTGGTTTGCCATCTTTTTCCAAGGCACCAAATATGAGGACGAATTCTTTTTTTAACAATGGGGCATCCATTGTTTTTTGAATTTCTAGTTCCGTATAGTTTTGATCTATCCGGTCGGTCATCATATCAATGAGTAATAGTTTATTGCCGAGCCATTCTCCAATATATTCAGAAAGTCCTTGGGAAACCTCCGTGACATGCACATGCCACATTTCGTAAAGTTCGTCATGGTTCATTTTGTGTTGAATCATGCTAAATGTTGTAAAAAATGCCGCAGTAATAAGAGAAGTGACGAGAGGTATTTTTAGCGTGATTTTCATTGGTTTTCCTCTGGGTATGTTATCCTTCCAGATGTTGGAATTTTTTGTATCTTAATATTTAGGAGAAATTTCTATTGTGGAATTTTTTAGTGAAAAAACAGTTTTTTAAAAAAACAGCGAATAACTATACTGGGAGTCTTGATTTAAGTCAATAGGAGACCCTGAAATACTTGTTTGCAGAATTTCTATGTATAGATATGAGATGCTAATTGGTTTGTATTAAGGGGTCTTGCCGTAATCTAAAGGATGTTTTTGTAATGGTTATTTTTGAAACTTCTGGGAAATTAAAATGATCTTTTGGTGAAATAATGAGATCTGCCCGATTCAAAAGTGTTGCAGCACGAGATTTGATGGGGTTTGCAGGCTGTACCAGCATTATCATAAGATCGGGAAGAAGGATATGCCCTAAGCTGTTGGATTCGCAGACGATGAAACTTTTGGGGGGAATATGATCTAAAAAGTCCTGATATCCTTGAGCAATGTGGTTGTCATCTCCCTGGAGATAAAAAACGCGGCTTGCTCCGGCGCGCAGCATCCGGGAGGTATCTTTTGTCGTGTCTTTTCTGGTTTCTTCAAAAAGATGTTCGCTGATGTTTGAATGATCTCCATGTTGCAGAGTTTCATCAGGAAAAATTGTTGAAACTTTTAAGCCATAGATCGGAATGTGTTTTGCCAGCTTTGCAATGAGTTGGCAGCAGAAGGTTGTTTTGCCGACGTTTCTTGTTGTTCCCCCAACAATGCAAAGTCGAGACATTGTTAGGGCTGTCTGTTTTTTCATAGGTGGGTATCAAAGATGCCTGGTGATTTCAGGATTGCTATGGGTTTTGAGACGACGCAAAATTTCCAGGCCATCAGGGGTTACCGGCGTTGTCTGTATAAGCTGGGAAAGTGCTTTGCCATTGACAAACATGCCGCACGCAATTTCTTCTTGTTGGAGAACGAATGGACCTTCATGGCAGCATTGAAAAATCCGGCCCCAGATTTTATTGTGTGTATCTGTATAGTAGTGGTCAAAGAGCGTTTCAAGGTTCTCTGTTGTTATTCCCAACTCTTCTTCAAGTTCTCGGTGAGCCGCATGAAGATAGTCTTCGCCGGCAAGTACGACACCACCTACCGCAACGGCCCAGAAGCCGGGAAAGACATCCTTTGTTTCGGTACGTTTATGAACAAAGAGATTGTTGTTCCCATTAAAAACCAAAATGTAGCAGGCTCGGTGGGTTAATCCTTTGTGACGCATGATGCTCCGAGGGGCAGCACCGATTATGGTATTTGTTGCATCAACGAGGCTGACTATTTCATTGTTTGGCGTTTTCATGATGGTTGTTATTTGTCTTATATCGCAAGGAACTCTGCTTTCCCATCGTTAAGAAGTAGGGTGTAGAGCAGCCACGCATAAAAGAGTACTGCAAGAATTGCAAAAAGTGGAAAAAAATATCCGAGAGGGCAGAGACAAAGCACTGTTACCCAATGTAAAAGAATGGTTTTCTTAGAATGGAGTTTTAACGGAAAATCTTTACGGCGAGCGATAACCACCAGACCGCTGAGATTCCAGCCATAGAGTGCTGTAAAGGCATGAATGCGCAGCAGCGGTTGTGACTGCGTGTGATTGTAACTTTCTGAAAAGGCAAAGAGTATATAGACAATTCCGGTGATAGAGGTGACGAGTAAAAAAACAATGCCGGAACTTAGAAAAGTTTTTTGCTGGAGTTTCTTCCCTTGCTGGATGTAGAGGTAGAAAATCATCGCTACTGCGACAAAAAGAGTGGTGGCAATCATTACTTGAGGAACGAACCAGTGAGCCAGAATGAAAAGAAAAAAGATGATGACTCCAAGGGTAATCATCCAGAACAAGAGTTCTTTGAGGTGCAGAGTTATCTGGAATTCGTTTTTTCGCATCAAGGTGAAAATAACCGACATTGAGATGAGCGACAGTGGAAAAGAGAAGCCGAGGAAGAAGGTGTTTAGAGTGAGTCGTTCAATGTGCAGCCAGTTGACATAGACTGTATTGAGAATTACTGGGCTTGACATGGTGAGTCCTATGGAAAGGCAAAGCAAGGCAGCTTGATGAAATTTCTCGGTCACCGGAATTCCTCTGGTAAATAGCGCCTTGGGAAAGAGAGTGCCAAAACGGTTGATACGAACTTTTTCTACGATGGCTGCAAGAAGTAATGGCAGAACTAAGGTGGGAGGGTACCATTCGAGAAAACTTGTCACCGCAAAACAGATGGCAAGTAAGTAAAAACACCAGCCTTTTACGGAGAGTTTTTCCTGGTCTTCGGTAAAAAATAATAACAGGGTGCCACCGCTGCAAAGATTAAACAAGAAGATGTGTAATCTTTCAAAATTCATCACTGTCGGGGCAACAAGATGATGCATGAATCCGCAGGCAAGGGCGGTGGTCATGGTGCAAACCAGAAGAAGACGAAGCTGGTAACTCATAGTATTTTGTGTAATGTTGTGTTTTCTAGATTTTTCCGAGGAGGATTTGCAGGGTAGAAAGTAGTTCCGGGTGCCGGTGCTTAAAACCTGAATCAATGAGCTTTTGTGATGAAACCCGACAGCTTGCCAGGAGAATCTCATGGGCCATCTGGCCATAAACTGCCTGTAACAGAGTTCCAGGCAGGGCGTGTACCCGTGGTTTTCTGGTAACCCGGCTGAGTGTGTAAATGAGATCTTTGTTGGTTACTGGGGTGGGGGCGGCAATATTGATGGGGCCTTCGAGGGAAGGGGTCTGGATGCAATGGATGATTGCGGCAGCCATATCATCGAGACTTGTCCAGCTAATATATTGATTTCCAGACCCAAAACAGCGTATATAGGCAAAAGGAGAGGCATGAAGTAGCCGTTTTAAGGCACCACCTTGTGGGGTGAGACCAACACCAAGTCGCAACATGACGGTTCGAATTCCGGCTTTTTGAGCGGGGATGGTTGCCTGTTCCCAGCTCTTACAGACTTCAGAGAGAAAGGTGTTTCCTTGAGTATCTGATTCTTTTAATTGTTGCTTGCCACGATCACCATAGTAGCCAACGGCTGATGCTGACAGGAAAACCTTTGGTTTTTCAGAACGCTGGGCGATTGTTTTTGCCAAAAGAGTAGTCCCGTTGATGCGACTTTCTAATACTTTGCGTTTTTTTGCATCGGACCATCGAGACAGCCCAATATACTCTCCTGCAAGATGAATAACAGCATCAATCTCTGGAATGGCAGCACTGTCTATGGCTTGTTTTGCCGGATCCCAGAATATTTCCTGAGAAGAACGAGGCGTTCTTCTTACCAAACGAAAAACTTTGTGGCCACCGGTGGTAAGCAATGGAACGAGGGTTTGTCCCAAAACGCCTCCGGCTCCTGAGATGAGAATGCGAAGGGGGGCTTTACTGTAGCGTTGGTGGAGCCGAAGATCTTCCCGTATCACGTGTTCTCTGTAACGAAAGCTGCGATACAACATTTTCTTGATTTGGTTCCGTATAAATTGTGGCAGCAAAGGCTGTAAAGGGAGCTCAAATTCGATGTTGTCTTCAAGGCGGGTACCGTTTTTGGTTTCGTTGAATCTATGGGTATGCTCGAAACGTTTGAAAGGGCCTTTATGTTGGATATCTCGGAACATTTTACCTGGATCGTTTTCCAGGTGATGGGCAATCCAGATAAGGGGGAATGGCCCGAGGTGCATTTTCAATGTCACCTTGCCTCCTGGATCAAGAGAACCAATTTTTTCAAGAACGGTGGTTCGTTCCCAGGGAGGAAGGAGTCGTTCCAGGGCCCCAGGCCGGGCATGGTATTCGTAGAGTTTTTCGGCTGTGCAGGAGAATTCTGAAATATAGTTAAAGCTCTCGGACATAATAATACCAAAGATGTTTATTGTCGGAAGATTTCCCACGGTACACAGCAATGAGGAGAATAACAAACTCTTTTTGGTCGTAAATTATTTTGTTGAAGGCATATTATGGGGTTGTTTTATTGTAAGCCTCAGAGAAATGGTGCATTATTAAATCTTAAAACTATCTGCGGAGGTTGTACAAATGATGAATTCTTTTCGCCTCACCGTTGTTGTGGATAATAAGACTAGAGATAGATTGTGCCAAGAGCATGGATATTCTCTTCATATTACAACATCCGGGAATAAAGAAATTTTGTTTGATACCGGGCAGAGTGATGTTGTGGTTGCTAATGCAAAACAACTGGGTATTGATCTTAAAAAGCTCTGCGCTGTGGTGTTAAGTCATGGGCATTATGATCATAGTGGTGGTATTTCTGCCGTGGTTGCAGAAAATGCCTCTCTGGTTTTTTACTTGCATCCTGATGCGTTGCAAAAACGCTATAATTGTTCGGGTGGCAATGCCCGGGAGATCGGTATGGGTATGGAAAGTAAAAAGATTATTATGAATCATTATGTCCAAAGGGTTCATTGGCTACGAGAACCTCGGGAGATCTGTGAGGGGCTTTATGTAACAGGTCCTATAACTCGAGAGAGTTTGTTTGAGGATGTGGGGGGAGCGTTTTATCTTGATGCGCAGGCACAGCAGCAGGATTTTTTGTATGATGATCTTGCTCTTTGGTTTGTCGGGCTTGAGGGTTTGGTCGTTTGTTTGGGATGCTGCCATGCTGGATTACTTAATACTCTCAAGCAAATTATGCGTTACAGCGGAGAAACCAGGATAGATACTATTATTGGTGGTATGCATTTGCTCAATGCAGGGAGAAACCGGCTTGAGCAGACAGTGGCTGCTTTGCAAGAGATCAAGGTGAAGAAAATTGTAGCCTGTCACTGTAGTGGCGACGAGGCGGTACGCTTTCTTAGGGAGCGTTTAGACTGTACTGTAGAGATGGGCTATGCTGGATTGTCGCTTTCTTTCTAAGTAGAAGACAAGATTTTGTCGGTGGTATTGTTACGCCGTGTCTTGGCAATTCTTCGAAAAAGTTCCATTATTATTGGGAGATTACGAAAATCGTCTGTGGAGATTTTTCGCGTTACAACGCTGCTTTCGGCAATAACTGTTGCGGTTCGTTTTTGTTGGTCATCAAAATAGGCGATTTCGCCAAAAATTGATCCTTCTTCCATCGTTGACAGGATATTTTCGTTTCGGTCAAGAACTGTCACAACACCAGAGTCAAGATAATAGACCCCGTTGGGTGGATCATCAATGCTAATGATGACATCCCCTTTATTGTACCATTGCAGTTTGAATTGTTGTTCCCAGCTGGTATCAACAATTAGAGCATGATAGATGTTGTAATCCATAGCTCTGAGCAGCTGTTTTGAGAGATGGTAGAGCCTGTCGCCGATGATATCCCGTTTCTTTTCTGTGAGCATCATTCCATATGTATTGAAATTGGCACTGGGGTAGGGATTTTCTCTAATATATTCCAGAATTCTGGAAACAGCCTTATTGGGTTGGCCCGTAAGCGTGGTGAAGATCGCTTGGGCTTCTATGAGCTTTGTTCGGGCCTTTGGAAAATCGGGGAGGGTTTCTGACAGAATGTTTCCTGAGAAATCATCCATTGCCTCGTTCTTTTTTTTGATAAACTTCTGAAGTTCCTGTCGATCAATATCTTGTGGACAGCCGTTTATGCCAGGTTTATAAATAGAATAGGCATTCATGGGATGAGGGATAGAAGTGATGCTGAATTTGCCAATGTTAACGAGGTATTCGTTGTCTCGTTGTTGTTTTCGGGCAACCTCTCGATCCATGAGCAGAGTGGTTCCAAAATGTTCGCAGAGTTCTTCGAGGCGTTTTGCAACGGCAAAACAGGTGCTGAACTTGGTTGATTTTCCCAAAAGATCGGCTTCGATAATAGTGCCAAGAAAAAGTCCTATGCGGGTTGCCGGAAGTTTTTCGGTGGCGATGGCTTGTGCTATGTTGATGGCCGTTTGTACCGCACGAGTGCAGATAGTTGCTTCATCATCTTGAGCACCCTGTTTGAATACAATAAGCGCTCCGTCACCGGCAGAAGGCTCTAATTCAACGGGTTGGTTCTCCGGAATATCGACAGTATTTTTTAAGGTGTGATGATAATTGATGATGAATTTTTGCAATTGTTCAGGGGACATGGTTGCAGTTTTACTGGAATACCCAACCATGTCGGTCATCATTATCATTACTTTCTTGTTAGATTCGTGATGTTCTTTTGTTTGTGTTTGTGTTTTCATCTGTTTGTTTGCCTTATTTGAAAATACTGCGTACAAAGAGACGTGTTACGAGAGTGGTTGTTTATTCTAAGGTTTCAACGGATACTTTGTAATCTTGCTGCAAAATCTTCAGGGCTGAAGGTGTATTCCTGGGTGCCGGGAGTTTCTACAGCGAATGAGGCGCAGACACTTCCTAAAAGGGCACTTTCTGCAACAGTTTTTTCGGTTGCAAGACCTGCCAGCAGGCCACCACGATAGGCATCGCCGCATCCTGTTGGGTCAACAACCTTTGCTGCCCTGGCTGGAGGAATTGCTGTTTCGCTGCCGCCGGTGATGAGTGTTGAACCTTTTTCGCCGAGAGTGATGATTGTTGTTTCGCTGCGTGCCAGCAATTCTTCTCGTGTTTGGCCAGTTTTTTTCATGACCATGTCAAATTCATAATCGTTGACAATGAATATCTTAGAACCGGTGATTACCTCAAGAAGATTTTCTGCCGCTAAAACAGGAATCTGTTGCCCTGGATCAAAGATGTATGGAATGTTCCTTCGTTTACATTCCCTGCAATAATTTATCATGTCTGCGGCATTTCCAGGAGAAGAAATAACAAGAGAATTGTTGGGGTCCAAACGGTCAAAGTTAAAGTCGGAACTGTGGCTCATGGCTCCTGGATTGAAACCGGTGATTTGATTATCTGCCTTGTCGGTGGTGATATAGGCTCCAGCGGTGAATTCACTGTCAATGATTTTGACATTATCTGTGGCAATACCATGTTTTTCAAGCTGTTTGAAATAACGGTTGTAATCGTGGCCAATGGCTGCGGTAAGCGTTGGCTGCACACCCATAAGTGTCAAGGCATAGGCAATGTTGCCAGCGGTTCCTCCAAAATGTTCTGCCATTCCATTTACGACGAAACAGACGTTGAGGATATGGAGCTTGTCGGGCAGAATGTGGTCAGAAAAGTATTCTGGAAAAGACATAATACGATCATAGGCCAATGAGCCACAGACAACAATATTCATACGAGATCCTTTGTTAAGTTGGCAGGTAAATTTTTTCGTTACATAGTTATTTGGAAACAGTCTGGAATATTTTTTTGTAAATCAAAACAGATAATACTTCCAAATATCCTGGTATTATAATTCGACCGGAGAACAGAGGCAAAGAATTTTTTATTATAAGAGTCTATGAGGTTTCTTTCTCATTGTGAAAATGATTTGAGAGATTTATTGCAAAACAATTTGCTTAAGGAGTGGTGTTTTGATTTTGCTAAAGAGTCGGTGTCTTTTCTGTGGGATTGTTGTATTGTCATATTGTTTCCTACATAAGGAATTAAGATGAGTTTTTGTAGAAAAGAGTATCCCGGAACTCCGAGCCCAAATGCCTAAAGTGGTTTTGCCGCTATGGTCTCTGGGCCGATAGGGTCGGATTGGAAACGGTACGGCCTTCCGTTATTGAAAAGGAGTCTTTATGGATCATGCAGATAAATTGAGAACTGTGGCATCGCTTGTTGATAGCCATGGTCGTTGTGTTACCTATTTGCGATTGGCCATTACTGATCGTTGTAATCTGCGCTGTCATTACTGTATGCCAGAAGAAGGGGTCAAGGTGTTGACCCATGAAGAAATCCTCAGTTATGAAGAGCTGGAGCGTCTTGCCACTCTTTTTGTAAATCTTGGGGTGCGAAAGATTCGCATTACTGGCGGTGAGCCTTTTGTGCGTAAGGGATGCCTCGGGTTTATGGAGCGACTGATTGCAAATAATAAAGGGATTGATTTGCGGTTGACCAGTAATGGGGTGCTACTTTTTCCTTATCTTCGTCGCTTGAGCGAACTTGGTATTGGCGGGTTAAATTTGAGCCTTGACACTCTTGACCCACGACGGTTTCTACGGCTTACTCGTCGTGATTGTTTTGATCAAGTATTGGCTGTTTTTCATGAGGCACTCCGTCTTAAGATTCCGTTGAAAGTAAATTCTGTGGTTCTTGGTGAAACCTGTGATGATGAATTGGTGCAGATAGCTACGCTTGCCCGTGATTATCCAATAATGCTTAGATTTATTGAGCTGATGCCTTTTACAGGAAGTAGCTATTTGAGTCGGCATAATAGTGATTCTCTTGAGCAACGGCTTGTTCGGTTGTTTCCTGGCCTAGAAGAAAAAACTTCTTCTGAGATTGAGACGGCGCGTTGTTTTTCTGTTCCTGGATATCAGGGAACCCTGGGGATTATCCAGGGCGAGTCTCGACGCTTTTGTAGCACCTGTAATAAGGTTCGGGTAACTTCGTCAGGTATGTTGAAAAACTGTCTTTACGATAGCGGAGTTCTTGATCTACGCCATTTATTGAGAAGTGGGGCAACCGATCAGGAAATAGCCCGCCACATTTATGCGGCTGTTGCCGCAAAACTGGTGGACGGATACACTGCTGAAGCTGCACGAATAGAGCGTTACACCGAAGATTCCATGGCGACGATTGGTGGTTGAATGTGTCTCGTTATTTCGTTTTCACTCTTTACTCTTCTTTTTCTTCGACCTCCGTTACTGTAACATTGTTGCCTGGCGTGGGGGCGACACATCTTGTTCTATAGAGAATATCCATAGCCAGCAGATCATCATCAAGTTTGTCAGATTCTTCGGGGGAGATCGTTTGCTCGTCGTGAGTTTTCTTTTCTGTGGGCATATTTCTTCTCGGTTCTGGAAAAGGTTTGAGGAGGTTACAGTAAATCTTATAATTGCCAAAAAAACACTTGCTTTATTAACAAGAAAGATATGAGAGCAGACTAGCTTTTTTCTAAAGATTGTCAAGAGGAAGCTCGCTGTGGACAGGAAAAGTTTCGTGTGGTAGATTCGCTGCGATGATATGTGGTAGCTCTTTTGAGTTTGTTAATTTGGCAGCATATCTTTTATGATATATTGTAATAATTTCTTAAGGAGCATCTTGGATTTTATTATTCAAAATACCCTAAAATATTTCTTACGTGGATGATGATTATGTTTAAGAATTTTGCCATTGTGCCTCGCATTATCTTTGGTCGCGGTTCATTCAATCAATTGGATGCTGTTTTGCAGGAACGAAGAAGTAATACTGATTCCTGTATGGTCTTTGTTGTTGACGAGGTTTTTCAAGGAAAGTCTTTGGAGTCACGTTTGCCGTTGCATTCAGGAGACATACTCCTTTGGGTCAGCGTTGCTGAAGAACCAAAAACATCTCTTATTGATAATCTCGTTGTTCAGATTCAAGAGCAGAGAGCCAGCAACCCTGATGGAGTTATTGGTATTGGTGGTGGAAGTACCATGGATATTGCGAAAGCTGTTTCCTTGATGCTCAATAATAGTGGGTCTTCAGCTGATTACCAGGGATGGGATCTCATCCAAAATCCCGCAGTTTATCATGTTGCGGTACCGACATTGGCTGGAACAGGAGCCGAAATTTCCCGGACAGCAATTCTCACTGGGCCAGATAAAAAATTAGGCATTAACTCTGATTATACCTTGTTTGATCAGATTATGCTGGATCCAGAATTACTCACTGGAGTTCCGAAAGATCAATGGTTCTATACAGGTATGGATTGCTATATTCATGATGTGGAGTCGTTGTGTGGAACTTTTTTGAATGCCTTTAGCCAGGCTTATGGAGAAAAGTCTCTCGCTCTCTGTCGGGAAGTATTTCTTGAGGATCATGAGGATCATGCGGATAAGTTAATGATGGCCTCATATTTTGGTGGCATGTCTATTGCTTATTCTCAGGTGGGAGCCTGCCATGCTCTTTCTTATGGGCTTTCCTATGTTCTCGGAATGCATCATGGTATTGGATGCTGTGTGGCTTTTGATGTCTTGGATGAGATTTACCCCGAAGGGGTTGCAGAATTTCGCAAGATGATGGAGCGACACCAGATTGCTCTGCCAAAAAATATTACTGCTGAAATGTCTGCTGAGGATGTAGATCTGATGGCAACAACGGCGTTGAATTTAGTGCCACTTTGGGAAAACTGCCTTGGACCAGATTGGAAAAATATTATGACCCGGCAGCGGGTTTTGGATCTTTATGCGAAAATGTAAAAAGGTATTGGAGTCAGGAATAATGATTGTTTTGGCTCCTCTTACTGATTTTACATCTTAACGAGTGATTGGACATCATAGATTCCCCCGAAAACTGTGAGAAAAGAGATTTTCGGGGGAAGGCAGTGGCTGGGTATCCGGTATTATATGAGGGTTTTGATTGCGTTTAACAGGTCTTTTTCTTCGTATGGCTTGGTAATGTAATCATCGGCCCCTTGTCGCATACCCCAAAATTTATCGCTGGTTTGCGATTTAGAAGTAACCATGATGATTTTGATGTCTTGCGTTGCAGGGTTTTGTTTGAGCTGCCGACAAATCTGGAAACCATTCTTATTGGGGAGAATAACATCTAACAGAATGAGGTCAGGATGTTTTTCGGTTGCAATTCGTAGTGCTTTCTCTCCGTCATCTGTGATGAGGACTTCAAAACCATTGTTGATGCAGAGGGTTTCTGCTATGTGGCGGTGTGTTGCGCTGTCTTCAACTATTAGAATTAATTTACTCATTTTTGAATCTCTTTTTTATGTATTGCTGTTTATAGAGTTATTGAAACTCTTCTTAATATATTAAGCTATGTAATCTTTAGGTCAAGGCTGTCCTCTTTATTTTTAACATTTGTTTAATACGTTTATCTTTTGCTCTTTAATTTTATTACATTTTTCTTGGCACAAAAATTATGTAAATGGTAATTATTATTTGCTTGCTTTAAGGGTGAGATTGAGAGGAGTTTATATAATGAGTTTTTGCCTATCTTTTTCTTTGATTCGAAAAACTTCTTTTAGTGTATGAGAGATATGTTTATGGTAAATTTTGACGTGTATAGAAATTATGAGCAAGAATAATTTTCTGTTTTTGATTATTAATATTAAAATATTGTTTGGGAAAAATATTTTTTTGATGCAAGAAACTGAAAATTAAAAAGAAAAATTTTCAGATAATTTTCATTTTTTTGAAAAATGGGATATCCCCAGTAAGGTTAAAGAAAAGATTGATATAGTTTTTTAGAGATAAAAGTTTGATTGTTAGGGGAAATCTCAAAATTAACTGTCAATGTTTTTAAGTAATAACAGATTGTTTTTTTTCGTATAATGCTTTGGAAAATTGTTACCATTTAAGGGTTTATTATGGCGTTTGTAGATGAGGCAAAATTTCACGTTAAGGCTGGCGATGGGGGAAACGGTTGTGTCAGTTTTCGACGGGAAAAATATGTGCCTAAGGGAGGGCCTGACGGTGGTGATGGAGGCCGTGGTGGTGATGTTATCGTTGAGGCAGTACCAGAGCTGCATTCTTTGATCGATTTCAGATATCATATTCATTATAAGGCTGAAAAAGGTACACACGGCAAGGGAAAGGATATGCATGGTGCCTCGGGAAAGGATTGTATTATTAAAGTTCCTGTGGGTTCGATCATCACCGACGAGCATGGGGAACTGCTTGCTGATCTTTCTACTGCGGGAGAGCGTTGTGTTGTTGCGCAGGGAGGGGCTGGTGGCATGGGAAATCCTCATTTTGCCAGCGGTGCAAACCGGGCACCACGGGTTGCCACCAAGGGGACGCCGGGTGAAGAGTTTTGGCTTCGTATCGAGTTGAAATTGCTGGCCGATGTTGGCCTCTTGGGTATGCCTAATGCTGGAAAATCAACGCTTTTATCAAAGCTTTCTGCGGCGAATCCGAAGATTGCCGATTATCCCTTTACGACCCTTGAGCCACAATTGGGAGTTTTACAGCATTCTATTTATAAGCCGTGTATTATCGCAGATATTCCAGGGCTTATTGAGAATGCGCATGAGGGGTGCGGCCTGGGACACACTTTTTTGCGTCATGTGGAACGCACTTCATTATTATTGCATGTTGTTGATTGTTCAAATGATCTTTATTTAGAAAATTATCATACCATTAATAAGGTTTTGCTTTGTTACAAAAAAGAGCTTGCCGATCGTACGCAGTGTATTGTGTTGAACAAGACGGATATGGTTGACCCTGAAATGGTTGCAGAGATGGTTGCTGAGTTTGAGGCGTTTGGTTCCCGGGTGTTTGCGGTGTCTTGTGTAGCAGATACCGGGATTTCTGCGTTAAAGGAAGGTATTTTTGAAATACTTGAACAGCACGCTGTGATCAAAAAGTTTGATGATTTGAGTTCGTGATTATGTTGAAAGATGCGCTGCTAAGCGGAGACTTATGAGCTGCGTAAATAAAGAAAATGACCAGACGGTAATGCAGCGGGTTGGCCTGTATGGTGGTACCTTTGATCCTGTTCATTTGGGGCATATTCAGCTTTTGCTGGCGGCACAGCGTGAAGCTGAGCTTGATAAAATTTTGGTTATTCCGGCGGCTGTTCCTCCCCATAAATCTACGGGAAGCATTGCCCCCTTTGCTGATCGTGTTGCGATGCTACGCCAGGCATTGGCTAGATATGATACTGTTGAGATTTGTTCGATAGAAGAGACTTTGCCAAAACCCTCGTTTACTATTGATACTGTAAAAGCTCTCCAAGAAGAAAGGGGGGGTGCAGAGCAGTTTTTTTTTATTATTGGTTCTGATGCCTTTGCGGCAATTTGTACCTGGAAATCTTATACGGAGCTTCTTTCCAAGGTCTCGTTGCTGGTTGGGCAGCGTGAAGGAGAGGCATCCATTATAAAACATAGCTCGTTACGAACCCGGCTCGGTTACGAAATTGAGGATCGTTGCTGGGTTCATTCTGAAATGAGATATAAGGAGATACGATTTCTCAAGAAAAGATTTCCCGGATGGTCTTCTTCACAGATTCGGGAGGCTGTTATTGCAGGAGGAAAGCAGGTCGCCGGACTGGAACCTGCAGTGCAGGCTTATATCGCTCGAAATGCCCTGTACCGCCAAGAGGGCACAGGTGTTTAAAAAAACAAATTTTTTTTGATTTCGAAGATATTTCATTGAATATATGGAAAAGAGTGGAATTGTAAAAGTCTTCGTAAAAGTAGCATCTTTTTATCTTTTCTCGATTAAAAAAGATAAAGGCACAAGGAGCAATGGGCTTCTTGAACATCTCGGTGGGCACATTGCGCATGGAGAGTCTCCTTTTGAAGCATTAGTGCGAGAAACAAAAGAAGAGGAATGTTCTGGAAAGCTGGCTGCTGAGTTATGTAAACGAAAACCCGTCCCACAAGAGCTGTTTGTTGAGGTTGGTGCGTTTCAGGAAAAACATTATATCTATCAGATAACTCTATCCAAAGAGCTTGCCGTTCAGCTCAAGGCCGATACAAGGGAAAGCTATGGTTTTGAATTCGTAGAAGCGTATTGTATCGAATCAGAACAAGGTTTTAATAGTTTTTGTCATAATCTTACCTGGAAAACAAGACAGATTCATAACGCTCTTACCAGAAAGATGTCTAAGTAATCTTTATTGAATCTTTTATATTTCTTTGTATTTCGTTCCGGGAAAAAACGGTAGAAAAAGAGGGAAAATATATGCTTTGGGAAGAAGAAATTCCTTTACTCCAACAGGGATATCATAAGATGTTACGGGATAAGGCTTACGGCCCGGCGGCTCATGGACAAAAGGTCTTTCCTCCCCGTGATCTTATTTTTCAGGCGATGCGTCTTACCCGGTTTGATAAGGTGCGGGTGGTTATTCTGGGTCAGGATCCGTATTTCAATGAACATGGCAGGAAAGGACCTGAGGCACATGGCCTTTGTTTTTCGGTACGCGAAGGGATTCCGGTTCCTCCTTCATTACGCAATATTTTTCAGGAAATTAATGCCACGGTGTATAAGAATGAACCTGGCAGAACCCGTTCCTCGGATCTTACTGATTGGGCAGAGCAGGGGGTTTTGTTGCTGAATGCGGCTTTGACGGTGATTGCGAGAAAACCAAATTCTCATGCTGCATTAGGATGGCATCGTCTCACAGATAATATTATTGAGACGATTTCAGAAAAACGTGAGCATGTTGTTTTTATGCTTTGGGGAGCCTTTGCTCAGAAAAAAGCCCCCCTGATTGATCGAACACGACATCTCGTTTTGCAGACCAGTCACCCGTCGCCATTATCTGCACACCGTGGTTTTCTTGGTTCAAATGTCTTTGTTAGATGTAATGACTATTTGAACTCTAAGGGATACGCTCCCATTCGTTGGTGACTTTGGGCGGGTTTCTGGTGTGTTAGTGCCTTGCTGGCCACAACCTGCCATAAAAAAACAAGCGGATGAACATGTATTTGTAATGACAAAGTATCCTGAACCACCAAGGCACTTTTCCCGCTTTGGGAATAATTTTTCTGTTAGTCAAAATGCTATTATTTTAAGCATCTCTACGAAATAACAGCCTTAATGATGTCACGTTTTCCTATAATCCCAACTAGTTTGTCGTCGTCAATGACTGGTAGAGTGTGAATCTTGTCTTCAGACATAATGGTTGCGATTTCTTCAAGGGTTGCATCTGGGAGAACTGTCTGCACTTCTTTGGTCGCAATATCACCAACAGTCGAACCAACAACTTTTTGCATCTCTTTTGCAGTTCGCCCCCAACTTTCAAGGGACACGAAAGCGTCGAAGACTGAGATAACTGTTGGAATGTGCACCGCCTTATTCTGATCAACAAGGTCATTTTCGGTGACAACACCCACTAATTTCCCGGTTTCGTCCACGACTGGTGCGCCGCTAATATTCTTGTCGTTTAGCAGTTGGGCAAAGTCTTTAATTGCCATTTCAGGAGCCACGGTGATAACTTCTTTTGTCATGAGATCAGCAGCTGTTTTCATGTGTCCTCCTTTAAGGTTCGTATTTTACGAAGGATTTGAGGGATGGCATCAGCCACCTCTGTTGCAGTATATCCTATGCCAACATCCTGGTACAAGCTGTCGGCTGTTGTTCCATGAAGATAAACACCTGCAGCCGCTGCGTCAAGAGGAGGAAGTCCCTGGCAGAGCAATGCGCCGATACAGCCACTCAAGACATCTCCCATACCGCCCGTTGCCATGCCTGGGTTGCCAGAGTTGTTAATGAGGCGGTGTGCTCCGGTGGAGCTTGCAATGATGGTTCCAGCACCTTTTAGAACAACAATGGCATCATCTTTTTGTCTTTTGAGTCGCATACAGGCTTCTTGTGCCGCATCCAGCCGATTTTTTTGAATTTCAGCAACAGGAATATTAAGAAGACGGCTCAGTTCTCCTGGATGGGGGGTGAAAATTCGGGGTCCTCTGGCTGAGGGGAGATAGTCGGGGTTATTGGCCAAAATGTTGATCGCATCGGCATCAACGACCATCGGTTGTTGGCTTAACCGGTAGATGGCCAGGACAAATTCTACAGTTTCTTTTTCAAGGCCGATTCCAGGGCCGAGAACAATGGCATTTTTGTCGTTGAGACTTCCGAGGGCACTGTCAATGGCATCATCTGAAAACCAGGGATACTTGCCGGGAAGAATAATGGTCATTGCCTCAATAAGATTTGTTTCAAGAATCTCGTTAATGCTTTTGGGGCAACATAAAGATACCAGGCCGCAGCCTGTTCTCAGGGCACTTTTTCCAGCAAGAATAGCGGCCCCTGTTTTTCCTGGGCTTCCTGCAAAAATCGCCAGGTGGCCATTTTCACCTTTGTGTGAGGTGATAGTGCGGTCAAGTTTTTTTGTATAATTTTGAAAAAGGGGCGGATCAAGGAGTTCGGTGTTTATTGTCTGATGTTCCAGAGCTTCTCGAGGAATGCCAATATTGATGATATGGAGTTTGCCGACTGTTTCTGGTGCATCGTGAATGAAGTGACCCGGTTTTGCATATCCGTAAGTTGCGGTGTGGGTTGCTTGTACTGTATTTCCAAATGCCTGGCCGTTGTCAGCGTGGAGTCCTGAGGGACAGTCCACAGAAATTATCGGGACACCATAGGCAAATTCCTGAGAGTTAATGATGTCAATGGCGGCGGAAAAAGATCCTGAGACTTCTTTATTGAGACCTATCCCAAAGATGGCATCCACAACTGCATAACAGGGAAACTCTTTTGATTCAACCTGTTTATAAAGCAGGGGGATGGCTTCGGCTCGAGTTTTGTTATCAACAACGTGAAAGGGCAGGCTAAGTCGCTCAACAATTGCAAAATTAATTGCAGCGTCTCCACGCAGTGTTGCAGGATCAACGAGAAAAAAGAAAACCGGAAGACTGCCGCGTTGGTGGAGATGCCTTCCAATAACAAGACCGTCACCGCCATTGTTGCCAGGGCCTACAAAAATGCAGGTAAAAGTGTTTGCGCACGAACCCAGTTCTTTTTCCATCATGAGAACTGTACCCAGTCCTGCATTTTCCATAAGAACAATACTTGGTATTTTGAATTCCTCGATAGTGCAACGCTCTATTGCCTGCATTTCTAAGGCGGTTGGCAGTTTCATCGGATTTCCTTTTGTTGTGGTTTGAGTTCAGTAAAACAAGACCCTGCCGCTGGAAGTGATTTTCGTTTTGTTATAACTTATTGTTACTCCTATAATTTGCTATCCCTGATATTGTTTGAATGATCTTTGCTTTATGTCTTATCGGCCAAAATTGGTCAAAATATCTTGTAAAAAAACAAGTAATGAATGCGCCTTGCTAATGATGAAATATTATGAATCATCAAGGCACTTTCGTACGTTTGCGAGGTAAGTATTTTTTTATAGTAAACTATTTCTCGCCGCAAATAGAGAGAAGGAATTTATAGTGGAAAACGCCTTATATAGTTTTTCCTTTAAATAAATTCAATAATTTCTTCTGTATGTTATGGAATTTTTCTGGGAGCAGTGGCTTTTCTGCAAATATCCGTAAAATACAATACCCGGTAAACAGAGCAAATAAGATGTTGGGCATCCAGAGTAGGAGAGCAAGATCTGTTGCTTGATGTTGGCCTTCTTTGGCATACATCTTTCCCATGGTAAATATTGCATAATAGACAATAAAAACCCCCAGTCCGAAGGGAATGCCTATGGCTTTTTTTCCCGGACCAGCTTGAAGGCCAAGAGGTAGCCCGAGCAGCGAAATAATCAGACAGCCAAAAGGCAGTACAAGTCGTTCATGATATTCGACCAGCATAGAGCGACCTTTTTTGCTTGCAAGGCCATATTCTTTTGTTTTTGCAATAAGCTGCTCCATGCTCAAGGTGCCTCGGTGCACTGATTTTGCGCTGCCTGTTGGTGGTTGCAACGGGATATTGATGGTATATTTGTCAAACGTGACAATTTGAGCCTCAGCGTCTCCGGGGCGGTGCAGAGTGCCATTATTCAGTGTAATGGTTACCATCATTCTGGCAAGATCGCTTTGCATTCTTCCACTGGGAGCCATGGTGATTGTTGGTGTCTTTACCCCCCGCATGTCTGAAATCCAGACATTTTCCCAATGTCCATCTTCTTTTGAGACCTTGTCAACGTGGATAACGATTCCTCCGAGAGCTTCGCTGAACTGGTATTCTTTTACTCCTCTGCCAATTTTTTCCTTGAGAAGTTGGTAGGTGAGCTGCCGCATTGCAATCTCACTTACCGGGATGAGCTTGATAGATAAATATCCGGTGAGAGCTGCAAGACAGATGGCAACCAGAAAAACCGGGGGAATCATGTGATACAGAGTGATGCCGCTGGCCTTGAAGGCGAGGATTTCACTGTCGCTGGAGAGCCGTGAAAAGCCAAGAATCACGCCGAGCATTGCAGCCATCGGGATGGTGTACAACAAAATATTGGGAAACATATAGGCAAAGAGCCGGATAAAATCACCCAGGCCGATGCCAAGTTCTAGGGCAAAATTCAAAAAAGGGAGGAGTTTCACCAGGAAAAAGACCCCATTCATGATAACAAAGGCTGCAAAAAATGGTGCCAGCATCTCAGTTATTAAATAACTGTAGAGCAAAAAGGGTCTATGAGAGAAAAAATACATCGTTGCTTTCAGGATAGATTACAAAGTAAGAAAGGTCGTATTGCCCTAAAAAGAGAAAAGGCCTTGTCGTATGCCCTTTTTGGGGACGTGCTTGCTGGCAAAATCTGTCATAATAAACAAGCGAATGAACATGCTTTTGTAATGACGAAACACCCTGAACCACCAGGGCTTTTCTTTTGTTTGCGGGGTTACTTGTCTTCAAATTTGATATCCACCAGAGGTTGTTCGATCCTGGTTTCTATCCAGGCAGGATCCCACCATTCTTTGGGAGTAACAAAAATACCATGTATCAGCATTGAAAAATGAAGATGGTCTCCACCGGCCATTCCTGAAGTTCCAGTAAGGCCAATACTCTCACCTTTTGCAACCATGTCGTCTTCAGCAACATTGATTTGGCTGAGATGGGAATAGAGACTAAAAATCCCCTGGCCATGATCAAGTACGACCATATTGCCATAGATACCCTTATATTCGGCAAAAATAACCTTTCCGTTATTTGCTGCTTTGACATTTGCCTGTCTTGTTGAGGCCAGGTCAACTCCGAGATGAACCTGGCGGTCAATTTCTTGCCCCTGGTAGAAATAGGTGCGATGATCTGCAAATCCGGCACAATTTCTTCCAGCCATGCGAAGGAACCGCCCTTCCCAGTGACGATTCTGATCAGGGGTTTTGCAGAGTTGCGCAATATCCGCATTGTTTTCTTTTCTGAGAGTACGATTTATGAAAAGATATTTTTCTTCCAAATTTCCCTGGAGATTGTCGTAATGCTGTTCAAATTCGGGGACTTTTTTCTGCAGAAAACTATCTGTTACTGTGATGGTGTCTTGCTTGAAGTGGACTTTATTAAAGATCATGGCTAACGGAACAATGCTGCGGTTTCCTGCGGCATCCTGAGCACGGATTACTGAAATATCAAGAGCTTTTGTATCATAGGACAAAGCAAAATATGAGATATAGGTGTTTTCACGACCATCGTTTACAGGATATCCTTGATAGAGTCTGCCGTTTATTACCACACCGTGTTTGCCATACCCCTCCGAATTTTGATAGATGACAATACCAGAGCCTCCTGGGCGAACATAGCGTTCGCTATGAAGAATTCGTATTTTCGGCGGCTTGGAGTCAAGGGTGAGGGAATGACTGACTTCGGTATTGTTTCCTGAAAGCATGCCTCGAAAAGAAAAATCAGAGACCTTGACGGTGAGAATAATTTCGCCGTCTTTGAAACCAAGTGCCTTGGCATCAAATGTTATTGATGGTTCCAGGGTCGTTGGGCCAACAGCACCAATATAGGCTGTCCGTGGGTTTTCTGTGGCAAAAAGCTGTTTTGTTTTGTTGCCCTGGGTGGCGAAGATTTCAAGGTGTCGTATGCCGCTGCCTTCGTCGCTGACAGTAAGGCGCAACGTGTCTTGTAAACCAATATATTCCGGTAGCGATGTCAGCGTAACCACCGGAGGTTTTCCTTCAAAAAAAAGCAAATATCCTGCGCCGCAGGCTCCTGCAATGATGAGGAACAGAATGACGAACAAAGGGCCTTTAAATGATTTTTTTCTTTTCAGTGACATGGTTTCCTTTCATGGCAGAGAATATGTTATCTCTGCCATATTATTTCATATTTTTCGATGTGAAGATCCTTTGCAGGGGCAATGATTATGCGTTTGTTCACCTCATGTTCCAGGTGGGCCAGGG
>PDWI01003594.1_pt1 | contig 22224 bp, 18 predicted proteins | sample 1430891 | NCBI WGS metagenome assembly PDWI01 (sample SAMN01162508, study PRJNA174530) | Oral metagenome, whole genome shotgun sequencing project. | biome: Marine environment; feature: Marine mammal; material: Swab sample of the gingival sulcus; isolation source: swab sample of gingival sulcus... | reverse complement strand
GTTTTACCGTGGTCTACGTGTCCTATTGTTCCAATATTTACGTGCGGTTTACTTCTGTCAAATTTTTCTTTTGCCATTTTTAAGCCTCCTTAAAATTAATGTTTTTACCAAAATATTTGATAAATATTTGGAGCCCATGAGCGGATTTGAACCGCTGACCTCCGCCTTACCAAGGCGACACTCTAACCTCCTGAGCTACATGGGCGTACAAACTAAAAATTAAAATCTAAATTCTTTTCTAGTTTCTTTTTTACTCTCTGCAAAGCATTATCTATAGACTTTGCTTCTCTATTAAGTATTATAGCTATTTCTTGATAATTTCTGCCGTCTAAATAATAATTTAAAACTTCTAATTCTAAATCACTTAATATTTTATAAATTTTATTTTCAATAGCTTCAACTTTTTCCTTTGATATAACCAATGTTTCAGGATTCATGTTTTTTCTAGTATGCAAAACATCTAAAAGAGTTTTCTCTGAGTCTTCTTCAAAAATAGGTTTACTTAAAGAAATATAAGAATTAAGCGGTATATGTTTTTGACGAGTAGCAGACTTAACCGCTGTAATCATCTGCCTAGTTACACAAATTTCAGCAAAAGTTTTAAAATTAACCGACTTTTCTAGTTGAAAATCTCTAATAGCTTTAAAAAGACCTATCATTCCCTCTTGAACTATATCTTCTCTATCTGCTCCTATTAAAAAATAGGATCTCGCTTTCACACGAACAAACCCCTTATATTTCTTTATAATATATTCCTCTGCAAGTACATCTCCGGTTTTCGCCATAATTACAATTTCTTCTTCTGTTAGCAAAGGATACGGTGATTCAATCTGTGTATTCATAAGATGCATAAAAATCGTCACTCCTATATTACATTAAAACTTTTAAGTAATTATACATTCCATCTTTTAAAACGTCAAGAACATCATTCATCAATTCAATCTCTGTCTAAGTGCTTCATACATAAGTATTCCAGCCGAAACCGAAGCATTAAGAGATGTAACTCCACCCATCATAGGGATTCGGACTAAAAAATCGCAATTTTGTCTAACAATACGACTCATACCATCACCTTCACTGCCTATAACAATAACGATTTTCCCCTTTAAATCCATATCAAAATAGTTTTTATCCCCATTAACGTCAGTACCAACTATCCAATATCCCGATTGCTTTAACTTTTCAATACTCCTAGATATATTAGTAACCTTTGCAACCTTGATATACTCCGTAGCCCCAGCAGAAGTCTTAACCACCACAGGAGTCACATTTGTAGAACGCCTACTAGGAATTATAACTCCGCTAACACCCACAGCGTCAGCCGTTCTTATAATTGCCCCTAAATTATGCGGGTCTTTAATTTCATCACAAATAATAATAATATCATCCGTTTTGTTTTTATCAATCAACTCATCAAGTTCATAATACCTATAATCAGAAACATAAGCTATAACACCTTGATGATTATCGCTTAAAGATATTTCGTTTAACTTTGCTTTAGGGACAAAATCTAACTTAATGCGTTTCTGTTTAGCCATAGCTACTATTTTCTTGGCAGAGCCTTCTATTTTACCATCTAAAATCAAGATTTTATCAATATTTCTCTCTGATTTTATAGCTTCTAAAACAGGATTTCTCCCCTCTACTATTTCGCTCATTATAACTCCTTATAATCATTATTAATATATTTAATTGCATACAACATAATATCTTTAACTCTGTCTTTTCTTCCCGAAAGATATAAATAACCTATAAGCGATTCCAAACCCGTAGCGTATTTATAATCTCCTATACTAGAGTTTTTAGGGGGAGATAGCGACTTTTGGTTTCTCCCTCTTTTTAGTATAGTCCATTCTTCTTCTGTTAATATCCCTTCAAGATTCCTAGCTATTTTAGATTGGGATTTTGCATTAACAAACTTAACTGATTTTTTGTTTAACAAATTCACATTACCTTTTTCGACATTTATAACATAAGTTCGAATAAAAAGTTCGAACACCACATCACCTATATAAGCAAGTTTAAGAGGATTCATCATTCTTATTTGCTCATCAGTTAATTTACTTCCACATAACTCCAACAAAAAATCATCCATTAAATCACCACTCTAAATCTTTTTCTCCATTTCCCACTTTACACCATCGGCTGTATCTTTTAAAATTATACCTCTCGATTTTAAATCATCTCTTATTTTATCAGCTAATGCAAAATTTTTATTTTTTCTAGCCTCTTCCCTCTCCTTAATAAGCTTTTCTATTTCTTCATCAAGAGAAATGTTTTTCTTAACTAAAATACCAAGCACTCCTGTAAGTTCATTAAGTAACTCAAGAGACTTTTTAAGATCCTCTTTCGAATTTTCACTAGATAAATCTTTATTTAAATATTTCACAAGTTCAAATATAACAGATATACCATCAGCTGTATTAAAATCATTGTCCATAACTTCTAAAAACTTTTGTTTATAAAAATCTAATTTATTTTCAATTTCAGCTGAATATGAACCCTCTGAACATTTTTCTAATAAAAACTCTAAGTTGTTTCTAGCATTATATATTCTCTCTAACCCAGTTTCTGCAGACATTATTAAATCCCTACTAAAATTAACAGGATTTCTATAATGAGCAGATAATAAGAAAAATCTTATAACTTCTGGTTCATATTCTTGCAAAATATCTCTAACAGTGAAAAAATTTCCCTTAGATTTAGACATTTTTTGATTATTTATATTAATATATCCATTATGCATCCAGTAATTTGCAAATTCCAAACCCGAACAACACTCACTTTGTGCAATTTCATTCTCATGATGAGGGAAAATAAGGTCTTGACCTCCAGCGTGAATATCAATAGTTTCTCCAAGATACTTCATACTCATAACAGAACACTCTATATGCCAACCAGGGCGACCTTCACTCCAAGGACTTTCCCAGCTAGGTTCTCCCTCTTTTTTCTTTTTCCAAAGAGCAAAGTCAACAGGATTTTTCTTTTCAGTATTTAATTCTACTCTTGCACCCGATTCTAATTCATCTATATTTTGCCCCGATAATTTACCATACGAAGAAAATGTAGTCGCATCAAAATATACATTTCCGTTAACTTCATAAGCGTGACCTTTTTGAATTAGTTTCTGTATAAATTCTATAATTTCAGGTATATTTTCAGTAACTTTAGGATGAACATCCGCTCTAGTTATACCCAGTGCTTCAGCATCTTTAAAATATTCATCTATATAACGTTCACTGATTTCAATAGATTCAACACCTTCTTCATTAGCACGTTTAATTATTTTATCATCAACGTCAGTAAAGTTTTGAACATATTTAACATTATACCCTCTATACTTTAAATAATTTCTAAAGGCATCAAACATTAGAAATGGTCTTGCGTTTCCTATATGAAAATAGTTGTATACAGTAGGTCCACAAACATACATTTTCACTTCATTTGCATTAATAGGTTTAAATTCTTCATTTTTCCCTGTCATACTATTGTATATTCTCATAATTACCCCCTAATTACCGCTATACGCCCCTAATCTTTTTAAAACCGTATCCTTTCCTATTATACTCATAATTTCATTTAAATCAGGTCCATGCAGTTCACCTGTCACTGCAATTCTTATAGGCATGAATAAATTTTTGCCCTTAATACCAGTTTCCTTTTGAACTTCTTTAACCGCTTTTTTTAAACTTTGTGCGTCCATACACTCTAAACCATCAATTTTTTGTGCTAATAAACTCAACATTTGCGGCACATGCTCAGCAGAGATTAATTCTCTTGCCTCATCATCTTCTATATTAACATCCTCTCCCATAAACAAAGGAAGATATTTTGTAATATCCATAAGAGTATCAAATCGTTCTCTCATTAATTCAACTATCTTATAAAACCACTCACTTTGTTGTTTAAGTTCATCTTCACTCATAAGACCAGCTTCAATCACATAAGGTTTACAAGATTCTACTATAAAATCTAAGTCTTTTGTCTTAATATAGTGATTATTCACCCAGTTTAGCTTTTCAATATCGAAAACTCCACCCGATTTTGAAACTCTTTCAAATGAAAACTTTTCAATTAATTCGTCCATAGAAAAAATCTCTTGATTATCCTCTGGACTCCAACCTACAAGAGCCACATAGTTAATTAAAGCCTCCGCTAAATACCCTTTTTTTCTAAAGTCCTCTACTGCAACATCACCCTGTCTTTTGCTAAGTTTTTTCTTGTTTGTATTAAGAATAACTGGCAAATGAACAAACTTAGGAGCTTCCCAACCAAAAGCCTCATAAGTATATATATGCTTAGGCGTAGAAATTAACCATTCTTCACCTCTAACCACATGAGTTATACCCATATGATGGTCATCAACTATAACCGCCAAATGATAAGTTGGAAAACCATCAGTCTTTATAAGAACTTGATCGTCTATCTCATCTGTATTAACAGTTACAGTACCTCTAATCATATCATCAAATGTAATATCAGTATGCTCTGGCATCTTTAATCTAATTACATAATCTTCGCCATTATCTATACGTTTCTTCGCTTCTTCTTGAGTTATACCTCTGCAAAATCCATCATATTTAGGAGTTTTCCCAGCTGCTTTTTGTTCTTCTCTAACTTTATCAAGCCTTTCCTTAGAACAAAAACAATGATAAGCATGCCCAGAATCTAATAATTTTTGCACATGCTCTCTGTATATGTGATTTCTTTCAGATTGAACATATGGCCCAAAATCTCCAATTTCTACAATTTTTCCATCTTTTAAAATAGGACCCTCTTCATGTACGACGCCAGACCATTCCATAGCCTCTATCATGCCTTCTACAGCACCCTCAACCAATCTTGTTCTATCAGTATCCTCTATTCTTAAAAGATATGTTCCACCATGTTTCTTTGCAAATAAATAATTATATAAAGCCGTCCTCAACCCACCTATATGTACATACCCAGTCGGACTAGGTGCAAACCTAACTCTTACAGACATCTTATCCCCCTCATAACTAGTTGTTTTTTATTTTCTACATCTAAATATTATATCATTTTCTTAATATTAATAAAATATATTGCGTTTATATTTTGTTTTTTAAGCAAAAATAAATTTTTAGTAATTTTGTTTTTGACTAATTTTGTCTATCTCCATTAGCAAACATATATCCTACTCCTAAATCTCCCAAATCATTTTCAACTTTAAATCCCGAAGTAATAGCTCCAGTAGGGCATACACCTTTACAATCTCCACATCTTATACACTCTGTGTGATTAGGAGTTTTATACATACTTACGTCCATTTTACAAACTTTTACACAACGTTTACACTTAATACATTTATTTGGATCTACATGATACCTATAAAAACTAAGCTTATTAAAAAGTCCATATATAGCACCAAGTGGACATAGCACCTTGCAAAACGGTCTATAATAAAACACACTCACTAAAAAAACGACAACCAATACCGACAGTTTCCAAAAAAATAATATTCCTATTACATTCCTTAAAAAAGGATTCTTATATATTAACGGCAAGGCACCTTCAAATATCCCTACAGGACAAACGTATTTACAATACGCAGGTTCTCCAAGTCCAGCAATATTAGTATGCAAAATAGGTAATAGTATCACAAACACAGCTAAAAGCACGTATTTAATCTTTTTAATCCAATTTGGAACTCCATATTTTTTTGTCTTAATCTTAAATAATAACTCTTGAAACCAGCCAAAAGGACAAACAAAACCACAAATCCATCTTCCTAAAAACATACCAAATAACCCTAATATGCCAACCACATAAAAAGAATACCAATACTTAGCACTTCCAAGCACCGCTTGTAAAGAACCGATAGGTCAAGATGATACAGCTGCTGGACAAGAATAACAATTAAGTCCAGGACAGCATCCCATCTTCAATTTACCAGTATATATAGTTCCCGTTTTAAACCCTTTTAAATTCGCATTAGTTACAATAGTTGCAAAAAATTGCACCCACCATCTCTTTATTTTATCCAATTCCTATACACTCCATACATATTTTTATCGCTTTGTTAAGCATAATATTCATTTCACCACTTGTCACACCTATAACAATCATGCTTACAAATATTACTACTAAAAACCATCTAATTTTCCCCATAACTCCCTCTTATCTTTTTAACTTTTATGCAATTTTATACTATTATTGCTCCTATTATAATATATACTCTTTTTCTTTCCAAGTGTAACTAATATTTTACTCCATTTATAATTAAAAAAATAACTCCTAAACATTAAAAAAATTAATCTATGTAAATATATATTGACTTTTTTTTAACGTATATTTATAATGATTATAGCTTGTTAATAATTTATTAGAAGCTAACACCCCCATTTCGTCATATTAACTACGACGATTGTCTACACTGTAATAGCGAGTCAAATGACTCGCTATTATTTATTTTAATTATCTATATTTATAAATTTAAGTCGTATTTATATATATTAAATCTATACCATAAACTAAGAACTATTCCCTTACAGATACTACTAATAGAAATACTCCACCAAACTCCATTAAGCCCCAAAGCTGTATATGTTGACAAATAAATCGCCATAGGTATTCTAAGCGCATTAAACAATATACTCACTATAGATGGAGGCAAAGTCTTTCCTAAGCCATTAAACGCTCCTGCGGTAGTTATTTCAATACACATAAATAGTTGCGAAACACCAAGTATTCGCAAATAATCTACCCCCATTTTAATAGCTTCGTCTTCTGGAATAAAAATAGCAAATATCGGCTGAGCAAATAGTATAAGAACCATAGTAGTCACTATCCCCAGTACAACAGCTATCTTAAAAGCGGTATAATACCCATCTTTTAAACGCTTCCAATTTTTCGCACCATAATTTTGACCTACAAAGGCACTCATAGCCGCAGAAAATCCACCTGCCGTAAGCCAAGTAATCGACTCTATTTGAGAGCCTACCTTTTGAACCGCTATAGGAAGTGCACCCCACTGAGAAATTATCCTCGCTATAATCATAGCAAAAATAGTAAATAATGCACTATTTAAAGCAGTAGGAAATCCCAATTTCATCAATCGCTTCATTATCCATACATCTTTAATTTTTAAAAAATGTATATCACTAAATATACTCTTATTTTTTCTGATATACAATATAAAAATTAAACTAACTATAATTTGAGCAATTATAGTAGCTATAGCCGCACCCTCTACACCCAAAGATGGAAATTTAAAAAGTCCAAATATTAATATAGGGTCAAGTACCATATTAATTATAAGACCTATGGCAGTGATTTTAAATGGAGTTTTACTATCACCTGAGCCTATGAGAATAGCTGAAAATATATGAAAACTGCACATAAATATCATTCCATAGCCAATAATTTTTAAATAAGCTATCGCCATTTGATTTACATAATCATTTTGTATATTAAAAAATAAAATTAATTGCCTATTAAAAAATATTATTATTAACCCATATATTATAGCTAATAAAAAATTTTGTTGTAATGCATTTCTCGCTATATCTTTTGCTCTGACGAAATTTCTAGCACCAACATTTTGTGCAACTAAAACCTCAGCTCCCGTCTTAGATAGGAGCACAACCGCAAAACTAAGCCATATATAAAAACCAGCAGTACCAACGCTAGCGACTTCATCACTGCCAACCCTACCAATCCATATCATATCAGTAAGGTTATACGCCATTTGTAAAAAAGACATACCCATTATAGGTAAAGCCATTTTTACCAAAGCATAAAATATATTCCCCTGTGTTAATTCGTATGTGTTATTCTCCATAAATTTCTCCTTGATTTTTATAGTATAGCGTTTTTTGTCCAAAAAGTATATGATAAATAACGAGGTGAATTATGAGAATTTTAGCGATAATGGGAAGTCATAGACTACAAAAAAATACCGATAAAGCATTAAATCTTTTATTATCAACAATAAAACAACAACACAAAGATATAAATATAGAAAAAATAGAGCTTCTAAAAATGAATATATCCCCATGTAAAGCTTGTAATTACTGCTCTAAGCATTATGGCGAATGTATTATAAATGATGATATGAAAGATTTATATATAAAATTAAAAGAAGCTGATATTATAATTTTTGCGACTCCAGTATATTTTAATGGAGTAAGTACCATAATGAAGATTATGATTGATAGACTTCAAATGGTTTTTGAATGTGATAAAACTTTTAATAAACCATATATAACAAAAAATAAAATTGGCTTTATTATATCCATCGCAGGTGCAAATGAATACCCAAGCCAATTTATTGGTCATAAAATCGTTTTTGATATAGTAAATAGATACTTAAAAATAAATTTAATCGAGCACTACAAATTATCTAATACCGACAATATTAATTTTGAGGATAGATTAGAAACTACCACTCAATTATTCTGTAAAAAAGCTCATGATAAAAGCATTTTCTCCAGTGTGGGTTGCAATGACCGAACCTAATTCATACAATTTCTCATCATACGCAAATTCGGTATACCCATCTAATTTAGAACGAAGTAATTTTGCGTTTTCAACCTCTTTTGTATAGCCTATAAGAATTTTAGTGTCTTTTTTATAATTAAGTTCATTCAAAGTCTTTATCATCATATTGACAGCATTTTGCTTACCCCTTATTTTCTTAGGATATGCTTGCAAAACCCCCTCTTCAATAATAAGAATAGGTTTTATGTTAAACATGCTCCCCGCCAAAAACTTTACATTGGATATTCTTCCGCCTCGTCTAAGATTCTCCAAAGTATCACACATTCCAAGCGTAACAACTTTACTTTTCAAACGATTTATTTCAACGACTATATCCTCTATATCACAATTATTATCTCTCATACTTATAGCTTTTAAAATTAAATTTTTAAGCCCCAAAGATGCGTTTTCTGAATCAATAATATATATTTTTTCATTGTCACTCATTGATTTAGCAATGTTTGCACTTTGATATGTACCAGAAAGTTTTCCCGACAAAGTTATACATAAAATCTCATCATTAGGATATTTATTAAAAACATCTAAAAAATCCATAGGACTTGGTTGCGATGTAGTTGGCATATATTTTTTTAATAAATCATAAAATTCTATATCAGTTAAATCCAACCTATCTTTATACATCTTATCATCAATAGACATATAAAGCGGAACCATATCTATATCTAATTCTTTAGCTTCCAATTTATCAATACTTGCAGTAGAATCTGTTATTATTCTTATCACGACATGTCATCTCCTATTTTGTGTAATTTGTTAGAGATTTCTATTAAATTATTATAAAAACTATCTTTTTTATTATCCTCTAAATAAACTGTTTTACAAATTTGTTCTGTTTTTTGTTTGTTAGATCTAAAAATTTCAATCCCCTGTTCATTCAAACTATAAATTGTTTTATTATTTTGATTAAAATTTTCAATAAGTAGATTTTGCTTTTTTAGTAAGTTTAAATTTCTTGAAACAAAAGCCTTATCATAATTTAAAACTTTGCAAAACTCTTTAAAACTAAGCTCTTTATACTTCCCTAAATAATATATAAACTCCATTTGAGAGCCATTCAATCCATACTTTTTTAACTGATGTAATTTTATTTTTTGTATATCTTTATTTATTCGACTAATCAAAAAAGTAAATTCTTCAAATCTATCTAACATTTTACCATCCTTTACAAAGCAAAAATATTGTAGCAAAGTTTTGTTGACATGTCAACAAAACCCATCTGTATAAAATAAAATATCAAGCAGCTAAAAATTATAACTACTTGATATTAAAATCAATTTTATATTAACTTTAAATTATAGAAAATTAATACGCTCTTGCAACATAAACCATATGCTTAGCATCTTTTCCACAGAAATGACACTTATCACCTAAATCTTCTTGTTTAAATGGAATACATCTAATAGTAGCACCAGTTTCCGCTTTAATATTAGCTTCACACTCTGCATCGCCACACCACATACCTTTAGCAAATCCAGGAGCAGCTTTTTGCTTAGCTTTAAAATCTTCAAAACTATCAATAACAAAAGTATTATCATCTCTATGCTTTCGAGCACGCTCTAACATATCTGATTGCATAGTTTCTAGCATACTAGAGATACTATCCACAAATCCATCAAGATTTACATCTTCTTTATTTAAAGTATCACGTCTACATACAATAGCTTTTCCGTTTTCAATATCTCTTGGTCCAATCTCAACTCTTAGAGGAATCCCTTTCATTTCATACTGATTAAATTTCCAGCCAACAGTGTAATTTGTATCGTCATCTATCTCAACACGTACACCAGCATCTTCCAAAGATTTTTTAAGTTCATAAGCTTTGTCTAAAACTCCCTCTTTTTGTTGAGCAATAGGAATAATAACAACTTGTGTAGGAGCAACTTTAGGTGGTAACACAAGACCTCTATTGTCACTATGAACCATTATAAGTCCACCGATAAGTCTAGTCGAAACTCCCCAAGAAGTCTGATGAGGATACTCTTGCTCACCATTTCTACCTTGGAATGTAATATCAAAAGCAGTAGTAAAATGCTGACCTAAATTATGAGAAGTACCTGATTGTAAAGCTTTACCATCATGCATTAAAGCTTCAATCGTATAAGTTCTCTTAGCACCAGCAAATTTCTCACTATCACTCTTTTGACCATCTACAACAGGTATAGCAAGTAATTCTTCACACATATTTTTATAAATTTCTAACATTTGTAGCGTTTCAGCTTGAGCCTCTTCGCCAGTTTCATGAATCGTATGTCCCTCTTGCCATAAAAACTCAGAAGTTCTTAAAAACGGTCTAGTAGATTTCTCCCATCTTACAACAGAGCACCACTGATTATATAAATATGGTAGTTCTCTATATGACCTTAACCACTTAGAATACATAGAACAAATTATAGTTTCAGAAGTTGGTCTAACACACAATCTTTCCTCTAATTTTTGAGAACCACCATGAGTTACCCAAGCAACCTCTGGAGCAAATCCCTCAACATGTTCTTTCTCTTTATTTAAAAGACTTTCTGGAATAAGTAATGGGAAATACACATTTTTGTGACCAGTAGCCTTAAACCTCTTATCCAAATCAGCTTGGATAGACTCCCAAATAGCAAATCCATAAGGTTTAATAACCATAAAACCCTTAACTGGTGAGTAATCAACTAAATCTGTTTTTAATATAACGTCAGTATACCACTGCGGAAAATCATCTTCCATTCTCGTTATCTCTTTTACAAATCCATCATCATTCTTTTTCGCCATCTTAAATCCCCCTATAATAATTTTTAATTTTATAAATAAAAAAATCTTCACCCTCTAACACTAGAGGCGAAGATTCGCGGTACCACTCTATTTAACCTACAAAATATAGATTATCTCAAATAGCTATATCGGGCTTACCCGTGTAATTTTCATTACATTCTCCAGAATAGGTTCAGATTGTATATATCCTAAAAGTCTTTCAGCCAACGAACTTTATTCTCTACAAGAAATCAACAAACTTACTATTTTCTATCACAGATTTCCTTTTTCAATTAACTCTAAATATATATTACAACACTTAAATTGTCAAGAGTTTCAACCTATTTTTCTTATTAAAACAACTGCTTGAGACGACATTCCAAGTTCTCTACCCTCAAAATTGAGTTTTTCCGTAGTCGTCGCCTTAACATTCACATCTGTTATATCAATATCCATAGCTTCGCAAAGATTTTTCTTTATTTCAGAAATATAAGGAGCAAGTTTTGGTTTTTGAGCAACTATAATACTATCTACATTTACAATCTCATATCCCTTATCATTAAGCATTTGCATAACTTTTTTTAATAACACAATACTAGAAATACCCTTATACTTTAAATCAGTATCTGGAAAAAACGTCCCAATATCACCAAGTCCAACCGCTCCAAGTATCGCATCCATTATAGCATGGGTTAGAACATCCGCATCTGAATGCCCTAAAAGTCCAAGTTCATGCTCTATCTTAACTCCACCAAGTATAAGCTCTCTATCTTCTACAAGCCTATGAACATCATAACCTATTCCTACCCTCATAATTAACCTCTATTTCATAAAAAATTTTGCAATTTCTAAATCTTCTGGCGTTGTGATTTTAATGTTTTTATAATCACCCTTTAGCATAATTACATTTCCAGCTTGATATTCTACTAAACTGCAATCATCAGTACCCTCATATTTTGACATTTGAGCATAACAATGTGCATCGAACAAAGTTTTAAATTTGAAAATTTGCGGAGTTTGTACAAGCCTTAAATCTTTCCTATCTAAAGTAGTGTACACATTACCTAGCTTTTGTTTTATAGTATCCTTTGGTTCTACCCCAAAAAACGCACCATCAATTCGAGTATCAGCACAAATTTCATCTATAAATCGTCTAAGCCTATTTAACATGTCCTCGGTTATTATCGGTCTAGCTCCATCGTGAACTATAACTATATCCGCTTCATCTATTGATGACATAGCATTCATAATAGATTGTTGTCTAGTTTCTCCACCAACTACATAATCTATATCCTTTACTTTAGAAGGCAACTTAACATCCGAAAGTATATCCTCTAAAATTTGTTTTTCGTCTTGGTGATGAACAACTATAATTTTATTGATATAATCTTCCCCGCTAAATCTATTAACAGTATGAAAAAGTATCGCTTTTCCATCTATCTCTATAAACTGTTTATTCTTATCACATTTCATACGGCGACCTTGTCCAGCCGCCGCAATGATTAAAACTATATCTTTCATAAAATCCTCATTAAGGTCTTGCAAATATCATTCTACCAGCAGATGTCTGCAAAATACTCGTAACAGTAACCTTTCTAGTTTGATTGAGAAATTTAACTCCCCCCTCAATAACTATCATAGTCCCATCATCAAGATAAGCCACACCTTGATTATTTTCCTTACCTTCCTTAACAATTTGAACGACCATTTCTTCTCCAGGAAGAACAATCGGTTTTATAGCATTAGAAAGTTCATTAATATTTAGCACAGGAACGCCATGTAACGCCGACACTTTGTTAAGGTTAAAATCATTTGTAACAACCATTCCATCCATAAGCTGAGCTAATTTAATAAGCTTAATATCAACTTCTGCCACATCATCAAAATCCTTATCAGTAATCACAACTTCCATATTTATATCATTTTGAATTATTTTTAAAATATCTAAACCTCGTCTACCTCTATTTCTCTTTAAAGCATCCGATGAATCAGCGATATGCCTTAATTCTTCTAAAACAAATTCAGGAATAACTAATGCACCCTCTATAAATCCAGTCTTACAAATATCAGAAATTCTACCATCAATAATAACACTTGTATCGAGAACCTTAGGCTTTGCGTATTTTTGTTTTTTAGATGAACTTTTACTACTTGTTGAAAAATTAGGAATCTTAAATCCATCTGGCAACTTAAACGATGGAACAATCCTTTTAATTGCAATATTTACGCCGATATAACCAAAAAATATATATGTAGCTATAGATAATATAATATTCACTATTCCTAAATCAAAATAACGATATAATGTGCTTATTAAATAAGCGATAATAAGTCCAATAATAAGTCCAACAGATCCAGTAACAATTTTACTAGGTGGTATTTTTTCAAGTTCTATCTCAGCATTTTCAACAGTTTTTTTAATATATCTCATAATCAAAGGAGTTATCACATAACCTATCGCACCAAGTAAAAAAGCAACAATTATAGATGCAATAAATCTAACAACCCCATTTGGAATATCATGATTAAAAAACTTAAAAAGTTCCTCATTAGACATAATATCCGAAGCCAAAACATATCCTATCAAAGCCAAAAACAATCCATTAAAAATATGAGCAATCTTCTTTAACATACTCTCACCTCCTTATTTCCATACATTTTCTAAACCCATACCTCATCATACAGTTTAACATATAAATAATTAAATTGTCAGTTTATTTCAATTTATGTAACCAAATTTTAAAATCACACAAAACCCACGAAACAACAGTAGCCTCGTGGGTTAAACTTTTACAAAATTAAGCAGAAAATATTATATTATTAATTCTTTTCTCAACATTTATTTCATCAGAACCAGTAGCTAAAACCAATTCACTAACAAGAATCTGCTTTGTAGTCATAAGCATTTTTCTTTCGCCAGTAGATAAACCTTTTTCATTATCCATAATAATTAAGTCCCTTACAACACCAGCTACTTGCAAAATATCGCCTGTTTTAATTTTTTCCATATTAGCTCTATATCTTCTATTCCAATTAGAAGGCATATCAGACAGCCCTGTTGCTAATATCTCCAAAACATCTTGTACTTGAGATTCATCAATAATATCACGAAGTCCTAAAAAATCAATATTTTCAGTGGGTAACATAACTTTCATATTTTTAAGTGGAAGTTTTAGAACATAGTATTCCTTCTTTTCTCCAAGAATTTCTTTTACTTCAACACCTTCAATAATCCCAGCACCGTGCATAGGGTAAACAACCTTATCACCAATACTAAACAAGTTACCACCTCCAATTTGACCTATAATATAATTATAGAACAATTTATATACTTCGTCAAATTAAAATTTTAATAATATCATAACTAGTCATATCTCGTCAATATTTTTTTGTTAATTTAACACTAAAAATTTTTGTTAATTTAACACTAAAAATTTCACACTAAATCATACTATCATCGCGTAAAATGTTTAAATTTTTACCATTCATAATCTTTTTCATAGTTCTCATAGAGCACATCTTTCCACACATAGTACATGTATCTTCATGCTCTGGAGTAGATTCAGCTCTATATCGTCTAGCTTTTTCTTCGTCCATCGCAAGACCAAACATAGTTTCCCAATCAATATTAGCTCTAGCAACAGCCATTTTATTATCCCATTCTCTAGCTTTTGGAACTTTCTTAGCTATATCAGCCGCATGAGCAGCTATTTTTGTAGCAATAATTCCCTCTTTCATATCATCTAAATCAGGAAGTCTAAGATGTTCTGCTGGCGTTACATAACATAAAAAGTCAACACCAGCAGCAGCAGCTATTGCACCACCTATAGCAGATGTTATATGGTCATAACCTGGCGCTACATCTGTTACAATTGGCCCAAGCACATAAAAAGGTGCATTATGACACAATCTCTTCTGTAATTTTACATTAGCAGGTATTTCATCTATCGCCATATGCCCAGGTCCCTCTATCATAACTTGAACATTTTTCTCCCAAGCTCTTAAAGTAAGTTCACCAAGTGTAATAAGTTCTTTAACTTGACACGCATCGGTAGAATCATCTATACATCCAGGACGTAAAGCATCTCCAAGACTTAAAGTAAGGTCATACTCAGCACAAATATCTAAAAGTTCATCATATCTCTCATAGAATGGATTTTCAGCATTATTTAACTCCATCCATGCATACATCAAAGAACCACCTCTTGAAACTATATTAGTAATCCTTTTATTTCTCTTAAAAACATCCATAGCTTCTCTATTCATACCAGCATGTATAGTTACAAAATCAACTCCGTCTTCAGCATGCTTTCTAACTACATCTAAAAACTCATCTGAAGTAATATCTTTTAATTCTTTATCATAAAATCCAATCGCATCATAAACAGGAACTGTACCAATCATAGCAGTTGAAACATCTATAAGCTTAGTCCTAAACTCCTCCGTTTTACCAAATGAACTTAAATCCATTATAGCTTCTGCTTTCATATCTATAGCTTTTTTTGCTTTTTCTATCTCTTTATCAATATCAGGGCAATCTCTTGATATTCCAATATTAACATTGATTTTTGTACTAAGTCCATTTCCTACCCCCTCAGCTAATAAGCTTTTATGATTTTTATTAGCTGGTATCGCAATCTCTCCTTTAGCTACCCTTTCCATCAAAAGTTGCACTTCCATATGCTCCTTTTTTGCAACCCTTTCCATTTCTTTTGTCAAAATGCCTTTTTTAGCCGCATCCATCTGTGTTGTATAATTTCTACTCATATTAATTTCCTCCTTTTTTATGCCAATCTTAAATAAAATATAAATATAAATTTTATAAGTATAACCTTATATTTTAATAATCTAATTTGCTGTTTCCATATTCTATTTATATCATTCAAGATTTATAAAAATACTAAACAGTTTAAACTATATAAATATTAAAAAAGCGTACACCATCTGGCATACGCTTATTAATAACTTTACATTACTTCCTACGCTGGCATTATCCAGATCAGGTAAGGTCAAGGCTCACATCCTTTTCTCAGCCGATTTATCAGCTCCCTATACAATATTTAATTGTCTTGTTTAATATAACATATAATTTGCACTTACGCAAATATAATTATCTACCACTTTCATTAACTAAATCACTTACAAATTTAGTTAATAACGCCGACACTTCTGCCCTCGTAGCTTTTCCTTGTGGTTTTAAAGTATTATCGCTATATCCACTTACAAGTCCAGTCCCTACAGCCCATTTCATAGAATCTACAGCGTATGAAGATACATAACCACCATCTTTATAATGATTAATATTTCTAGTTCTACTCGTATCCATACCTGTGTATTTTGCATATTGATATAAAACTTTAATCAATTGTTCTCTAGTAACAGGGTCATTTCCACCAAAATTTCCATTAGCATAACCAGATACTAAATTATTGTTATTCGCCCAAGCAGCACTATCCTTATACCAAACAGAATTATTAATATCGTTAAAATAATTATAGTTTGTCTTTGACTTATCACCATCTAAGCTATAAAGAACTTGAACTAACATTCCTCTACTCATAGGAACATTTGGAGCAAAATCATTATTACCAACTCCATTAAATAACTTTCTACTAGTAACAAAATCTACCGAATGATTATACCAAGCATTTTTGCTAACGTCATCAAAATTTTTCGAGTTATCTATAACAGAGATATTACCAAACTTATTTAATACAGCATAAGCTTTATCTCCATAAACAACAGCTTTTTTAACTATATCAAGATTTCCGTTCTTATCAGTAATAACCAGCACTTGACCGTTACTAACATTAGGTATCTCTAACTTAATTTCACCCTTTATAGAATCTATAGTTTTTCCATCAACCATCGCTTCAAAATTAATACCCCTTTGATTTTTATCTAATTTCAACTCTATATTTTGACCTGCCTTAGTTGATAAACTATACAACGCTTTTTCATTTAAATTAACTCTAGCAACGTCTTTAACATCAATATCTAATATTGGCTTTTTAAGATTATAGATATTTCTAATAGATTCTCTCGGTATACTTATATCTACTTTTTTATCTTTAGAAATACCACCATCAACATATAACTTCACTTTTACATTTGTAGCACTAGAATTATTATATGCCTTTTTAATATTATTAATAGCTTTATCTATTTCTTTTTTAGACACACTTGATTCAACTACTCCATTTTTTATAACGTAACCAGGTCTTATATTTTGCTTAATTTGATTTTTTACAATCACACTTTGTTCGCTAACCTTTGTTTTTGTAGATTTAACATTACTGTTCTTTACACTCGTCTTGCTAGATGATGAATACTTATAGCTCCTAGACGAACTACTTCTACTACTTGATTTCCTTCTTCTCGATGAACTAGAATGATGAGAACTACTTGAACTCGAGCTTGAATTACTTGAATTTGATGAATTATTTAATTCTTTATAAACTTTTACCTTGCCACTTAATTCAGTATAATTCTTTTCATCATCACCTTTAGGCGTAAACAACCATTCATACTCTTTATCCTTTTCCACCTTGGTATCTTTATCATTAATCCATTCAACTATTCCTCTCACTTTTATACTACCAAGTCTAAGATTAGCATCTTTAAGAGTAGTATTTACTTTATCAAAAGCAATAGTTCCCGAAGGCTTAATTTTATTAATAGTCACATCAATATATTTTTCAACATCCTCATATTTATTATCTTCTGGATATATTTTAACTTTAACATTATACTTGCCAGCATTTACTATATCTTCAGGCTTTGGAGAACGAATCCTTACATCAGCTTCTAAAGCTGCACCACTAGTTGTAACAGTATATTTTATTTCACTTCTCTCCAAAGGTTTACCATCATAATCTTTTGTAATATTTTCGACACTAACATTTGGAACAACCAAATTAGTAGTCGAAATAACTATATCTATTTTTTCATCCCTATAATTACTTGATTTTATAGTTATCGGAATATTTATTTCACCAATCCTAGAGGCGTTTAATGTATAATGGACTACACTTCCATTTAAAGCTGTACTCTTTATTACCCCTATATCACCAGTAGTAGCTCCTAAAGTGTAACTTGGATTTTCTATATCATTTGGCATACCATTTATATTTGTTAAATTTACTTGTCCACTCACTTCAGTAGTGTTATTCTTTTGTATTATAACATCAGAAAGATTCAAGCTTTGTTTTCTCTTTTCTAAATTAATAGTGATAGTCTTAGAATTATCATTAGAATGTAAAGTAAATTCCCCTCTTTTAGTCGAATATCCAGATTTCCTAATTTCATATCTATAATCGCCCGCAACTAAATTATAATCAGCACCATATCCAACACCCGAAACTTTAATTCTTGCATCACTTGGAGTTACAACAAATTTGACAGGAATTTTATTTGAATTTTGACTACCGCTCGAACTTGATTTAGTAATTAAATATTCATTATTCGCTAAAAAAGTATATTTGTCATCTTTAGACTTATCTTCAGTTGTGTTTTTAGTAACATTTTTAATTTTATAATCATCTGTTAATGTCCACTCAAATGATTCTAATCCTTTAAATTTGATTTTGTTAGGTTTAATGTCATTAAATAATCTTTTTTCTCCATTAGCATAATGAAGCAAAGTATCAGTAGCATTTCGATTAGAAAGGTCTATTTCTTCCATAGACTTTGCATTATTAAACATTGCAGTCATATTTTTCACTTTTGATGTATTCCACTTACTTATATCCTCATTAAATGAAGTAGCTCCATAAAACATATAACTCATATCTTCTACATGGGATACATTCCAATCGCTTATATCGTCGTTAAACTTAGTTGCACCAGCAAACATGTTATCCATATAAGTAACATCGCTAACATCTACATTTTTATAAAACTTTATTTCACCATCAAAACTATCAAATAAATCACCATCACATAGTTTTATAGCTCCTTTATCATCTTTATAAAATTTTATTTCAAAATCTTGATTACCCTTCCAATTAGAGCATCTATCTTCACTATCTAGCATTTTAGATTCAAATCTTGATACCATTAGTTCCCATTTATCATAATCTATTTTGCCAAAACCATAAATTTTTAAAGCCTTATCATCTGAATCATACTTATATTTAACACTTTCACTATTGTTTAAATAACCTCTTTTAGTTCCAGTAAATATAATCTCGTATTCATCATTCGCGATAAAAGTATATTTGTCATTTTGTGCCTTAGTTTGCTCTGTATTCTTAGTTACATTTTTAATTTTATAATCTTCAGGTAAAGTCCATTTAAATGACTGCATACCCTTAAACTTAATCTCGTCAGGTGTAGTTCCAGAAAAAATATCCTCTTCTCCATCAAACGCAACTGATGTATCATGAGCTCCATCACGTTTTAAAAGTATAATTTTTTTCATAGAAGTACCGATAAACATTTTATGCATATTTGTAACTTTTGATGTATCCCATTCACTTATATTCCCAGCAAATTTACTAGCATCAGCAAACATATAACTCATATCAGTCACTTTTGATGTATTCCAATCACCTATATAATCACAAAAATGAGCAGCCCCACAGAACATATAAGACATATCCATTACATCACTTGTATCAACTTTTTCATCAAAATATATGTCCCTATCAAATCCTTCAAAAAGTCCTCCATTAGAACCAGTATTACATAATTTTATAGCTTCAGAAGAATCACCTCTAAAAATAATCTCAAAATCTTCTTCACCGTTCCAAGCTCTATTATTTGCATTATTATCAAAGTTAGAACCACCAAATTTTTTCGCCATTTCTACCCACTTAGCGTAAACTATCTGCCCATGACCCGAAATAATTATTTGTTTTTTCGAATCATCATATTTAGCCATAACACTAGAGCTAGCATCATTTGGGTCAGATATTTCCATATTAAAGTCACTGATAGCAAATACGCTCGTTAAACTAAACAACATAAGTGTAGTAAATACACCTAATAAAACTAAACATCTTTTAAACATATAACTCCTCCCTACACTATATTTAATCTCCTTGAACAACTAAGTTTCTACCCATTTCTTTTGCTTTATACAAAAGTTTATCAGTTTGTTCAAATAATTCTTTTAAACTATCTATTTCACTAGCCCTTTTACAAGTTAATCCTATAGATATAGTAACATTTCTAATTCGTTCTCCTTTTTCGTTTAATATTTCAAGATTTTCAACAGCATTTTTAATACTAGTCATAAACTCAAATGCTTTTTGTCTATCAGAAGAACTAAATACGATAGAAAATTCTTCTCCACCAACTCTAAAACATAAGTCATCGTTTCTTAAAGTATTAGTTTTTAATACATTTGCAACTTTTTTAAGAATTTCGTCACCCATTTGATGTCCAAAGTCATCATTAAACTTTTTAAAGAAATCAATATCTAAAATCGCAAAACAAACTAATCCATCTCGTCGTCTTTCTTTATTCAAAATCTTAGGAACTACTTTATCAAAATACCCTCTATTATAAAGTCCTGTTAGTGAATCTGTTATAGAAATAGTTTCTAATCTCTTATTATCTCTAACTTGAATAGAAGCATAGAATGAACCAGCAAGCACAGAAAGCGCAGCCTCTAAATATTGAAGTTGTAATGAAGTAAAAGAATCATATGTAGCAACTTCCACAACTCCCACCAATTTATCTTTAAACACCAATGGCGACGTATAAGTGCTTAACACTTTATACTCTGTAGTTCCAGTCTTAATAGCAAGATTGGAAGTATTTGAGTTAATCAAAATTGGTTTTTTATCATAAGCTACTTGACCTATAACACCTTCTCCTATTTTAAATATATCCGGCATATTTTTATCTTTAAAATAAGCATATGACGACTCTAATTCCAACACTTCATCAGTAGAATTATATATATAAATAGCCCCCATACCAGCATTTATATACCTTGATAATTGTGTTATAGCAATACGAAATTGCTCTGATAAAACATCTTTATATAAAATTTCCTTACTCAAAATAGACACACCATCTTTTATCCAGTTTTGAGATTTGTTTTCCGCATCTACTTCTGCTAAACTTTCACTCATCAAGTTTACGTTATTCGTTAAATCAAGCCAAGCACCCGAAATTCCCTCAACTTTAGCTTGTCCGCCAAGCAATCCATCTGTTCCTACTTCTTTTGCAACCCTTGTAAGTTCTGATGAAAACTGAGAAAGCTGGTCTACCATTGTATTTATAGTTTTCTTTAGCTCTAAAACCTCACCCTTTGCATCAACTGTTATCTTCTGTGATAAATCTCCCTTTGCAACCGCCTTTGTTACCTCTGCTATATTTCTTACTTGAGCTGTTAAAGATCCATCTACTTTAGCTTGTCCGCCAAGCAGTCCATCTGTTCCTACCTCTTTAGCAACCCTTGTAACCTCTGATGAAAACTGCAAAAGTTGGTCTACCATTGTATTTATAGTTTTCTTTAACTCTAAAACTTCACCCTTTGCTCCAACTGTTATCTTCTGCGATAAATCTCCCTTTGCAACCGCCTTTGTTACCTCTGCTATATTTCTTACTTGGGCTGTTAAAGAATCCGCCATTCCGTTTACGCTATTTGTTAAATCAAGCCATGTTCCAGACACTCCCTCTACTTTAGCTTGTCCACCAAGTAATCCATCTGTTCCTACCTCTTTAGCAACCCTTGTAACCTCAGATGAAAACTGTAAAAGTTGGTCTACCATCGTATTTATTATTTCTTTTAACTCTAAAACCTCACCCTTTGCATCAACTGTTATCTTTTGTGAAAGGTCACCCTTTGCAACCGCCTTTGTTACCTCTGCTATATTTCTTACTTGGGCTGTTAAAGAATCCGCCATTCCGTTTACATTGTTAGTAAGGTCTAACCATGTCCCTGAAACTCCATCTACTTTAGCTTGTCCGCCAAGCAGTCCATCTGTTCCTACCTCTTTAGCAACCCTTGTAACCTCT
>PDWI01003972.1_pt1 | contig 22227 bp, 12 predicted proteins | sample 1430891 | NCBI WGS metagenome assembly PDWI01 (sample SAMN01162508, study PRJNA174530) | Oral metagenome, whole genome shotgun sequencing project. | biome: Marine environment; feature: Marine mammal; material: Swab sample of the gingival sulcus; isolation source: swab sample of gingival sulcus... | reverse complement strand
CGGCACGGTGAGCACCACCAGCGCCGAGAAGCTGTAGGTCACCACGTCCTGCAATTCGAGAAAGCCGACCCCCATCACATAGCGCATCAGCACGATCACCAGCTGGGCCGTGAACATCAGCCCGAAAAGCGCAAGCGCGAGGCCCAGGGTGATGCGGTAGAGGATATCGGCGGCTTGTCTCATTGCTGTCCCGGCGGCCCTGCGGCCGCGGCGCCCCCTTCTTCTGCCTTCCGTCGGCTCATCTTTTGCCAATTGCCCGGCCCGGTTCAAGCCGCAATTTGGTGTAGCCGGGCAGCTTCGGGGCACCCCGGGCTCCGGGAGCGGTTGTGGGGGGCGGTTCTGGGGGGCGGTGGAGACGGTGGAATAGTCTTGGGGTGTTTTGGAGGGCTCACGGGGTGTGATGGAAACGCGCTGTGGGAGTGTTTCGAAAACGGAAACAACTTAACCAAGAATAATTGGATTGTTTCCGATTTCTCACCGGCCCGGCGTATACCTCGCCCGGCCTCGCAAAACCCCGCCGCTTTACCGGCAGAGAAGGCATGCAATAATAGGAATAGGTTTCAGCATTTTTCCCGCAACAGCCCGGAGGTTTCGCGGAAAAAACGCCCGGTTCCAGCATTATTCCGATAAGAGATGCCCGGCGACACTTGCGAATATCGGAAAAGTGAAAGCCCGCGGCGTGGCGGTCGCGGCAGGGCAACCGCCGCGATGCCCCGCTCAGATGCCCCGCTCAAATGACCTGCCCGGATACCCTGTCTGACAGCGCCCGGGCCTCAGCCCTCTTCGAGCAGCGACAGCAGATAATGCCCGTAATCGCTCTTCTTCAACGGCTCGGCCAGCGCCACGAGTTGCGCCGCGTCGATCCAGCCGGCGTGGAAGGCGATTTCTTCGGGGCTGGCGATGACGATCCCCTGACGCTGTTGCAACGCCCCCACGAACTGGGCGGCGTTGAGCAGGCTTTCATGGGTGCCGGTGTCGAGCCAGGCAAAGCCCCGCCGCATGGTCTCGACCATCAGCCCGCCTTCGTCGAGATAAGAGGCCAGCAGATCGGTGATTTCCAACTCGCCGCGGGCCGAGGGCGTGATCGCCCGGGCGCGTTCCGGCGCGCTGCCGTCGAGGAAATAAAGCCCTGTTACCGCATAGTTGGAGGGCGGCACCTCCGGTTTTTCGACGATCTCGGTCACCCGGCCGTCGGCATCGAAACCGAGCACGCCATAGCGTTCGGGATCCGACACCCGGTAGCCGAAGACGGTGCCGCCGGTCGCCCGCGCCGCCGCCGCCTCGAGCAGGACGCCGACGCCATTGCCGAAGAACAGATTGTCGCCCAGCACCATCGCCGAGGCGGCGCCGTCGAGGAAATCCTCCGCCAGCAGATAGGCCTGCGCGAGCCCGTCGGGCGAGGGCTGTTCGATATAGGAGAACGCCAGCCCCCATTGCGACCCGTCGCCGAGCACGCGTTCGAACTGGCCGCGGTCGCGCGGGGTGGTGATGATGGCGATCTCACGGATGCCCGCGAGCATCAGCACCGTCAGCGGATAGTAGACCATCGGCTTGTCGAAGATCGGCAGCAATTGCTTGGAGATCCCGCGGGTCGCCGGAAACAGGCGGGTTCCGGATCCGCCGGCGAGCAGTATTCCCTTGCGTGTCGTCATTTTGGCTACCCATTTCTTTCCGTTTCATGGCCGGCACCTTCATCGCCGGCTCCGGGGAGGTTTCACCCCGACGCCGCGAATCACCCGGCCGGACCGCTGTCCGTACCCCCGGATTTCTTTTGCATAAATGTGGCAGAAAAGGGGTGGCAGGCCGGTGTCTTGAGGGTTACCGATGTTTTTGGGTGACGGTCGGGTTAATTCGGGAATTCCCCGTAGTTGAAACAATACCGCCGTGTCATAAGGATAGTCGTGGGCATATGTCCTGACTCGTGCGATTGTTGCGAGAAGGGAAAATGTATGTCGCGTAGAAAGCATGGTGCGGGGGGCCGCGCCGGTGCTAGTGTGAATGAGGCAGGATTGGGGCGAATGTTGGCCTCGATTGTGCCGGCAGGACGAGTACGAACCGGGGGGGGTTCGCCAGGATTCGGGAACGGGGTGTCTGTGCCCGTTCGGTGCTCATGAAGGAGTGCGTTTCTGGTGCCCCGGACGGCCAGCAAGAGCCGCGGGGGTGTGCGGCATGTCGGTCGAGCAAGTGAGAAGGGGTGGAAATGAACAGAGTTTTGACCGGCCACGGGGTTGAACCCCGTATCCTCCCGGTAGATGACGTGAAGCGGGCGATTTCTCCGCGTGCCGAAACCGCGGCGGAATTTCGTCCGCGTCTGAAGCAGGCGATCGAAGCCCTGCCGCAGCCGGGGGCTCTGGCGCGTCCGGGCGTGAGGCCGGCAGTCGGTCAGACAGTCGGTCAGCCGGTCAAGCCTGCCGCCACGCGCGCGCTCAAACCCGGCCCGCAGCCGGTCGAGCAGCAGTCGGTCGAGCAGAAGAAATCTTCCTGGTATCAGCGCCACGGCAAGCGCGGCCTCGACCTCGTTCTGGTCGTTTTGTCCGCCCCTTTCGTGCTGCCGGTGGTGCTGCTGGCCGCGCTGGCGCTGCTCATCGAGGGCGGCAACCCGTTCTACAAACAGGACCGGATGCGCGTCGACGGATCGCGCTACCGCATCCTCAAGCTGCGCAGCATGGTGAAGAACGCCGACCAGAAGCTCGCCCCGATGCTCGCGGCGGACCCGGAGCTGGCCCGCGAATGGGAAGAGACCCAGAAGCTCAAGAACGATCCGCGCATCACCCGCGTCGGCCGGCTTCTGCGCATCACCTCGCTCGACGAGTTGCCGCAGCTGTGGAACGTGCTCACCGGCGACATGAGCCTGATCGGCCCGCGGCCGATGCTGCCCGAACAGGTTGATATCTACGATGGGCCGATCTACTGGGGCATGCGTCCCGGCCTGTCCGGCCTGTGGCAGATTTCCGAACGCAACGACCGTGCCTTCGACTACAGAGCCGAAATGGACCGGATCTACGCCCGCCAGATCACTTTCCGCGAAGATCTTTCGATCATTCTGCGCACTGTCGTTGTGATGGTACGCCGGACCGGGTATTGAGGTTCAGCGTCAAACAGGTGGCCCGGGTGGCCCCTGTGCGATGAATCAGGATTTTTTCGATCTCCCTGTGGGCGATCACCAGCGGACGAGAACGGCGATGTCGGATCAGGACAACAGTCAGAACAGTCAGAACCATGACAAGGCGACTGGCACCGCTCTCGTGGCGGTGCCCGCCGGTTCGCTCACCGGAGTCGCCAAGGATTCCCGTGAAGAGGTCTGGAGTGTGCTGCACAAGGCAAAGCGCACCGAGGCCGATGTGCCCCGGGCCTGGCGCCGCCGCAAGGTGGCGGCCACCCGCGAAGCCGCGGTACAGGCCTTCGACCTGCTGCGCACCCAGTTTCTGCAAGGGGTACGCTCGAAGGAGATGAAACGCGTGGCGGTTTCCGCGCCCGCCTCGGGCAACGGCACCACCTTCACCGCGGTCAACCTCGCCCGGTCGCTGAGCCGCGTGCCCGGTTGCAAGACGGTGCTGCTCGACCTCAACCTGCGCAACCCCGGCATCGCCGACATGATCGGCGTTTCGGCAGAGGGCAACACCGACGAATTCCTCACCGGTGAAATCTCCTTCTTCCAGCATGTGGTGCGCTACAACGAAGGCCTCGCCCTCGGCCTGTCGCGGTCGGCCCGTCCCAACGCCTCGGATCTGTTGCAAAGCGGCCTCGTCGCCGGCGCGGTCGACGAAATGGTGCATCTGCTGAAACCCGATGTGGTGCTGCTCGACCTGCCGCCGATCCTCGAATATGACGACCTCAGTGCCGTGCTGCCCCATGTCGACGGGGTGTTGCTGGTGACCGATGGCACAAGCACGCAGACCAAGGAAATCGAGGAATGCGAGCGGTTGATCACCAAGCGCTCCAAACTCATGGGGGTGGTGCTGAACCGCGGCCGCGGCGGCTGACACCTCCGGGGTTGTGCGCGGTGTGTCACCGGCGAGACGCCCGCGTTTGCCCCGGCTCATAAACCGAAGCGCCGCCAGATTGCCGTGGCGGACGCGTTTTCGCTGTAACCAGATGTGTGACCGGAAGGCCTGCCCATGTCCCCGTTGGATCTGATCGACGAACTCCTGGATCTCCTTCGCCGCCGCTGGCGGCTGATTGCCCGCGTCGGCTTGCTCGGACTGCTCCTGGCCGCAGCGATCGCGCTGCAAACCCCACGGATCTACGAAGCGCTCGAGGTGATCCAGATCGAGCGCCCGGTGGTGTCGGAGGAGGCCGTCGATGGCGTCGGCGAAATCGCTTCCGCACGGCTGTTGCAGCAAATCGAACAAAGGCTGTTCACCAGGAAATCGGTGCTGGAAATCGCCGAAGAAATGGACCTGTTCAAGGACAAGCCCGGCCTGTCCAGCGACGAGCGCGTGGCCGCCGTGCGCACCGCCGTGTCGCTCAACGCCGTGGCCGCGGCGCGCGAGGGCTACGGCAATGACGGCACGATCTCGGTGGTGCGGGTCTGGGGCACTTGGTCGGATGCCGAGACCGCCCGCGACCTCGCGCATGTCTTCGCCACCCGCACCCTCGAGCTCAACGCCAGCATGCGGCTCGAAGGCGCCCGCCAGTCGCTCGACTTCTTCCGCCTCCAGGAAGAAAAGCTGATCGGCGAGATCGCCGTGGCGGAAGATGAACGCGAAGCCTTCCGCAACGAAAACGCCCTCGCCATCGCCGGGTCGATCGAATCGCTGCGCGAGGAGATCGGCACGATCAACGCCCGTATGTTCGAACTCGAGCAGGAGATCATCGGCAAACAGAACGAGATCGACCAGATTGCTTCGGCCGAGCGCACCTCCGACATCGCCAAGCTGCGCGCCACCATGCAGATCGAAGCCCTCGAGAGCGAAATGGCCACGCTCACCACGCAGACCGAGGCGTTGACCGCAAGCAAGGCCGACCTCGAGGCCGATCTGGCCCGCGTGCCCGTGGTCGAGCGCCGCATGGCCGATTTCGACCGCACCCTCGCCCAGCTTCAGGACGAGCTCAACCACGTCGCCGCCAACCGCCGCGAAGCCGAAACCGCCTATGCGCTCGAAGCCCAGGACCACGGCGGCCGGCTCACCGTGATCGAAGCGGCGACGGTGCCGGAATACCCGATCGGCCGCGGCCGCAAGACCACCGTCGCGATCGGCCTGGTCATCGGCCTGATGCTCGGTGGCGGCATCGCCCTTCTGCTGGAGTTCCTGCATCCGGTGATCCGCAGCCCGGGCCAGATGATCCGCCGCGTCGGACTGACTCCGGTGGTCACCATCCCTTCGGTCGGTGAAGGCCGCCGCGAACGCCGCCGCGCCAAGCAACCGCCGCTCGGGACACTGTAGCCACCGCACCGGCGGACGCCGGATCCCGGGGCCTGTCCGGGGGACGGCGAAGACTCCGCATCCGGGGGCAGGCAGGCCCCGCAGCCGCAGACCCGTAACCGGAGGGCGAGACGTGACCATTGCCTATGTGCTGAACACCTATCCGCAACCCTCGCAAAGCTTCATCCGCCGCGAAATCCGTGCCCTCGAACGCCAGGGCCTCAAGATCGACCGCATCGCCATGCGCCGCAGCGATCTGCCGCTGGTCGACCAGGGCGATTGCGAAGAGGCCGAAAAAACCGCCTATGTGTTGGACGGCGGCGCGGCGGGGCTCGCGAAAGCGCTTGCGCGGGTGTTCCTCAAGACCCCCGGCCCCGCGTTTGCAGCGCTGAAACTGGCGCTGCACCTCGGCCGCGCCTCGCCACTCGGACGGCTCCGGCATCTGATCTACCTCGCCGAGGCGGCCGAGGTGAAAGCCCGGTGCGACGCGGCGAATGTCACCCATGTCCACGCCCATTTCGGCACCAATGCCGCCGCCGTCGCCATGCTCACCCGGGTGCTCGGCGGTCCGGCCTACAGTTTCACCGTCCACGGGCCGGAAGAGTTCGACGGCCCCGCGGCGCTGTCGCTCGCCGACAAGATCGCCCATGCGGCCTTCGTGGTCGGCGTCAGCCAGTTCGGCCGCTCCCAGCTCTGCCGCTGGACCCCGCTGGCCGAGTGGGACAAGATCAAGGTGGTGCATTGCGGCATCGAACCGGAGGTCTTCCCCGAGCCCGCAGCGCCGGACCCACACCAAGGCCTGCGCCTTGTCGCCATCGGGCGGTTCGTGGAGCAGAAGGGCCAGAAGATCCTGATCGAGGCGATGGCGGCGCTTGGCGAGGCCGGGTCGGACGTGACCCTTGCGCTGGTCGGCGACGGCACGTTGCGCGACGACCTCGAAGCCGCGATCGCCGCCGCCGGTCTTACCGACCGGGTGCGGATCACCGGCTGGCTCGACGAAGCCGGTGTGCGCGCTGAGATCGCCCGGGCCGACGCGCTGGTGATGCCGAGTTTTGCCGAAGGGTTGCCGATGGTGATCATGGAAGCGATGGCCATGGCCCGCCCGGTGATCTCGACCATCATCGCCGGCGCCCCCGAACTGGTGCTCGAAGGCGAAACCGGCTGGCTGGTGCCCGCGGGCGACCCCGAGGCGCTGGCCGGGGCAATCCGCAAACTGGCGGAGACGCCGCCGGAGACCCGCGCCGAAATGGGCCGCAAGGGCCGCGCCCGCGCGATCGCCCGCCACGGTATCGACGCTCAAGCCGCACAACTTGCGGAGCATATCGCCAAAGCCCGCTGACCCGCCCCCCGCCTGCCTGTGCCACTTCCGGCGGTTGTTGCCCATCACGCGCCGCCCCCCCCCTCTTCTTTGTTCCAGAAATACCTCGGGGGTCCGGGGGCAGAGCCCCCGGTGACTTCCGACACCCCTTCAGGGTGGTGGCAGCGCCCCCGGCCGATTGCCCGCCTTCCCGCACCATGCTCTGTGGCGCTCTACGGCTCGTCCCGCGCCGCCACCAGCGCATCCCAGCGCGGATTGCTGTCGCCGAGGTGGCGCAGATGGCCCCAGCTGCCGTGTTTTCCGGGCCGGCTGACACCGGAATAGGCCGCGAAGACGCCGCCACCGACCGCCGTCCAGCCGTCCAGCATCTGTTTGTAGAACGCCGCCATTTCCGCCGTATAGTTGAAATGCACCAGAAATTCGGTCAGCGCGTCGTCCTTCTGCTCCTCCCAGCCCCCGACCACATGGGTGCCGCCCTCATAGGCCACAAGCTCCAGACCCCATTCCCTTGCCACATCCGCGTGGTAGGGAAACAGCACATCGACCAGCCTGGGCAAATCATGCACATCTTTCGCCGGACCATCGGCCCCGGCGAGATGGGCGGCGGCGCGGGTGACGGCGGCGTCGAACCTGTGCGCCTCGACATACGCCGCCCGGGCCGCGCCGGTCAGGCCCTGACGGTCGGCCCCGGCCTCCGCCGCGGCCCGGGATTCGGCGATCCACCCCCGCAGCTTTTCCACCCGGTCGCCGCGCGCCAGATGGCTGCCGAAATAACCGGTGACCGCATAGGCGTCAAAATGCTGTCCGGGCGCGCTGCGGCCACGGCCCTTCTTCACCCATCTTCTGGCGTTCAGGATCTCCTGCTCCAGCCCCATCCAACCGGTCTGGGTGGCGATCACCCGCATCAGCCGGGCATCGGCCTCGGCGCCGAAGACCTCGGTCCAGATATCCGCCACCTCCGAGGCCCGGCCCGCATAGATCTGCATCCAGCGCGGATCGCGCCACCATGTCTCTTTTGCCACCGCATCGGCCCAATGCGCCTGGTCGAAGCTCCAGTTCCACAGCTCATTGGAAAACTCGACCCAGGCGCGCAACTCCGGGTCGAGCCCGTCGCGCACCATCCGGGCGAACCGGCGAACAAAATCGTCGTCGGCGAGATGCGGCATGTTGAACCAGGGCTCGGCGCCCAGTTCGTTGGCGAGCCGGATCATGATTTCGACCGGAACACCATTGAGCCTGTAGCTCACATCGCCGGGCTCGGGGCGGTCTTCCCAATGGGCAAGGGTGGAATCATTGGTCTCCATCCAGTCCATGAAGCGCAGCACCCCGAACCCGTCGATCAGCGCCAGCCAGTCGGGATTGAAAACCGCCCCCTCGGCGTGGAGCTTCACGCGGTCTTCGCGCACAAGTGTCATGTTGCGCAGATAATCGCCGGTGCCCGCCGGGTCGGTCGCGCGGATCGCCAGATGCACCGGGCCATGGCCGGGGGTAAAGTCGAAACGCGCGCTGTTGGGACCGTAGGCCACGTTTTGTGCCCCCTGGTCGACCACCACCTCCCCGGAGCCCTCCCAGCGCAACAGATAACGCCCGCTCACCCCGGCCATATCCGCCGGCAATCGGGTGAGCATCAGGGTTCCGATCGAGCTCACACCCGGCGGAATGACTTTCGGCCAGCCGTGGTCGTCGAACACCCCGAGCGCGTTCATCTCCTCCCAGCTCATCGCCTCCCACGCCTCCGGCCCGTGGCCGATCCAGGGACGGGAGGTCTTCATCAGGTCAAGGAACGGCTGCGCGGTGGACCAATCCACGGGTGCGGCAAGGTTGAGGCCGAGGTCGCCCCCGGCGCGGGCGGGCGCCGGCAACCACAGAAGCGCGGCAAGAAACACGGCAAGGATGGGTTTGAACACTCGTATCATGGCAGATCCTCCGGTGATCAGAATGCAGGGCAACGGCGACCGCGACAAGCGCCGGGCCGGGCCGGCGCAATGACGTCTGCGTTATCCCCGGGCTCACGGCGCCGCCGCGGGCAACAGCACCACCGCCACATGAACCAGCCCGTCGGCGACGGCGAAACGGCCGTCCAGCCGGGCGCCGGCGTGAAACCGCCCGGTATCGGCGAGGAAAGTGGCCTCGAACTGGCCGGTGTCGATATCCGGCGTGACCAGCAGCGCGGCAAACCCGGGTTTCCGGTGGCTGAGCGGATACTGACATTTGCAGACCGCTTCCTTGGCACAGAAGATCACCCTCGCGAGGCGGCCGCGCGCCGCTTCCGGCTGGGTCGCGAGCCAGGCGCGCTCTTCGAGGGTGCAGGTCGTGTCGATCTTCTCCGGCCCCAGGGGGGTATCGTCCCCGACCGTGACACCGAGGCTTTTCACCTCGCTGGACCGCGCCACCAGGGCAACGCAGGTGGTCGCGTTATGGCTGAGGCTGCCGACCAACCCGCGCGGCCAGGCGGGTGCACGCGAGCGGTTGGTGAGCACCGGACGGGCGGAGAGCCCGAGCTTTTCCATCGCCCGATGCGCCGCCACCCGGCCGGCGATATATTCGCGCCGCCGCCCCTCCTCGGCGCGTGGCATCTCTTCGAATTCGGCCGGAAAGGCCCCGAAATTCTCGACACGCGGATCGGTCACCGCGACCGCCACCGGTCCGTCGGGGAAGCCGACGAGCGCTTCGAAAACCGCCTCGGCGGCATGGGTCAGGGGGTCGTGTCTCATGCCGCCACCCGCCCGAGGCTGCGGCGCATGTCGCGGCGGCGCGCCATGATGTCGTTGCGGTCGAACCGTGGCAGGGCGGCCCGCGGCGGGAGTGGTTTTTGCGCAAGGTGGCGGGCGAGATCGGCGAGCCGCGGGAAGCGGAACAGCTCATGCGGCCTTGTGCCCGCGAGCCCGTCGAGCGTCCGGATCCGCTTGAGCACCAGCGCCATCTGGCCCGGCGTGCCACCGAGCGCGAAGAAACTGTCCGTGGCGCGGATGCCGCCGGTGCCGAGCACCTCGGCCCAGATCGCCGCAAGCTGGTGTTCCAGCCCGGGGGCGGGCAGCGGCGCTGCCTGCGGGCCGGTGATGGGGGCGTCCGCATCAGGGGCGTCCGCGTCGGGGCCGGGCAGCGCGTCGCCGCCGGTCCGGGCATCGGTGGCGGGGGTGGTGGCGGGGACCGGATCGGCCAGAGCTTCAAGCCCCCCGTCGGCGCGCCAGCGCATGATCTCGCCGGTGCGGATCATCTGCGCGTCACCGCGGGCAAAGCCGAGCTCGGCGGCAAAGGGGTCGCGCCGGCTGCCTCCGTCCGGCCGGGCCACGCCCGGCCCGCCGATCCAGAGCTCCCCCGCCACCCCGACCGGCACCGGCTGCATCGCCGTGTCGAGCACATAGGCGCTCTGGCCGGCCAGCGGCTTGCCGGGCGGCGGCGCGCTGTCGCCCCCGACCACATGGGCCAGCGCGGGGACCGCGCATCCGTCCGGCCGGGTGAGCTGGATGAGCGCGGCTTCGGAAACACCGCGGATGTCGCGAGCGAGCGCGGCAGGCACCGGCGCGGGGATCAGGATCTGCTTCAGCCCCCGCAACGCCTTTGCGCCCGGGCCGTCGAGTAGGGCTTGCAGCATCGCCGGGGAGCCATGCAGCACCGTGGCCTTGTGGCGGAGAAGCTCGCCCGCAAGCGAGGCCTCGTCCGCTTCCGAGAGGACCAACCCGGCCTCCTCGCTGACAATCGCCACTTGGGCGCCGCGGGTCAGGCCGCAGAACAGCTCCAGCGCCGAAGCCTCACTGCCGGGGCTTGCGGTCCAAAAGGTGCCGGCCGATGGCGTAATGCCGGGCAGCGCATTGATCCCGGCGCAGAGGGCCGACAGGGCGGCATGGGTGACGCCGGTGGTGTTCGCGGCACCGCCCGTGCCGCTGGGGATGCGGGCCAGACAGGCCAGCGCATCACCGGGAAGCGCCACCTCGGGACGGCGGGGATCGCCCGCGCCGTCGAGCATCACCGGCACCGCCTGAGTGGAGGGCAGCAGCGGGGCGAGCGTGAGGTCGGTCACCACCAGTGTGGCGCGGGCATCCGCGAGATGCCGCGTCAGACGCCCCGCGGGCCATGCCGGATCGAGCGGCAGCCAGACCGCACCGGCCTTGAGGATCGCGAGCATTGCCACCGCAAGCTCAAACGACCGGGGGAGATAAGTGCCGATGCGATCGCCCGGCCGGGCGCCTTCGGCGATCAGCCGATGCGCCAACCGGTTGGCCCGTGCATCGAGCGTGCCGAACGTCATCTGCCGCGCCCCCCACATGACCGCCACCGCCTCCGGCGCGCGCGCCGCCTGCGCCTCGAAGCCCGCATGGACCGGCGGCACCTCTGCCCGGGGGGCGTTCCACTCCACCAGCGTCAGCGCGCGTTCGGCCGCGGGCAGTGCCAGCAGGGCGCGCATCGGCAGCGCCGGGTTGGCGGCGAGATTGTCGAGGAAAAGCCGGAGCCGGGCGTCGAGCAGATCCATTGCCGGCTCGTCGAGCATCCGCGCATCATACCAGAGCGTGAGCCGGTCGCCGCCGGGCGTGAGCGTCAACGCGGTGCCCTCCACCGGGGCACGATGGCTGAGTCCGATCGACGCCATGCCGGGGGCGGCAAGCGCCGGATCGCGGGCGATGAGGTCGGGGGAGAAACTGCCCCTGTCCGCCGCCGCGAGATCCGGGGCGAGATCGGCGGCCAGCACCTCGAGACTGGCGGTCTCAGGGGCGTCGCGCCCGAAGCTCAGCGGCACCCAGGGGCTCACATGGCCCGGATGGACCTCGGCCCCCGCCGTCATATAGGCGGTCGCATAGGCAAGCCCCGCCCCCCAATCGCCGGTGTTGTGCAGCCCCCAGGCGGTGAGCGCCGCGATCAGCTCCGGGCCGCGCAGCGCTTTCGGCAGCGCGAGGTGGCGTTCGTTCCAGGAGGCAAGCCCCGAAGCCGCCCCCGCAAGCGCCAGCCGCGCCGGCCGGAACCTTCCAAGCCGGGCCCGCCAATGCGGCTCGTCCCGGGCAAGCGCGGCCTGTTCGACACCGAGGGCCTCCGCCTCCGCTTCGCCGGGCGAGGCCAGCTCGGCCCCCTCGAGCGCCGCGGGGTAAAGCCCGACCGGCTGGCCGTTGGTGTCGCGAAAGCCGCACAGCCGCACCGCATTGTCGCCGGTGGCGACGGTCAGGCTTTCGCGCGTCACATGCAGCACCGTGCCGGGGGCCGAAGGCGCCACGGTCTCGACCACACGGGCGCCGCCCACCAGCAACAGCCGGCCGCCGGCCTTGATCTTGGGCGTGGTCAGCGGGTTCCAATGCGCGCCGAAATCGAGCGCCCGCACCTGACGCGCCAGCTCCGAGGCGGGGCGGGTGAAATCCAGACGTCCGGCCGCTTCCGGCGGCCGGTCCGGCCTGTGGTCGGTCTGGTTTTCAGGGTGGTGTTCAAGCGGCGCGCAGGTTCCCGCCTCAAGCTTCTGAAGCAGCTCCGCAAAGCCTTCGAGCCCGGCCGCGTGGGATTTGGCGATCAGCGAGGCGGCGGTTTCCTCCGGGTCGATCGCGATGGTTTTCCGCAGCAACATGCCGCCTGAAGGCTCAGGGCCACCCGGGGTTTCGGGGCCACCCGGGGTTTCAGGGCCACCCGGGGTTTCGGGGCCGCAGGCGAGATGCCAGACGACCGTATGGGTCGCGGCCCCGGCGAGCAGCGCCCCTGCCCCGCTCACCCCGCTCGCCCCACCGCAACCGGGCTGCGGGCCGTCATGGAAATGCACCCCGCCCCGGCGCGCCGGCACCGGTGCCGGGGGGAGCGCCGGGCCCGCCGAGACCAGCCAGTCCACCCGGCCCACCGCCAGCGCCTCGACCCGCCCGGCCAGCGGAAACCCCGCCGCTTCAGCCCAGTCGCGCACCGCTTCGGCCCGGCTGGCCACGCCCGCAATGACGTGGCCGCGGGCAAGCAGCAGCTCACCGCAACCGATGGTCAGCGCGTCTTCGCCGGTGAGCAGGCAGGTGATCGCGGTCATGGCAGTCTCCGGGCTTGGGCTCAGCTTGCGCGGCCCGGGCCGGGCGGACCGGCAGGGCGGGAAAACAGCGCCGCCACATGGTGGCGCAACAGATCGCGGGCGAAACGTCGGGTATTGCGGTAGCGCTCGGCCTTCGGGTTCAGCAGTTTGCGCAAACTCCAGACCATTTCGCCGGTGAGCAGCGCGGCGGTGACGGCGATGGTGTAGGGCAGCCCGTAATTCTTGCGGAAATAGTGAAACCGCGAATCAAACCAATAGGCCGGCACCCTGTCCCAGCGGGCCATGCCGGTCGCCACGCCGCCAATATGGGTGACCCGGCTTTCGGGCAGCGACCAGATCTCCCATCCCGCGCGCTTGATGCGCAGGCAGAGATCGGTCTCCTCGAAATAGAGAAAGAAGGTCTCGTCAAACAGGCCGACCGCATCGAGCGTGGCCTGGCGGAACATCACCGAACTGCCCGACACCCAATCCACCTCGCGCCGCTCCAGCGCGACCGGCAATCGCGCGTGGTGACGGTCGAACAGCCGCGACAGCATTTTGGTGCGCGCGGCATCCTCGAATTCCCGCAGGATCGAGGGGAAGCGGAAGGCGCCATAGGCGGGGGTGCCGTCGGGGGTCAGGATCAGACTGCCGGCCGCGCCCACCTTCGGGTGCTGCTCCATATAGTCCACAAGCGCGCGGATCGCGCCCGCCTCGGGCACCGCGTCGGGGTTCATCAGATAGACGTAATCGGGCTTCTGCCCGCCGGAGAGGCCGGCGCGGATCGCATGGTTGTTGCCCGCGCCGAAGCCGCCGTTATGTCCGGTGCGTTCCACCCGGATGCGCCCCTCTTCGGCCCAACCGCGCTCTGCCGCAATGGCAAGGAAATGCTCGTAGGAGCCGTCCTGGGAATCGTTGTCGACGATCACCACCTCGCCATCGAGCCCCGCCATCTCGCGTGCCGCGCCGGTGGCGGCCTTCACCGCAAGCTCTGCGGTGCGGTAGTTCAGGATCACCGTCAGGATCGAAGGATTTGTCACTGCATTCTCTCCTTACTCGGCCGCTTCACGGCGGCCCCACCGACGGGTTTTAGCAGACGCCCGGAGCGCCGCGTCAATACGCGCGCGCAGGTAGCTGCCGGCAACGCCCACATGGGGCGCCAGCAGCATCGCGTCGCGGTCGCCCGGCATTTCGACGATTTCAAGCTTCGGCACATGGGGCCGCCAGCCGTTGTCCGGTTCGTTCTGTTCGTCCTGTGCGTCCTGCGTGTCGGGGGCGGGACGTAGCAGCACGGTCGGCATGTGGTATTGCGCCGGTTCCCAGCGGGCCATGGCGTCGAGGAAGGCGGCTTCGACCGTGCTTTCGGGCGCCGCCTCGGACCCTTTCGAGGGCTTGCGCCCCCCGGCCAGAGCGCGGGGCCGGTGGCGGAGATCGGCAAGCAGGCTCCGCGCCTTGTGGCGGCGGGCACGGCCCGGATCATGCCCCACGGCGCTGTCGAGCAACACCACCAGCGCGGCCTTGTCGCCCTCGGCTTCGAGCGCCCGGGCGATCTCCAGCGCGATGATCCCGCCCTCGGCAAAACCCCCGAGGACATAAGGCCCTTCGCGTTGGACCTCGCGGATTTCGGCAAGGCAGGAGGCCACGGTCTCGGGGACACTGCGGCAGGGGTCGCCGCCTGCGAGACCTTTGGCCTGCAAGCCGTAGACCGGCCTGTCATCGCCGAGGATCTGCGCCAGAGACGTCAGGTTCAGCACGGTGCCGGAACGTCCCGCGGCGAGAAACACCGGCGTCGCCTGCGGCACGGGCGGGTGGGTCAGCGCGACCACATGCTGTCGGCCGCCATGCGGTGCCGCGGCAAGCTGCGTCTCAACGGGCGCGGGGCCGGATGCAGCACCGGGCGCATCAACGGGCGCATCACCGGGTGCGGGGCCGGCTCCGGGCGGGTTTGGCCGGGCGACGGGGGGCACGGCTCCGGCGGGCAGGACCGCCCCATCCGCCGCGGCAATGAGCGCATCCAGCCCGACGGCCGTGAGGCAGATCTGCGCCCGCTCCAACGCCAGCCCCCGGGTGAGTGCCGCAAAGCCTTCGCCCGGACGGATGCCCTGGGAAAGCGTCCGGGAAAGGGACAGGGCAGCGGTCGGAGCAACACTCGGGGCAAGGCCCTGCGCCATGCTTTGGGCCGGCCGGGGACGCGCGCTTGCGGGCGTTTCCGTGAAGCGCGCCCCGGACACGGCGGGCGCGGCAGGCTCGGCCCCCGGCACCAAAGGCCGCATGTCGAGGCCCACGACCTCCACCAGCACCCGGCCTTCCATGTCGCAGATGGAAACGTCGAAGCGAAGCCGGCCGGGCGCGGTCTCGCCCTCGGCCCGGCGCACCCAACTGGCCAATTCGCGCGGAAGCGGCTGGAACACCCGTATGGTCTCGCAGCGCGCCGCGATCCAGGGCGCGGTGCCACGATCCGGCGCCAGTTCCAGCGCCCAGCCCGAGGCGATGTCGAACAGCCCGGGGTGCAGGACCATACCCGGCACCAGTGTCGCGGCGGCGATCCCGGGCAGCAGCAACCGTGCCAGCCCCTCGCCCTCACCCAGAACCGATTCCCGCAAGACCTGCCATGCCGGCCCGAACGACACTTGCGCCTCCTGCGGCAGCGCCAGATGCGTCCCTTCCGGCGCCGCTTTCGCGGTCTCGTGTCGCGCCCGTATGGCGACCGCACCGAGATTGACCGGGGCCGGCGGCGCGGTGTCGAGGCTGCGGATGTCGGCGCGCGCATGGGTCACATGGCCGCCCGCCCCGGCCGCGCTGTGCAGGCTGAAGTGCCATGCCGCCTCGGCCGGGCGCATCCGCACCGACGATTGCGCCACCCCGCCCCGCGGTGCACGCAACGCATGGTCGAGCGCCAGCCCGGAAATCTCGAACGGCAGCCGGCCGCCTTCGGCGAGGAAGGCCTCCGCCGCCAGTTCGGCCACGCCCGACAGCGGCATCAGCCCCTCACCGCCGACACGGTGCTGGGCCAGCACCCAGGCCCGGCCGGCCTCCCAGGGCGTGCCGTAACTGCGCGTGCCGTCGGCATCGAACCCGGCACTCGCGAGCAGCGGCGCCTTCAGCGGGGTACGCGGCGCGCGGCTCGGATCGGCGGGGGTGAAGGCGCGGGCCAACATGCCGGTCCCGGCCCATGGTCCCCAGCCGACAGAGACCACCCGGGTCTTCCCGCCCCGGCGGCTCAGCGCACAGGCATCGAGCCAGGCGTCGGCGGCGCTCTGCGCCAGTTCCCCCACCCCCCGCAATGCCGGCGCGGTGGAGGAGAACAGCACCATCAGATCGGTAGCGCCGTCGGGAAACAGCGCTTCAAGCACCCGCAGCCCGCCGACCTTGGGCGCGAACACCCGCGCGACACCCGGCGCGTCCTGCGCCATCAGCGGCGTGTCGTCGAACAGGGCGGCAGCGTGGAGCACGCCGTCGATCCGCCCATGGCACTCGGTCGCCGCGGTCACCACAGCACGCATCGCCTCGAGGTCGGTCACATCGGCGGTGATGACCTCGACCTCACCAAGCGCCTCCAGCGCCTCGACCGCGCGGATCACGGTGGCGAGACGGTCGCCCGGCGGGCGGCTGCGCAGCCGAGCCGCCCAGCTGTCGCGCGGGGGCAGCGCGAGGCGGTCGACCAGCAGCACCCGCGCACCCGCCTCACCCACAAGCCCGCGCGCAATATCAAGCCCGAGGCCACCGAGGCCGCCGGTTATCAGATAGGTGCCACCCTTGCGGAACCCTGCGCCCGCGGCCTCCGGAAGCGGCACCATGCGCCAGACCCGCGCGTAGCGCCGCGCACCGCGCAAGGCCGCCACCCCGTTCGTGGGCTCGGCCAGCAGCTCCTCAAGCAGACGCAGGGTGAGCGCCTCGGGGTCGGGCCCCTGCGGACCGGGTTTTGCGGGACGCCTGCGCCGCAGGCCTTTGCGGGCGGGCGCCGGGGCCTCCGGCGCCTCCGGCTCCAGATCGAGCATCGCGCAGCTCACCACGGGCAACTCCCGCGCAATCGCCCCGGCAGCGCCGATAAGCGGCGCCTTTCCGGGGCACGCCAAGGGCGCGCCGTCGACCGCAACCGCACCGCGGGTGACCAGAGTCACATGCACCGGAGCCGTCAGATCGCGGGCCCCAAGCGCCTGTGCCAGCCACATCTGGCTGAGGAAACCATCGTCCGGTTCGCCGCTAACCGCCTCCCCCCCGGGGGGCGGCACCTGCCCGCTCACGCCCCGGAAATCCGCAATCCGGTCAGGCACAAGCCCGGCCCCGGACAGCGCCTCGAACAGCGCATCATAGCCCGCGCGGCCCTTGTCGGGCCCTAACGTGAACCGGCGCGCGCCGGTTTGGGCAAACCCGTCGCCCGGGGCGACCCGCACAACCGTATGCGCCGCCGCTTCGAGACGCGCCGAAACCGCGGCGGCGATGCCCGCACCGTCTTCGAAGATCAGCCAGCTGTGGCGCGGGACCCCCTCCAGACCACGGGTCAGATCCTGTTCGCAGGCGGCATAGCTCGGCATCCACGCCGGACGCCAGCCCCAGTCGGCAATGTCGTCGGCCCGCTCGGGCGGTTTTTGCCCCAGCTCATCCACCGCCCCTTCCGCCGCCGCTTCGAAGGCAATCGGGTGGCGGGCACGCTGGAAGGCATAGCCCGGCAGCGGCACCCGGCGGCGCACCGCCCCGGCACGGAACTGCTCCCAATCCACCGCGACCCCGAGCCCCCAGGCCCGGGCAAGCTGGGTGGTGAAATGGACGTCACCGGGGGTCTGCGTCTCGGGGCCGGGCATGTCGAGCCAGCGATCGGGCTGGAAACCCGGGTTTTCGGCAAGGCGGTCGGCAAGGTCCTTGTCCTGGCCGAGAGTGAGCAGCGCAGCTTCGGGCCGGGCGAGCAAGGTCTCAAGCAAGGCACCAAGGCGGTCCGGCTCCTCGCCCGGCCCCCCTTCAAGGCTCACCCATGTCTCGATGCAACACGCCTGATCCGGCGTCAGCGGCGCCCCGGTGCGCGCCGAGAACAGCGTGATCCCGGGCGGCGTCAGGGCCATACCGCAGGCGAAGCCGCGCAGATCGTCCCGCCGCCGGGCACGCTCACCCGGACCGGCCTCGGCCAGACGCCCGGAGAGATGCGCCAGACGCACCGCAGCGGCGAAGTCCATCACCCCGGCCACGACCGCCGCACCGATCTCGCCGGTTTGCACCCCGGCAAGTGCGGACGGCCTCAGCCCCCATGACATCGCCAGCTCCGCCAGCGCCACGCCGAGGATGACACCGAGGGGCGCGCTGAGTGACGGGCGCGCCCCGAGAGCCGCTTCAGCGGCCTCATCGCCGCGCGCACCGGCACGCCAAAGACGGCCCACATCCTCGCCCGACACCTCGCCGAGCACAGCAAGACCCTCGGCGAAGCGGTCGTGAAACACCGGCTCGGTCTCGAACAGATCGCGCCCCACGCCGGGGCCGGTGTCGGCCGCTCCCGGGAACAGAAACACAAGCTCCGGCGCGGCAAGCCGCGTCTGGGTGAAGACCCGCGACGGCGCCCCCATTTCCAGCAATTCGGCCGCTTCGACATGACTCCCGGCCACCAGCACCCGCGACCGGTCGAACCGCTTGCGCCCGGCCATCAGGGTAAAGCCCACATCGGCCAAAGGCTGCTCCGGATGCGCCCGCAGATGCGCCGCCAGCCGCGCCGACATCCTGTCGAGCGCCGCATCGGTTGGTGCCGAAAGCACGATCGGCTGGAACGGGAACAACCCCGGCTCCGACGCCGCGCCGGCCGGGGCCTGTTCCAGCACCGCATGGGCATGGGTGCCGCCGCCAAAACTGTCGACCGCGGCGCGGCGCGGGCCGGGATCTCCCGGGCTGTCGGGCCAGGCGCGCGGCCGGTCGCTCATGTAAAACCCGCCGGAGGCCAAACCGGCCTCGGGGGTCGGCGCCTCAGAGAGGCGACCCGGCGGGATCTGACCGCGCTCCAGCGCCAGCGCCGCGGTGATGAGCCCCAGCACCGAAGCGGCCGGCCCGAAATCACCAAAACGGCTCTGCACCGCGCCAAGACCACATGCCTGCGCCGCCTGCGTCCCACGGGCGCGCCACGCGCGGATGAGCCCGGCCAGCTCCGTGGGAGCATCCTCCGGGGTGAGGCTGCCTTCGACATGGCCGATGCTCTCAGGGCCCACCCCGGCCGCGTCGAGCGCCTGCCCCGCCGCCGCCGCCTGACCGGCCTCGGTGGGCACGCCAAAGGCCCCACCCGCGCCGGCGCTGGCAAGACCGGTGCCTTTGATCACTGCCCGCACGGGATCGCCCTCGGCCAGCGCATCGTCGAGGCGGCGCAGCACCACCACGCCCGCCCCGAGCCCCCGCGGCAAGGCGCACGACACCCCGCCCACCAGCGCCATGGCGCAATCGCCGTCCCTGAGCGCCTTCACCGCCTGATGAACCGCCACCAACCCCGTGGCACAGCCGGCCTGAAGGGTGAGCGCGGGTCCGGCAAGGCCGAGGGTGTGGCTCACCCGGGTCGCGATGAGATCCTTGCCGCTGCCGTGAGCGCGTCGCGGTGCCGGGTCTCCAGCGCGGCCGGAGACGGCGCGCAGGCGCCAGAGGGCGTGGTCTGGCCCGGCGCCGGCGAACAGTCCGATCTGGCCTGCGACATCCTCAAGCGACACCCCCGCATCTTCCAGCGCCCGCCAGACGGTTTCGAGAAAGATACGGTGCTGCGGGTCGAGGCGGGCGGCCTCCTCTTCGGAAAGGCCGAAAAACCCGGCGTCGAACATCTCGCATCCGTCGGGCAGCCCGGTGGTGGTGGCGGGCGGAGCGGCGCAGGAACGGGCCTCGGTGCCGGTGACGAGATCGTCCCAGAAGGCGTCAAGCGTCGGACTCCCAGGCAAGGCGACCGCCATGCCGATGATGGCAATGCCGCTCGGGCCGTTGCTGGCAGGTTTGGGTTGCGTCACAGCCTCGTTCCCGTTCCCCGGAGATGCCGGGTTGCATAGCAAGAACCGGCGTCCGGCTGTAGGCTGAGGCCTGTACTGGGCGGAAGGCGGGGGCGCAAGTGACTGAAATTACTACTAAAACAGATTGTCCTTCAAACGCGGACAGTCTTTGCTCCGGAAACAATCTGTCCATCGCGCGGCATTTGTTTTGCGCGTGGGACATAGGGCGGGGAAACGCCCGGCGCGCGCCGGGCACAGGCGAATCGCATTGCCTCCGCGCACAGATGACACTGTTCAGGCGGAGAAGAACAGGAGCGGGTGCCACGCGGAAACAATCCCGGAGTATCCCTCAAAATTGTGGCAATTCCGGCTACAATCCATGCCCACCGGCCGCAAACCCGCCAAATCGGTGTTTTAATCCGGCTCCATTCGGCCGATAGACTCCGCAAAACCGGCGGCCCCGCGCCGCTCCCCCGGGTTCAGAAAGGCGGCACATCCCGTGAAGTTCCATTTCGACGACAAGACGATTGCGGTCAATGTCGCCACCTGGAGACCGACCCCGGTTTCGTGGCGGCCTATGCGGCGCAGGATTTCGTGGTCGCCGACGGCTGGCCGATCGTGACGCTCACGCGGCTCTCGGGCGCGCCGGTGGAGCTGATGCCGGGCTCCGACATGGTGGAACCGCTTTGCACATGGGCGGCGAAGGCCGGGGTGAAGGTGGGGTTCGTCGGCAGCCATGACCAGTCGCTGGCGGATGCGAAACGGGTGCTCGAAGCCCGGGTAGCGGGGCTTGAGGTGGTCTATACCCATGCGCCGGCGATGGGGTTCGACCCGGAGGGGGAAGCGGCGGCAGAAATCCTCGCGGCGCTCACCGAAGCGGGCGTGGGCATGTGTTTCCTCGCCCTCGGCGCGCCGAAACAGGAACAACTCGCCGCGCGCGGCCGCAAGCTTGCGCCCACGGTGGGGTTTGCCTCCATCGGCGCCGGGCTCGACTTTTTCGGTGGCCATCAGGTCCGCGCGCCGCGGCTTGCACGCCGGCTCAGGGTCGAATGGCTCTGGCGCGCGCTGACCTCGCCGCGCCGGATGGTGCCGCGTTACTGGCGCGCGGGCAGGCTTCTGCCCCGGCATATGCGGGAGGCCCGGCGGCAGCGGCGGGAGGTGCTTCGGTAACATTGCCCGGAGGCGAGGCCCTTGCGGGTGGCAGGCGCCGGACCTTGAGTATTTGAACCAGGAAAAAGAGGGCTTTGGGGAGAGGCAGGAAGCGCCGGGGTTACTTGTATTCGATGAGCGTCGCGGCCTCGGGGATCTTGCCAAGGGTGAGGAAGAAGGCCCATTCCCAGGAAAAGCGTTTGGTGAGGCCGCGGGCGCGGGCGAGACGGGCGATTTGCAGCGGGTAGAGGGCGAGCGGGAGCAGGCCCCAGGGGCCGAAGAGCAGCAAGGCGAGCAGTGTGACGAGCGGCAGGGCGAGGCCCCAGACGAGCGCCCGGCGGGTTTCAGCGACCCAATGGCCGTGGGGCCTGCCGTGGAGCCAGGCGCCTTCGGCGAAAGCGTGGCCGGCGCGGCTCACGCGTTTCCACCATTGGGAGAAGCGCAGGATGGCGGCATCATGGGCGGTCATCTCGGCGTCGAGGCGCCAGATTTTCCAGCCATGGCTGCGCAGGCGCAGGCAGAGGTCGGGCTCTTCGCCGGCGATCAACTCCGGGTTGTAGCCCCCCACCTCCCTGAGCGCCGCATAGCGGGCGAGCGCGTCACCGCCGCAGGCTTCGGCCTCGCCGACGGGGGTGTTCCATTCATCATCGCAGAGCCGGTTGTAGACGGAGTTTTCCGGGTGGATCTCACGCCGCCGGCCGCAAGCGATGGCGGCTTGCGGGTGGGCGTCGAGGAAGGCCTGCGCCGTCTCGATCCAGCCCGGTTCGAGCACGCAATCGCCATCGACAAGCTGGACGTAATCGGGCGGGTCGTCCGCCAGCGCGTCGAGCCCGGCATTGCGGGCGCGCGCGGCGGTGAAGGGCTGCGACATGTCGAGCGGCACCACCTCGGCGCCAAGGCGCTTTGCCGCTTCGGGAGACCCGTCGGTCGAGCCGCTGTCGACATAGATCACCCGGCCGGCGTGGCCGGACAGGCTGTCGAGGCAGGCGATCAGCCGGGCGCCTTCGTTGCGGCCGATGACGACAGCGGCGATCTTGTTCACGCCTTGTCCTCCGGGGCGGTGTTCGGGGAATACGCCGCCGCGATCGCCGCCACGTCCGGCCGCCAGTCGGGCTGGGCGATGCCGTAGACCGCGCCGATCCGGGTGCAGTCGAGCACCGAATTGGCAGGGCGCTCGGCCGGGGTCGGGAAAGCGTCGGAGGAGACCGGTTCGATCCGGGGCGGGTTCGGCGTGGCCGCGAGGATCGCCTCGGCAAAGGCGTTGCGGGCCACCGGCGGTTGGCCGGCAAAATGGAACAGCCCGGCGGTGCCCCGGCCCTCCTCGAAGGCCCGCGCCACCGCGAGACAGGCCTCGGCCACGGCGCGGGCGGGCGTCGGGCTGCCGCGCTGGTCGTCGACCACCTTGAGCACGTCGCGCCCGGCGCCGAGCCCCAGCATGGCGGTGACGAAATTCTTCGCCTCGCCGTCATAGACCCAGGCCGTGCGCAGGATCACCCC
>PDWI01003461.1_pt1 | contig 22254 bp, 24 predicted proteins | sample 1430891 | NCBI WGS metagenome assembly PDWI01 (sample SAMN01162508, study PRJNA174530) | Oral metagenome, whole genome shotgun sequencing project. | biome: Marine environment; feature: Marine mammal; material: Swab sample of the gingival sulcus; isolation source: swab sample of gingival sulcus... | reverse complement strand
TCTCCAAACTAAGAATTGATAAAATTAGAACACTATCCCAATGAGTTAAAATGGAATCGGCATGGGAATCCTCTTCTTAGAGCAGCGGCAGGCAAACCGTGATGGGATTAAAAAGCTGTCTGGTTTTGCTCTATTTAACCTGCTGGTTTAATTGGATTTTATTGAGTAAATGCCGCAAATAACAGCAAGCCCGCCACCGACCACCACAACATAAACTCATCCGGTTTACCTGTCAATACCATCTTCCTGTTGCTTCTGACCTTGCTTTTGAATTAATTGGCATATTTTTTCCTGATTGTGCTACAATTATGGTTCGATAAAAATTTACATGATGAGCCTAGGTATAACAGATGAATATTTCAAATATAATTACCACCATCGGCAACACGCCCCTGCTTAAACTAGCGGCGTTATCTCCTCAGGGCGGCCCGGTGATACTGGCTAAACAAGAGTCCCGTAATCCGCTGGGCAGCATCAAGGACCGGGTGGCCTTTAATCTTGTAAAAAAGGCGGAAGAGCAGGGGAAGATTGGCCCGGATTCGGTGATAATCGAACCAACCAGCGGCAATACCGGTCTTGGGCTGGCCTTTATTTGTGCGGTAAAAAAAATCCGGCTGATTCTAACCATGCCGGAGAACATGAGCCTGGAAAGAAGAAAGATGCTTGCCCATCTTGGCGCCGAACTGGTGCTGACCCCGGCCAGGCTCGGCATGAGCGGGGCCATAGATGAGGCGGAAAAGATAAGGGACGGGCTGACTGGCGGTTTTATTCCCAATCAGTTTAGTAATCCGGCCTGCACAGAAATTCACCAAATGACCACCGGCCCGGAAATCTGGGAGCAAACCGAGGGAAAAATAGATATATTTGCAGCCGGGGTCGGCACCGGCGGCACCATCACCGGGGCCGGTGAATATCTAAAAGCAAAGAACCCGGCTGTTACGGTAATTGCCGTTGAGCCTGAGTCATCACCGATTCTTTCCGGCGGCAAGGCCGCTTCGCATAATATTCAGGGGATTGGGGCAGGTTTTATTCCCGATATACTAAATATTGACCTGATAGATGAAGTTATCAAGGTAAGCGATGAGGCAGCCATCCTTACCGCCCGCAGACTTGCCGCCAAAGAGGGTGTTTTTTGCGGTATTTCTTCAGGAGCCGCCGTCTGGTCTGCAATACAGCTAGCCAAGCGGCCCGAAAACGCCGGGAAAAACATAGTTACCATCCTGCCGGATACTGGAGAAAGATACCTCAGCACCAGCCTGTTAGCCAACGGCTGTCAGGCGTAAATCCTGCAGATTTCGGCAAACTGTTTTGGGTCAAGGCTTGATGAGCCAGCCATCAGCCCGGCAACTCCATCTATATCGGTATATTTCGTCAGCTCATCCATCTGCACTTCAGAGCCGTAGAGCAATGGAAATCCGGGATGAATTTCCGAGATATAAGAGACAAATTCGCCAATTTTATCGGCTTTTTGCGGTATATTAAAATCAGCCGTTTCAGGCTCATAGCTGATGATAACCTTGCGGGTGTCCAAATCATTTAAGACGGCAAGCTGGCTTTGGGCATAGGAAGAATCCACACAGATAATGGGAATAAGTCCGGCATCCACCGTTTCAAGCACCTTGTTGGCAACATCCTGCGAAGTTTCATGGAAATAACGCCGCCTCTCCCGCTGGCCGACAATCACATAATCAGCCAGCCCTTTCAGCATATCGGCCGCAACCGCTCCGGTATAGCTGCCCCGAGGAAAGGGCGATACATCCTGGGCGGCCAGATGCACTGAAGGCAGGGCAAACTCTTTGATAAAATTTGCAGCACGCTCCAGATACATGATCGGCGGAGCAATGATCACGGTAAGATTAGGGTTTGGCTGATAGGCCGCCGCAAAATCATCGAACCACTTTTGGGCCTCATCCAGATTTTTATGACACTTCCAGTTTGCCACCGCAAAACGCCTGGCCGGATCAATTTGATCCGGCACCTTTACCGGCTCTTCCTTAGCCTTCAATTTTTTCCAGAACATAACTGCGAACCTCCTCTTGTGATAGCCCTTGCACCAGAAAAGTCTTTTTTCTGGCTTGCAGGCCGGAATGAATCCTGACCCGGTTTTTGGCAATATTAAGGCATTTGGCCAGAAAAACTGCTGCCGCCTGGTTGGCCGCACCATTTACCGGCGGAGCCGTCAGGTTGATTTTGATATGTCCGTCATAAAGTCCGGCAATTTTGTTTTTAGAACTTCTGGGCTGTACATAAACCCGAAGCAGAGTGCCGCCGCCTTTTTTGGTGCTGACAAACATCCGGGGCAATCAAGCGGCCTGCTTTTGGCCGTCAATTTTATCATCACCCTTGTCAGCCTCCTTATCAGCACTTTTGCCGGTGGCTATTTGCCTGTGTAAATCTTCAATTTCCTTGATCCGCAGCCGATCCTCCTCCACAGAAAAGGTGTCCACCGCTTCCAGATAGGTATTAAGCAATGTTTTTAATTCATTTCTTACCTGCTCCCTTTTCTGGTGCAGTTCCTTGATTTCCTCGGGAATACGGCTAAGTTCAAGGCTTGAGGTCTCTCTGAATTTACCCACATCCGCCTTGGCCTTATTCATCATCAGGCGGGCATGTTCTTCGCTTTTTCTTTTGATTTCCCGAGCAAATTTCTGGGCGGCACCGAGGGTAGACTTAAAATCAAACTCCTCTTTTCTAAGCTCTTCGTTTTGCTCTTTCAACACCTCCAGCTTATTGATGATTTGCTCTTTCTGCCGTATTTCTTCTGCTATCTTCTCCCCTGCTTCCTGCAGTTTGGCCTCCTGGGTGCTTATTTCCTCTGCCAGATCCTTTTTTTCCTGTTCAAGGTCGGCGGCCAAGGTTCTTAAATCTTCCTTTTCCTTCTCTATTTCCTTAATTATTGTTTGATGGGCCGCCGCCTTATCTTCAAGCTGACTGCATTTTTTCTTGAGCTGCTCAAGCTCATGGATATATTTTCTTTTTTCATCGGCCAAATCTTCATTTTCACCAAGCAGCACTTCGTTTTCCTGTTTCTGCCCTCTCTTTTCCTCCAGCAGTTCAAAAAACTCTTCCGCCAGAAGCTCCAGATAGGCCCTTACTTCAACGCTATCATAGCCGCGCAGTTTTGTCTGAAATTCCTGATCCTTAATCGCTTGAGGTGTTACCGGCATGACCTAATCTCCATGGTTCAAAAATCTATACAAAGGGCTTAACCTATTCCCAGGGCAAATTGTTTTAATGATGTTACCAAGAAATTCTGCAAAAAGATGATGGCAGCTACCAGTATCATCGGAGAAAAATCAATGGATCCAATGCTGATTGGCAGAAAACGCCTGATCCGCTCAAGCAAGGGATCAGTAGCCTCGCATAAAAAACGCACAATCGGGTTATAGGGGTCGGCATTGACCCAGGAAATAACCACCCGCCCTAAGACAATCCAGGTATAAACCTGTAGAATAATAGCAATTAAATCAGCTACGGATAAGATGAAATTTCTAAGCACAAACATTATCAGCTCCTTACGCTACCCTATCTCCCGGCTGAACATTTTTATCCACGGCAGTAAGTGCCAAATGTTCTTCACCATTGGTTTTTGTTTTTGCCGCCAAAATCATACCTTGGGACTCCACTCCCATTAACATAACCGGCTTTAGATTTGCAACGATAACCACCTGCCTGCCAATCAATTCCTCCGGGCTATAATGCTTGGCAATACCGGCCACGATGGTTCTTTTTTCCGGGGCCTTGACCGTTAGTTTCAGCAGTTTATCAGATTTTGCTATTTTTTCAGCGGCAATTATCTCGGCCACCCTTAGCTCAAGATCCTGAAAATGGGCAAAGCTGACCAGCCCGTCTTTAGCGGCAGGCGGCTTTACCTCCTGCTTATTCTTTTGGGGCGGTTTTTGCCCGCTGTCGGCCTTTTTTTTCTCTGTTCTGGGGAAAAGAGGCTCTATTTCATTAAGCCTGATTCCCGCCCGCAGGATGCCCCATTTTCCGCCTGCCTCAAGGGTGCAGGCCGCTGGATCATCCTGGGCAAGGCCAAGACCGGAGAGCATTTTGGCAGATGTATCCGGCATCACCGGAGCAAGCACCAGGGCCAGCATCCTTAAACATTCGGCCAGATTATACATCACCGCATCCAGCCGCTCCCTTTGACCGGCATCCTTAGCCAGCACCCAAGGCTCATTGGTAACTATGTATTTATTGGCAAAACCAATTAGCTCCCAAACCGCCTGCAAGCCCTTGTGAAACTCAAAAGCGGCCATGTGTTTTGTATATAGGGGCAGCATTTTTTCCGCAGCAGCCGATAAATCATCTGGTGCTTCGTAAGGCTTAGGGACAACGCCGCCGCAGTATTTTTGCAGCATGGCCGTAGATCGGCTATATAAATTACCTAAATCATTGGCTAAATCAGAGTTTTTTCGGGCAATAATAACCTCCTCGCCAAAAGAGGCATCCAGGCCGAAAGACATTTCACGCAAGGCAAAATACCTGAAAGTATCAAGACCGTACTCGGCAACTATTTCGGCAGGACGCACCACATTGCCAATGCTTTTGGACATCTTGGTATCATCCACGTTCCAGTAGCCGTGGACATGGAGTTTCTTATACAGGGGCAGGCCCATGCTCAGCAGCATAGTCGGCCAATAGATGGCATGAGGCTTTAGGATGTCCTTGGCAATCACGTGTTCGGTTGCCGGCCAGTATTTTTCAAACCTGCTGCCCTCGGGATAATCAATGCCGGTCAGGTAGTTGATCAGGGCATCAAACCAGACATAGGTAACAAATTTGGGGTCAAAGGGCAGTTCTATTCCCCAGGTCAATCTGGATTTCGGTCTTGAGATACAAAGGTCTTCAAGGGGTTCCGACAAAAATGAAAGCACCTCGTTCCGGTACCGCTCCGGCGTAATAAAATCAGGATTGGCCCTGATATGGTCAATTAGCTGCTGCTGGTACCTTGACATTCTGAAAAAATAATTTTCTTCGGTGATGGCCTGCGGCTCGGTCAGATGGTCGGGACATTTGCCGTCTGCAAGCTCCTTTTCGGTTAAAAAACGCTCGCACCCCTTGCAGTACAGGCCGGAATAGGCATCGAAATAAATATCACCGCTATCGTAAACCTTTTGCAGAATATCCTGAACCGTGCGGATATGATCCTCATCGGTGGTGCGGATAAAACGGTCATATTTAATATTCAGCAGCGGCCATGAATCCCTGAACATGGCACTTATTTCATCCACATACTCACGCGGAGACTTACCATTTTTGGCGGCGGCCTCCATGATTTTATCGCCGTGTTCATCGGTACCGGTCTGAAAGCGGGTATCATGTCCGGCAAGACGGCTGAACCTAGCGTAGGTATCTGCAACAATGGTGGTATAGGCATGGCCCAGATGGGGCTGGGCATTTACATAATAAATCGGCGTAGTAATGTAGGTGGTCATATCATTTTTTATTTTTTATTTTTTTCCCGACGGGCTGGTTCAAAACCAAGCCACTGCTGCTCGGAAAGGATTTGTTCTTCTCCCTTTTCATTGCCGACAATCAGTGAGCGGCGGAGCGGAACCTGTCTTTTAACCTTGTATTTACAGTGATCTACAATAATATTGCTGCCTGGTTTGGGCATCCCGTTCCTTAATTTCTTATAGGAATCGCATTCATAGTTCAGGCAGCAAAGCAGCCGGTTGCATAATCCTGAAATCTTGGCCGGATTCAGCGATAAATCCTGATCCTTGGCCATTTTTATGGATACCGAATTAAATCCTTTCATATACGAGGAGCAGCATAATTCCCGGCCGCAAATGCCAAGGCCGCCAATCATTCTGGTTTCATGGCGTACCCCGATCTGCCGCATTTCCACTCTGGTTCGGAACTCCTGTACTAGATCCTTGACCAAGGCACGAAAATCCACCCGTTTTACGGCGGTAAAATAAAAGATTATCTTGCTGCCGTTAAAAAAATACTCCACCTGCACCAGGTTCATAACCAACTGGTGCTTTTCAATCAGGGCAAGACATATCCTGCGTGCCTCATCTTCCCTGACCGCAAGATTTTGGTAGCGGCTGCATTCATCACTGGAAGCACGGCGGGTAATGACATAATCAGTTGCCTGGCAACAGCCGCTGATCCTGCTGCCAGGGGCCGGGCATCTTACTTGGGCAGGTTCCAGTCCATGATCGGTATTGACCATGACCACCTCATCCCTTTTCAGATCAAGCAGACGGGACGAGGCCGTAAACTGCTGGCCGCCGCAGCGAAAACGAATATGCAAAAATACGGGCATTTTTTCCTTGCCCGGCTCACTTTTTTTATCGTCTTCAATCATGATGCCCTGTTCTGCTGCTTAGTAGGTTAAAAATCAGCACCTCACATACCAGCCCTCGGTTACAATTACGGTTTAACTGATGTAAAGCCCGATCAAGAGCAGCCAATTTAGCAAATATCTGAACAGAACTCCAGTCTTTCCGGTGCTGATGCTGGTTTTTATGCAAAATAATTCCCCGCTCGGCTAGCTGCGGCTGCCCGTCTGCCAGCAGGAGCAGGTCGCGGCACCAGATTTTCAAAAGCCCCAGGAAGGAAACAAGCTCGTCCTTTAAGGCGGCTATTTTCTCAGCAAACTCAAGGGCTTTACCGGTATTGACCGGCTCATCGGCAGACGGATCGGACAAAAAAACGACCAGATCTTCCAAAAGAGGCAGCAATCCAGCTTCCCTGAACAATACCGCCCGCCCCGGGCTGCCCTCGGCAAGTCTTGCCAGCAAGACCGCCTCTTCCGGCCCGGTATGCTCATCTGTTTGCAGAATCCGGGCAGTATCTGCAAAGGAGAGCGGATAAAAAGGCATCGTCTGACAACGGGATAAAATGGTCGGCAGCACTTGCCGCGAGGCATCGGCAGTCAGGATCAGCAGATTATTTTCCGGCGGCTCCTCAAGGGTTTTCAGCAGGGCATTGGCCGCCTCACGCCGCATGGTATGTACATCTTCCAGCAGGATGACCCGCATCTGCGATTCATAGGGCGGATAGGTCAGGGTGCGGCATAATTCACGAATGCGGTCAATTTTAATGCTGCCCTTTTCCGGCTCAATCACCATAAAATCCGGGTGATTGCCGGAATGGTATTTTTTGCATGATGGACACTGGCCGCAGGGACGCTCAGCAAGGTTTCGGCAATTTATCACCGCCGCCAGCCGCCGGGCAAAGAGCTGTTTGCCCACCCCTTCCGGCCCCCGAAAGAGCAGGGCGTGGGGCAGGCGGCCGGAACCAAGCACCTTTGCCATCAGCTTTTTCGCCTTTTGCTGACCTAAAACTCCCGGAAATATTTCTTTTTGAGCCGTAATAGTTTCAGACATGTTAGAATTGCTAAATTAAACATTAAATCTGAAATGCATACAATCCCCGTCCTTCACTTCATACTCCTTGCCTTCAACCCTGAGCAGCCCCTTATCCCTGGCCCCGCTTTCGCCGCCGCATGAGACAAAATCTTGATAAGCTATCACCTCGGCCCGGATAAAGCCCTGCTCAAAATCAGTATGAATCTTACCGGCGGCTCCCGGCGCCCTGGTGCCTTTGGTGATGGTCCAGGCCCTGGTTTCCTTCTCGCCTGCGGTAAAAAAGGTGATCAGGCCAAGCAGGTCATAACCGGCCTTAATCAGGCGGTTTAGCCCCGGCTCCGTCATGCCCATTTCCGCGAGAAACTCCTGCTGTTCATCATGGTCAAGCTGGCTGAGCTCCTGCTCAATACCGCCGGCGATCATCACCACCCCGGCCCCTTCCTGAACGGCGGCATTTTTTAACTGCTCCACATATTTATTGCCGGATATGGCCTCATCCTCGGCAACGTTTGCCACATATAAAACCGGCTTTGCCGTCAGCAGGTTCAGCTCCCTAAATAATTCCTCTTCCAGATCATCTTCAGGCAGCATGGATTTAGCGGGCTGACCACCATCCAGCACCTTTTGCAGGCGTGCCAGAAAGTCGGCCTGGGCGGCAATTTTCTTATCGCCCGATTTGGCATTTGCCCTGGCCTTTTGCAGCCGCCGGTCAACACTTTCCAGATCGGCCAGAATCAGTTCCATATTGATAATCTCGCGATCCCGATCAGGATTAACCGAGCCGTCCACATGCACCACATTATCATCCTCAAAGCATCTGATCACATGGACAATGGCATCCACCTGCCGGATATGCCCCAAAAACTGGTTGCCCAGCCCCTCGCCGCGGCTTGCTCCCTTAACCAGACCGGCAATATCGACAAACTCCATCTGGGTATTGACCTTCCTTTTGGTCTTGACCAGTTCGGCCAGCTTATCCAGCCTTTGATCCGGCACCGGCACCACCCCGACATTGGGTTCGATGGTGCAGAAAGGATAATTTTCCGCATCAATACCAGCCGCAGTTAATGCGTTAAAGATCGTTGATTTGCCGACATTCGGCAGTCCTACAATACCGCAACGAAAACCCACTTTTCACCTCATCTGTAAATGCTGCAAGAATGCTGTCAGGCAGCTTGATTTTTAATAATTTACGGCTCCGCAAACCCTGTCCTTACTGCGGCGGGGCCTCAATCACCGGAGCCTCGATTACCGGCGGCTCTTCGGTTTGCGGTTTTAGATGGGCATTCCAGCGTTTTTCCAGTTTCTTAATGAAAAACACCAAAACAAAGGTGATAGCCATATAAAGTATGGCCGCCGCCATAAATGCCTCGTATGTACTGTAATATCTGTTTTTGACTAGATGGGCGGCTCCGGTAATATCGATAATGGTGATCACGCTGGCCATCGCCGTGCCGTGCAGGGTGAAAATAATCTCATTGCCATAGGCCGGCAATGCCCTTCTAAAGGCACTCGGCAAAATAATTCTTCTAAACATGGTAAATCTGGACATCCCGGCGGCCAGGGCGGCCTCAATTTCGCCGTGAGGCGTGGCAATTATGGATCCTCTGATAATTTCAATTGTATAGGCACAGGTGTTGAGGGCAAAGGTGAAAATGGCACAAAAATATGCCTCTCTGAACAAGGGCCAGAAAATGGACTGCTTGAAAATATCGAACTGACCAAATCCATAATAAACAATATATAACTGAACCAGTAGTGGAGTGCCGCGGAAAAAATAGACAAAGGCCCTGATCGGCAGCTGGATAAACAGGTTTTTCGAGGTCCGCAGGATAGCCAGGGGAATGGCTGCCAGCAGGCCGATCACCAGAGAGGCCAGCATCATGATCAGGGTATTTTTTAATCCTTCCAGATAAATGGGCAGATTATCAGCAATAATTGAAATATCCACCGCTAGATCCTCCTGACCCCAACGCTGTATCGTTTTTCAAGATATTTCAGGATATAGATGGATACCGTAGTGATGATTAGATAATTTACCGCCACTACCGCATAAAAGGTAAACTGCTTATGGGTGGCTCCGGCGGCGATATGGGCCTTTCTGACCATATCATCAAGGCCGATAATGGAAACCAGGGCAGTAGCCTTGATCAGCACCAGCCAGTTATTACCAAAACCCGGCAGGGCATGGCGGACCATCTGCGGCAGGGTGATCCGGCGGAAAATCATGGCCCTGCTCATGCCGTAGGCACTGCCGGCCTCAATCTGCCCTTTATTTACCGCCAAAATAGCCCCCCGAAAGGTCTCGGTCATATAGGCACCAAAGATAAAACCAATGGTGAAAACCCCGGCAGTAAAAGGGCTGATATCGATATAATCCTCATAGCCGAAGCAAGGCCCCAGCTTGTTGACCAGGACCTGACCGCCGAAAAAAACCAGCAGCATCAAGACCAGATCCGGAATACCCCTGATGATGGTGGTATAAACCTGAGCCAGGATTTGGGCCGGCCGATTAGGTGAAAGTTTGCATAAGGCCCCGGCCATACCAAGCAGCACCGACACGAGAAAGGAAGCCAGAGATACCTCCAGGGTCAGGATGGTGCCGCTGAAAATGGCCGGCCCGTAGCCGTAAAGATCAAGCATGGCAAACCAAGGTTAATGCAGAATTATTCGCCGTAAACATTGAAGTCGAAATACTTGTCCTGAATTTTTTTGTATTCGCCGTTATTGCGGATGGTTTCAATGGCCTTATTCATCTTTGCCACCAGATCGGTATCCTTTTTCCTCATGGCAATTCCTACTCCTTCGCCAAACCATTTGGAATCAATCAAATCAGGGCCGATAAACTGAAAATCCGCCCCTTCCGGCCTTTTCAGCAGGCCGTCTGACAGGGCCGCACTATCGGCCATCAGCAGATCAACCCGGCCTGCGGTCAGATCCAGATAGGCCTCATCCAGGGATGAATAACGCTTTATTTTAACCGAATCACCGTAATTATCGGTTAGATAACGGTCATGGATGGTGGCCTTCTGAACGCCCACCGTTTTTCCTTTTACCGCTTCTTTGGAAAACTCCGGCAGGAAGCCTTTTTTGCAGACAAACTTTGCCGGGGTCTGATAGTATTTATTGCTGAAGCTGACCTTTTTTTTCCGTTCTTCGGTGATGGACATTGAGGCAATAATGGCATCATATTTTCTGGCCATCAGGGCCGGAATCATGCCGTCCCAATCCTGCGGCACCAGCACTATTTCTGCATCCATGGCCTTGCCCAAGGCCCTTGCTATATCAATATCGAAACCGGCCAGGCTGCCGTCCGGCTTTACATAGCTAAATGGTGGATAGGCGCCCTCTACACCGATACGGATTTTCTTCCAGTCCCTGGCCGAGGCACTACAGGCAGCCAGAACGGATAACGCAGTTATTAGCAATACAATTCTCTTCATTTCATAACCTCCACTTTATTGGTAAATATTCTTAGACCATAGCCCGGAAGAAGTCTCTAAACCTGCCGCTTGCAGGATGATCAAAGACCTGATTCGGGCTGCCGTCTTCAAGAATCTGCCCCTGATCCAGAAAGATAACCCGGGAAGAGACCTCACGGGCAAAGCCCATTTCATGGGTAACAACAATCATGGTTCTGCCTTCATCAGCGAGATTCCTCATCACTCCCAGCACCTCGCCCACCAGTTCCGGGTCCAGGGCTGAGGTTGGTTCATCAAACAAAATCGCCTCCGGCTCCATGGCAAGGGCCCTGGCAATGGCCGCCCTTTGCTGCTGACCGCCGGATAGATGAGCCGGGTAGGCATCAAGTTTATCGCCGATCCCCACCTGGTCAAGATACATCCTCGCCTTATCTCTGGCCTCATTTTTATCCACCCGCAAAACATGCACCGGTGCTTCCATGACATTTTGCAGGATGGTCATATGCGACCAAAGGTTAAACCCTTGAAATACCATGGCAAGTTTGGTTCTAATCCGCTCAACCTGCTTCATGTCCGCCGGTTGCGGGCCGCTTTTTCCTTCCTTCATCAAGACTTCTTCACCCGAAACCCGAATGATGCCGCGATCTGGAATTTCCAGCATATTAACGCAGCGGAGCATGGTGGATTTGCCCGAACCGCTTGAACCAAGAACGGAAATGACATCACCCTGATAGGCCCTTAGGGATATATCTTTCAAAACCTCGTTGCCGCCAAAACTCTTATATAGGCCGACAATCTCTATGGAAGGCTCCATCTGCTTACTCTCATCAGGTTAAAATACTTTGGTTGAACGGATTGCATCTCCTACGCTAGGGCGAAACTGAGTATAATAATGAAAATAAGGAAAATTGTAAATGACAAAGATTGGCTTGCCGGAAACCCCGGTGCATATTATTGTGGAGCAAGCAGCAAAAAAGAGGGTTTTGCGGGTCAACCACATGAAATTATTAACTATTACAAAAACGATAAAATCTAATGGAAATAAATGAAAATCTGATTCAGTTTATCAAATATGCCTTGGCCGGCGGGTTTGCTACCTTGGTCCACATCGGCATTTTTCATCTGGTTGGCTGGAAGATGCTGCCCTGCCTGCAGGAAGGGGATCATCTGGTTCGTTTGTTGAACCTTAAATTGAAAGAACTGCCGGAAAGCAGCCGAGCCAAAAACTCGATGATTGCCAATGCTATTGCCTTTGTTATTTCAAACCTAGCAGCTTATATTACTAATATTATTTGGGTTTTTGAGCCAGGCAGACACCAGATTATCATTGAGATCATGCTCTTTTATGCGGTATCGGGTATAAGTGTTCTTATCGGCACCGCATTGATGGGTTTTATCATAAAAAGATTTGGCTTATTAACCACCTATGCCTTTGGAGCCAATATTTTTACGGCAGTGATGTTCAATTATGCCCTAAGAAAATTTTTTATATTTCAGGGCTAATCTCTGAGCAAAAATGGCGCCTGCCTGGGCCGTTATGGAAAGCAGGGAATATTCATCAGTCCGGCAGCCTCGTCAAAGCCAAACATCAGGTTCATATTCTGCACCGCTTGACCTGCTGCCCCCTTACCGATATTATCTATGGCACTTAAAATCACTACCCTGCCGGTCCGCTCTTCTACCACCACCCCAATATCGCAATAATTGCTGCCGCGTAAATGCTGTAATGACGGCACCTTTCCGGCCGGACAAATCCTGACAAAGGGTTCATCGTGGTATTTTTCCTCATATAGTCTTTGCAGATCTGCCTGTCGGCATGGTTTTAGAGGTTCGGCATAGATGGTGCTTAATATGCCGCGGCTGATCGGCAAAAGATGCGGGGTAAAGGTGATCAAGACTTCCCGTCCGGCCAGGATCGATAATTCCTGTTCCATCTCCGGAATATGGCGGTGGCTGCCGCCTGTCTTGTAAGCCTTGAGACCATCATGTACCTCGCAAAAGAGGGTGCCGACCTGGGCGGCACGGCCAGCCCCGCTGGTGCCGGTTTTGGCATCAATGATAATCCTGTCTGGTGCAATCAGCCCCTCTTCAAGCAGCGGTTTCAGCCCCAGAATGGCGGTAACGGGAAAACAGCCGGTATTTGCCGTAAGACTAGCAGTCCGAACCTGCTGTCGGTAAAGCTCCGGCAGGCCATAAACCGCCTTATCAATGTACTCGGGGCTGGAATGCGGCTGATACCATTTTTCATAGGTTGCAATATCTCTTAGTCGGTAATCAGCACTAAGATCGACCACCTTTTTACCGGCCTGCAAAAGACCAGGCACAATGTCCATTGCCGTTTTATGCGGAACAGCGGTGAAAAATAAATCCGCCCGCCGGGCAAGCTGCTCTCCGGCTATATTTTCACAAACCAGATTAACCCGCTGCCTTAGATTCGGGTACACATCTGCCAGCTTTTGCCCGCTATACTGCCTTGAAGTCGCAATGGTTATTTCAACCTGATCGTGATTTGCTAAAAGCCTGGCTAACTCCGCCCCCGCATAACCGGATACTCCGATAATCCCAACCTTTTTCATTTGCTGCCTCTTTTGGTTACAAGAAATACTGTGTTAATTGGACGAAAAATTAGTAAAAATGCTTTATCCATGCAATACAAAAAGCGATTGCGTTAATATAATATATTTATATTATTCAATAAATATTAAAAACCTGCTGTGTTTATGCTGACTTGCATTCATTTTGAAAAATGTATTATAAATCACTTGGCTTTTTATGAGTAAGACATATATCCAGCTCTTTGCTTGGGCTGGGCGTAATAACATATTGAGGCAACTATGGAATTTGAAACAGTTATCGGGCTTGAAATACACGCCCAGCTTAAAACGGATTCAAAAATATTTTGCGGCTGTTCAACCGGTTTTGGGGCACCGCCCAACACCCATACCTGTCCGGTTTGTCTGGGGCTGCCCGGAGCCTTGCCGGTTCTGAATAAAAAAGCGGTGGAATATGCGGTTAAAATGGGGCTTGCCACTAATTCGGCCATCAACAGGTTAAACCAATTTGCCCGAAAAAATTATTTTTATCCGGATCTGCCCAAGGGTTATCAAACCTCTCAATTCGATTTACCCATTGTCGAACATGGCGAGGTGGAAATAGAGGTCAGCGGCAAGAGCAAAAAAATCGGTATTACCAGAATGCATCTGGAGGAAGATGCCGGTAAGCTGGTTCATTCGGACCAGGAGGCCAAATCTCATATTGACTTAAACCGAACCGGTACGCCGCTGCTTGAAATTGTCTCGGAGCCGGATTTGCGTTCACCGGAGGAGGCTTGTGCATACTTGAAAAAAATTCATGCCATTGTGCGTTATCTTGATATTTGTGACGGCAATATGCAGGAAGGCAGTTTTAGGTGTGATGCCAATATTTCCCTGTGTCCGCTTGGCAGCCGTGAGTTCGGCACCAGAACCGAACTAAAGAATATGAACTCGTTTAGAAATGTGCAGGCGGCCCTTGAATATGAGCAGCGGAGACAAAGGGATTTACTGCTTGACGGCGGTGAAGTGGTTCAGGAGACCTTGCTGTGGAACCCGGATAAAAACAGAACCGAGTCCATGCGGGGCAAGGAAGATGCCCATGATTACAGATATTTCCCATGTCCGGATTTGGTGCCGGTGGAACTTGATGAGGCCTGGATTGACGGATTGCGGAAAACCCTGCCGGAACTGCCGGAGCAGAGAAAACGTCGCTTGGTCAGTCAATATGAAATTCCTGAATATGATGCGGAAATTTTGACTGGTTCAAGGGAATTGGCTGATTATTACGAAAAAGCGGCCAGTCTGGCCCCGCCCAAAAAAGTCTCCAACTGGATTATGACCGAGCTTCTTCGGGAATTAAAGGGTGAGGATATTACCGCCTGCAAGGTTTCGCCGCAAAATCTTGCTAACTTGCTGAGCATGGTGGAAAAAGGTGTTATTTCGGGGAAAATAGCCAAAAGCATCTTCCCGGACATGATGGCAGGCGGCGGCGATCCTGAAAGGATTGTCGAGGAAAGGGGATTGGTGCAGGTGTCCGATGCGGGGGAATTGCAGGTCATGGTGGCCGAGATTGCGGCGGCCAATCCCGCTCAGGCCGAGCAATACCGGGCCGGAAAGACCAAGGTGATGGGCTTTTTTGTCGGTCAGCTAATGAAGCAGACCAAGGGCAAGGCAAACCCGAAACTGGCCAATGAGCTTTTTGAGAAAGAGCTTGGCAAGAAATGATTTGCCTAGTCTATCCGGCCCAATCAAATGAAGATTGTAAGCAGCAGCAAAATCCTGAAAAAATATTACGATAATCCTTGAGAAGGGCGTAGCGATTTGTTAAGTCTTCCAAGTCTTTTTTCTATTTAGCGGAGAAATTTTATTATAAGAGAGGCAATAAATGCACGTTACATTTTATGGGGCAACCAGGGAAGTTACCGGCTCGTTTCATGTCTTGACCACCAGCAAGGACAGAATCCTTTTTGACTGTGGCATGTTTCAGGGCAAAAGAAGGGAGGCGGCGGCCAAAAACCGGGTAATGCCCATTGAGCCGTCCCTGCTGACCAATATGATTTTATCCCATGCCCATATCGACCATTCCGGGCGGATTCCGCTTTTAACCAAAGGAAATTTTAATGGCCGCATCTATTGTTCACGGGCAACCGCCGATGCCTGTCAGTATCTGTTAAGGGATTCTGCCCATATTCAGGAAAATGATGCTGCTTACCTGAATTATAAGTCGGCCAAGGGGATTCTGGCAAAGATGAAAAAGGGGCTGGGCGGTGCCAAGGTCAGCAAGCAGGAAATCAAGGAGCTTTCCCAGAGCCTTAAAAAAGGCCGCCATGAGCTTGATAACGAGGCAATTAACGGTCTGGTTCAGGAGTATGGACTGGAGCAGATTGTCCCTCTTTATACCATGGAGGATGCCGAAAATGCCCTCGGCTATTTTGAGGGGGTTCCCTATAATATGGAGTTTCGGATTGGCGAGGGAATGACCTGCACCCTGTACGAGGCCGGACATATTCTCGGCTCCTGTGTTTCGGTGGTGCATATTGACGAGGGAGATGAGCATAAGACGGTGATGTATTCCGGTGATGTGGGGCGTTTTGATAAACCAATCATCAAGGATCCAAATCTTGATTTTGCGGAAAAAGATAAGGATATTGATCTGTTGATTATGGAAAGCACCTATGGCGACCGCCTGCATGAACCGGCGAGAGATATGAAACCTGCCCTTGCCAGGGTTATAAAAGAAACCTATGAACGGGGCGGCACCATCATTATTCCGGCCTTTGCCTATGGACGTACCCAGGAAATCCTTTATTTTCTGCACGAGCTTTATCTGGAGGGCGAGGTGCCGCGGCTGCCGGTCTATGTGGACAGTCCGCTTGCCGCCAAAATCACCCGGGTTTTCGGTGAACATCCCGAAACATACGATGAAGACACCCATGACACCTTTTTGCAGAAAGGGAAAAATCCATTTAGTTTTCAGGAGCTTAAATTTGTTCAGTCGGTGGAAGAATCCATGGAGTTAAACCGGGATCAACGCTCGCATATTGTTCTGGCCGGTTCCGGCATGTGTGAGGGCGGCCGGGTGCTTCACCACCTGCGGCATAAGATTCATAACGAAAAAAACACCATTTTGATCGTTGGCTACATGGGGCAGAATACCCTGGGCAGACGCATACAGGAACTGGCCGCCGAACATGAGGCCGGGGGGTATCAGGGCCCGGCCCCGGTGGTGAATTTTTATAACAAGGAATATCCGCTCAAGGCCAAGGTAATTACTTTGGGCGGTTTTAGTGCCCACGGCGACAAGAACGAGTGTCTTAGGTTTTTAACCGAATCGGGTCTCAGGATAAAAAATATCGCGGTTGTCCACGGGGAAGAGGAGCAAAGCCTTGCCTTTGCAGAATTTTTACGGGAACATGGGTTTAATGCCGAGGTTCCGCACAAGGGACAGAGCATCGCTTTTTAGATTATGAAAAATTATACTAAAGTACTAACCATAGCAGGCTCGGACAGCGGCGGCGGTGCCGGAATCCAGGCCGATCTCAAAACCTTTCAGGCCTGCGGCTGTTACGGCATGAGTGTAATCACCGCGGTTACTGCCCAGAATACCTTGGGGGTAACCTGTATCCATGAGGTGCCGATACCGGTCATTTCCACCCAGATTGCCGCTGTGCTGGAAGACATCGGGGTTGACGGGGTGAAGATCGGTATGCTGCATTCGGTGGAGGTTATAGATTGCGTGGTCAAATATATTAAAAAATTTAACCCTGCGAAGATTGTGCTGGATCCGGTTATGGTGGCAACCAGTGGCGATCTGCTTATTCAGGATGATGCCGTCTCAGCCATGAAAAGCATAATCTTTGACAAGGTAAGCCTGCTTACTCCCAACTTATCAGAGGCAGAAGTTATCCTCGGCAGCAGGATAACCTCGCTTGCAGAGCTGGAAGAGGCGGCCCGCGAGCTTGCCTGCTGCTATCAAACTGCGGTACTGGTCAAGGGCGGCCATCTGGATGAGCCGGAAGTAACCGATGTTTATTGTCATCAAGGAAAGATCACCAGATTTACCAATCCAAGGATAGAAACCGCCAATACCCACGGCACCGGCTGTACCCTTTCCTCGGCCATTACTGCCCATCTTGCCCTCGGCCTGGAAATGGAAGATGCCATTGGCCGGGGCAGGGAATTTCTGCAGGGTGCCATGAAGTCCGGTGCGGAAAAGAAGCTGGGCAATGGCAACGGGCCGGTGGATCACAGCTATAATCTGCCCTAGTCCTGATTATGGAGCGGGGACGCCTAAATAAATATACCCTGCTGGCCTTGGTCTTGATCATCTCGGCTGTTTTTTTGGTGATGATCAAGAATTTTCTGATGCCACTCTTTATGGCCGGTCTGTTTTCGGCCATGGTGCTTCCGGCCCATGGCTGGCTGGTTCCTAAGGTCGGCGGCAGGAAAAATCTGGCTTCGGCCATGATCGTTGCCGGAGTGGTGGTGCTGATTATGCTGCCGCTTTCTATTCTGGTCGGGATTATTCTTAGCCAGGCCGTCCGGGTCGGTCAGTCGGTGGCCCCGCTGGTGCAAAGACTGATGAGCGAGCCGGTTCTGTTTGAAACCTATCTGAAAAAGGTGCCGTATTACGAACAAATCATCCCCTACAAGGACCAGATTATTCAAAAAATGGGGAATCTTGTCGGTGCGGTTTCAAATTTTCTTATCGACTCGCTGCAGGCGGTCGGCAGCACCACCATTGATGCGGTTTTCGGCATTATTATCATGCTTTATGTGATGTTTTACTTTATGAGCATGGGTAAGGAGCTGCTCAAAAAAATCCTTTATTTTCTGCCGCTTGGTGATGAGGATGAACAGCGGCTCTTGATTCGTTTTACCTCTGTTACCCGTGCCACCATCAAAGGTTCTATGATTATCGGCTTGATGCAGGGTTCAATCTGCGGGGCTGCCTTTTCCCTGGCCGGTATTGACGGGGCGGTTTTTTGGGGATCGGTGATGGCCTTTTCCTCGGTAATTCCGGCCTTTGGCACCGCGGTTATTTGGGGGCCGGCGGCCCTTATCCTGCTGATTATCGGTAATTATAAGGGGATGTTTATACTGATTTTTATCTGCGGGGTCATCTCCGGCAATCTTGACAACCTGGTGAGGCCGAGACTGGTGGGAAAAGATACCGAAATGCACGATCTTTTTGTGCTTTTCGGCACCCTTGGCGGCATTTCCATGTTTGGTCTGCCGGGCATTATTATCGGGCCGATTATTGCCGCTCTTTTTATCACCATCTGGGAAATTTACGGTGATACATTTAAGGACTATCTACCTGAAGTAAGGATGTTTGAACAGTCGGTGCCGCTGGAAGTGCCGCCCGGATTAGAACCAAAAGAGGAAAGCAAACCAGGAGAAATTTAATGACCAATATTTTTATCAGTACCGGATCATTTTTTGCCCTTGCCGGAGTGGTGGCAAGATCTCTTAGCTCCCATGCCATTCATCTTTTTCTCACCGAAAGAGGTAAACTGGCGGGTTATAATATTGCCGCAGATTATCTGATTTTTCACGGCATTGCTTTGATTTTAGTAGCAATTCTTCACCACCTTTTCCCCGGGGCCGGGTATCATCGGGCCGGTTATCTCTTTATTCTCGGCTCTTTGATGTTTCAGGGCAGCGTGCTGATGAAAAGTTTTTTCTCCATTGCTCCTTTCGGCATGGTAACGCCCATTGGCGGCCTTATTCTAATGCTGGGCTGGGCGGCAATTATGTTTTCCTCGATTTTTCATGCTATCAGGCAGTAAGTTTTTATATTTATAACTTACTGAAATTATTGATACAGGTTGTTAAGGTTTTGCTTTTGCCTAACCGCAATTTTTAGTTTATTCCTGTTTTTTTGGGGGATAAAATAGATTTTATAAAATTTGTGCTTGCCTTAAACGCAGAAGGTTTTTATTCTAGAGAGTTATGTTTTTGTGTTTTTTGGGGCGGCTGAATTTGCTTGGCTGTCGGCTCTAAAAGATTTTGAATCATCTATCGTTTAATTTAGGAGAAAGATTGTATGGCACGCTACACTGGGCCGAAAGGCAAACTGGTTAGACGTTTTGGCATGAACGTATTTGAATCGCCCAAATACAATAATTTATTGGTGAGGCGCAATAAACCGCCGGGACAGCACGGCGATAAGCAGCAGCGTAAAAAACAGTCTGATTATGCCCTTCAACTGGTGGAAAAGCAAAAGGTTCGCCATGTCTATGGCTTGCTGGAGAAACAATTCCGCCGTACCTTTGATCAGGCCTCCAGACAAAAGGGGGTTACCGGTGAAAACCTGCTGGTTTTACTGGAACGTCGTTTGGATAATGTGGTCTTTCGGGCTGGTTTTGCCGCAACCAGAATGCAGGCCAGACAGATCGTCAACCACGGTCATATGCTGGTTAACGGCAAAAAGGTTAATATTCCATCCTACAAAATTAAGCCTGGAGACATTATCACCGTGTCTGGACGGGAAAAATCGAAAAAGATGATTGCCGCCAATATTGAAGATAATCCGGCGGCCCAATCGCCTGAGTGGCTTGCTGTTGATAAAAATCAGCAAACCTTTTCGGTTAGCCGGATGCCGGTCAGAGATGATATTTCCAAGGATCTTAACGAGCAGTTGATTGTTGAACTTTATTCCAAGTAGTTTTTTATTATAGCGGACAAAAAAATCAGCCTCAGATCAGCTCTGCTGATTTGAGGTTTTTTTTTGGGTGTGAGTAGAAGGGGAATTAAGCATCCATCATACCCCTAAATTTGAACGGATAAAAAATGGCAGCCAACCACAACCCAATAATGAATGAGGAAGACTGCCATCAGGTTGTTCCCGTGCAGGAATAACTATTCTATTTTTCCAGACTCCATCCGCTCTTTGTAAATACGCTTTAGCTCATAAATATCCTGCTGAAGCTCAAAAACGCCGTGCCAGTGGGCATAATCGGGGCCGCCCATGGCTGCACCCTGACGCATACGCCTTCCTTCGTGGTGCCACAGATGATAGTAGATTTTCTGGAATTCATCATCCCAGGGGTTTTCCTTAAGCAGCCCCTTTTCCTTCAGCTCCTGACGCATCTTTTCGGCCACATCAAAGTAGCCTTCGTTATAAAGTTCGATATGATTATCCGCCTGCATAAAGAAATTGTCAACATGGCTGGAAGTATGACAGTTACTGCAGACCTGCTTCATCAGCTTGCGGCCCTTTTCCCCATCGCCGGTCAGCATGGACAAGGGATCAGGAGAATTTCTGACCTTTGATTTCTTTGCCCATAAATTCCACTTCAAACGCTCTGATACATTGTGGGTTGTAGCAAGATCGCCGATACCGCTCTGATGGCAAATAGCACAGGTGGGGGCCCGGTAATCTCCAGGCTCCCAGGCATCAGGGGCACTGGTATAATTCCATTCATTTCCTTCGGTGTTGAAAATATGGCCATGCTTGCTGTTGTTAAAAATCTCAATATCAGGATGATCCGGCCCTAAATGGCAAGAGGCACATGCGGCTGGTTTTCTGGCCTCGGCAATGCTGAATCTATGCCTGGTATGACAGCTTGAGCAGTTACCCATGCCGCCGTCAGGATACAGGGTGGCAACCCCTGCGGAAGGCCAGGTTTCCTTGGTCGGTCTGCCGGAAGCATCAAGGGTTATAATGGAGCCGTGGCATTGCATGCAGCCGGTCATATCGGAAGCGTGCTTAAATTTATCTATACCTTGCCCTTCATGGGCCTGCATCAGGGCCTTCATGCCCTTATAATTACGTCCTTCGGGATCGTTATACTGCACATTGGCCCGATAATGTCCACTGGCGTTAAATTGTTCAACCTCCTGGCTATGGCATCTGGCACAAGTCTTGGAACTGACCAGCACTGACATATATATATCAGTTCCCCGAATCCCGGGACAGCTCTGCGAGGCCATCGGCGAGCCTTGATCCACCACATGGCAGTCAACACAGGAAACGCCGACATGGCCATGCCTGCTTTGTTTCCAGTCGGCAACAATGCCGGGATGATTTTCCGCGTGGCACTCTACACACGCTTGTCCAACCTCGGATAAGCCCCGTTCAACCCTCAGGGTTTTGACATTGCTGTCAATGGCCTGGGCGGCCGAACTGCTTCCCACAATCAATAACGCTGCGCAAAATAAACGCATTTTACCTCCTTTTACCCTGATTGGATAAATGAGCCTTTATATTTTTATGTCCGACATGCTGATGGCACCGGACACATGAATCAACCTTGCCGGTTTTGAAGTCCTTGTGAGCAAGAAATGCCTTTGGAATATCGTATTTTATATCGTCAAGATTATGACAGGTAAGACAGCCGCTGGTATAGGTGAAATGTTCCCTGTTTTTCAGATTTCCCTCCCAGTCAAAGGAATCTGCCCAGAAGATTTCGCCGACAACATCCTTTATGCCGGTATAGGCCTTGGCTGTGATATACACAAAAACATTGTCATGGGGCAGGTGGCAGTCAACGCATTTTGCTTTTACGCCATACTTATTGCTGCCGCCGTGAACATCATTTTTGTAAGCCTCTGCTACCCCTTTCATGGAATGGCACATGGAGCAAAACCTGACACCGGAGGTATGTTCAACCATTTCCACCCCGGCTAGTGAGAGTATAAGCCCAAGACATACCCCTGCACTGACCAGCAGCAAGCCCTTTTTCATCATTAAAATTATCCCCGCTGTTATTGTCATATGTTCAAAAGAACAAAACAGTCGCAACTACATACCACCGCCTGTTCAGGATGTAAAGTAAAATTATTGTAGCTGATTATGTAGGATTGGAGTGTGGCGGTTTTTCGATGAAGACTTTTTAGTCAAGCAAAAAAAAGAGGTGGTTCAAAAGAGGGTGTTCAAAATTTTGTGTCAGTAATCTAAAACTGCTATTATGGCAGGAAAAGGAGGACTGACCAATGAAAGAGCAACATACTACATTTGATTTT
>PDWI01003668.1_pt1 | contig 22255 bp, 14 predicted proteins | sample 1430891 | NCBI WGS metagenome assembly PDWI01 (sample SAMN01162508, study PRJNA174530) | Oral metagenome, whole genome shotgun sequencing project. | biome: Marine environment; feature: Marine mammal; material: Swab sample of the gingival sulcus; isolation source: swab sample of gingival sulcus... | reverse complement strand
AAAAATATCTATCTTCTCTCTTCATAAAGTTCAACTCCTTTCGTTCACTTATACCATTATAACACATAAAATAATATTTTCAAGGGCTTATGGTTAATTTATGTAAACTAATTATAGTTTTTTTATATAAATGAATTAATTATTATAAATAGCGTTGTATTTATATTTACATTGTATCAAATTTGATATTTGTTGCTCGTTTATGTATCCTATTTGTCTGTATGACAACGTGAGTTGACTGAACGGTTATGATTTAATAAAGAAAATAATATAAAATCAGAGATTAATCGATAAAATTAGAGATTTTAATTCGAATTTGTGGTATAATTGAGTATAATTATGGAAGAATGAGGTGAATATGAAAACTAGTTATAAGAGAGTATTATTAAAACTTAGTGGCGAGGCACTTGGTGGTGAGAGTGGCAGTGGTATCGATCACGATATGGTTGTTAGCGTCGCAGAGCAAATTAAAGAAATTAGGCAAATGGGCGTTGAAGTTGCTGTTGTTATTGGTGGCGGTAATTTTTGGCGTGGCAGAACCAGTGATGATATGGATAGGGCAACTGCCGATTACATGGGTATGCTTGCTACGACGATCAATGCACTAGCTATTCAAGATGCACTTGATAATTTAGCTGTACCTTCACGGGTAATGAGCGCCATTGAAATGCGTCAAATTGCCGAAACCTATATAAGGCGTAGGGCAATGCGCCATTTAGAAAAATCACGTGTTGTTATTTTTGCGGCTGGTACTGGTAGTCCATTCTTTTCTACTGATACGACTGCTGCACTTAGAGCGGCAGAAGTAGCGGCTGAGGTGATTCTTTTAGCAAAGAAAGTTGACGGTGTTTATAGTGACGATCCAAGAACCAATCCCGATGCTATTAAATATGATAAATTGACATTTAATCAAGTTATTGATCAGCGTTTGGGCGTAATGGATCAAACAGCAGCGACAATGTGTATGGAAAATAATATTCCATTAGTAGTATTTGCTTTAGAAGGAAAAGATAATATTAAAAAAGCATTATGTGGCGAAGTCACAGGTACAATAATTAAGGAGGAATTTTAATGCATACTAAGGTACACGATCATTTAAAAGAACAAATGGATAAAACGATTTCTGTTTTAAAATCTGAACTACAAACTGTTAGAGCGGGCAGAGCGAATCCGCATATTTTAGATAAAGTAATGGTTTCTTATTACGGCACAGATACTCCGCTTAAGCAGATGGCAAATATTTCGTCGCCTGAACCGCGTTTAATTCAGGTTCAACCTTATGATGTTTCGGTATTAGCTGATATTGAACGAGCAATTCAGATGGCTGATTTAGGGCTTAATCCATCTAATGATGGTAAATTAATCAGAATTGCTATGCCAATTTTAACAGAAGAAAGGCGTAAGGAGTTAGTAAAATTAACGAAGAAAATGGGTGAAGATTCAAAAGTAGCACTTCGTAACGAAAGACATCATGCCCTTGATAAGCTTAAAAAATTAAATAAAGATAATGAGTTGACAGAAGACGATTTAAAACGTGCAGAAAAAGAAGTACAAGATACAATTGATAAGCATACAAAAGAAATCGATCAATTAATAGCTGACAAAGAAAAAGATATAATGGAAGTCTGATGATAGATGAATTAACAGTGAAGCCTCGTCACGTTGCCATTATTATGGATGGCAACGGGCGTTGGGCGAAAGAAAGAGGATTAGATAGAGTCGAAGGACATAAAAAGGGCGGTGAAGCTTTGCGCAAGGTTGTGCGCGCAGCTGGTGAATTGGGAATAGACTATTTGTCTGTTTACGCCTTTTCCACAGAAAATTGGCGTAGGCCGAAAACAGAGGTTAGTGCAATTTTTAAATTATTAGTCGATTATTGTAAAAATGAAATCGATGAATTATTGTACAATAATGTTAAACTTAATTTTATTGGTGATATTGATTCTATGCCTATGGTCGAAAAAATGGCAATGCGAAATGCCGAAAAAAAGACGGCAAAAAGTACGGGGCTTGTATTTAATATTTGTATTAATTATGGTGCGCGTCAAGAAATTATGAGAGCGATTAAAAATATTATAAGTAGCGGAATTGAAGTGGATAAGATTGACGAATCTTGCATTAGCGGACATTTATATACTGCTGGTATTCCCGATCCCGATTTGATTATTAGGACTAGCGGAGAACAGCGTTTAAGCAATTTTATGCTTTGGCAAGCGAGTTATGCAGAATTTGTTTTCACCCCACAGTATTGGCCTGATTTTGACAAACAAAGTTTAATCGAAGCGCTTGAAGTTTATCGTAATCGCAAGCGCAGATATGGTAGTATTTAGGAGATAATATGAGTACATCGCTCAAGCAGCGAATTATTAGTGCAGTTGTAGCTGCTATTATTTTACTTTTTATGCTTTATTTACGGGGATATTATTTAGTGGTTCCTGGAGCTATAATTACTTTGATTGGCATTTATGAGTTTAATAATGCCTTTGCTAAACGTGGACATAAACCAATGACTTTTCCTGCATTAGCTGTAGGTTTAATGTCAATTATTGCCGCTATAACTAATGTAAAATACGATTATAAATATGCAGTATTATTAGCCTTAGTATCTTATTTAGTACTTTTAACGTATCAGTTGTTTACGGAACATCAGTTGATTGATTTAATGATTTCAGCATTTTCTGTGATTTATGTCGCCCTACCGTTGATTTTGGTGATGCTTTTAGCAGTAAGAAAAGATAATTTAATTTATTTGATTTTTATTATGCCTATTTTCACCGATATTTTTGCTTATTTTGTGGGAAGAACTTTTGGTAAACATAAATTGATAGAAAAAATATCACCGAAAAAAACGATAGAAGGTGCAATCGGTGGGATTGTTGGCTGTATTTTAGCAACTTTAGTTTTTCGTTTTGCCTTTTATCAAGAAATGGGTTTAAATGCAGCTATTATTTTGGGTATTATTGGCTCTTTAGTAGCACAAGTTGGTGATTTGACAGCGTCTAAAATTAAGCGCTATTGTAAAATTAAAGATTTTGGTAAAATTATGCCAGGACACGGTGGGGTGTTAGATAGAATAGATTCTATCTTATTCACCTCTGTTTTAGTGTTTATTTATTATTGGTTATTTTTTAATGTTGTTTAAGAGTACAATATTAATTTTGAATTGAAATTTTAATACTTAAGCTTTACATATTTATAATGTAACTATTTAGCTGATTTGCATTTTTATTAGTATTAGGTAACTATTCAGTCAAGTAATAAAAGCCGTGTCATTATGAGGCGGAGCGCTAGCGACAATGTGATAATCTTACGGCTTTTACTATTAAACCCGCGTTAAGATTGCCACGTCGCTCCGCTCCTCGCAATGACAACGCGGGTGACTGAATAGTTACAGTATTAGATAAATTATTAGGAGAAAGCATGCTTACAATTGTTAGTTTTATCGTCGTTATTGTCGTATTGGTTGTAGTGCACGAACTGGGACATTTTTTGGTTGCCAAGGCTTGCGGCGTTTATGTAAAAGAATTTATGGTCGGTTTAGGACCAAAAATAGTTGAAAAACAGTGGGGCGAAACCCTTTATACGATTAGAGCTTTGCCTATTGGCGGTGCTGTTCAGATGCTTGGCGAAGATGGTGTCGAAGAGCAAATTGGTGGTGAACAGGGTAATGCTATAGCAGAGCTTAATATCGATCCCGAACGTAGTTTTGTCAATAAAACAGCAGCACAAAGACTCGCCATTCTTTTTGCGGGGCCTGCGATGAACTTTTTATTTGCCATCGTTGCTTTTTTTGTTATTTTTAGTATTACAGGTGTACCTTCAGATGAAAGTATTATTGGAAGTGTTATTGAAAATACACCAGCCGCTGAAGTAAGACTTGAACCAGGTGATAGAATTATCTTTATTGATAATGAAAAAGTTAATACGTGGCAAGACATGTCGGCACTAATTAAAAATTATAATCCTCAAAGTGAAGATAGCTATTTAAGTTTAATTATTGAGCGCAAGCAGAATGGTGTTAAACACGAAGTAGATGTAATGATTCAACCTGAATATAATCAAGAAGCGGGGCGTTATACGATTGGTGTTACCTCGGCGATAGAAAAATCACCATTGAAAGCATTTCCAATGGCATGTAAAAATACTTATAATATTAGTAAAGAAATAGCTTTGTTTATTCCAAAGTTAATAGTGGGTAAAATAGCTGCTAATCAAGTAGCAGGACCTATTGGTATTGCTAAAATTTCTGGTGAAATGGCACAGCAGGGTTCGTTGGCTTTCCTTGCTTTTATGGCTTATATTTCTATTAATCTTGGTATCATGAATTTATTGCCAATACCTGCACTCGATGGTGGCAGAATTTTAATTATTTTAGTAGAAGTAGTGATGAGACGTAAATTACCACCATTAGTAGAGGAAAAAATTCATTTAGTTGGCTTTGCTTTTCTAATGCTTTTAATGATATTAGTCGTTTTTAGTGACATATCAAAATTGATGTCATAGTGAAAGAATAAGCAAATTTTAATTATAATAACGTAACTATTGAGTCAATAATAAAAACTGTGTCATTATGAGGCGGAGCGAAGCGACAATGTGATAATCTTACGGTTTTTATTATTAAAACCGCGTTAAGATACTTATGTCATAAAAATTATTTCTTTGTATGATAACGCGGGTTTATGACGAAAATTCAAACAAATAACAATTAGGAAAATGATTATGGATAATATAATAGTGCAGCATCTGACAGGAATTATTTATGATGAAAGTGCTAAAAGTTTAGTTGTAAGTGCCAATTTAATAGAGTTAACTACTAGACAGGTAGAAGATGAATTTTGCGATTTTATATCGCAAAATTTAACTTTTATCGAGAAGATAGAACTACACTTAACATTCTCCGCTGATTATTCTAATGAAGAAATGATTTTATGGCAAATTGCCAAGAATGCAAATGTAGAAATTGCTTACTTAAAAGAGCGCATAGTATTTGAAGAAGATGGCGAATTACTTGTTAATTTTAAAGAACAAGGCTTTTATCATCGTTTGATGGCGAGTAACGCGCTCTATTCTTTGGCAGAAGATATTTTTGAAACTTTTGGCGAAGAAGTTGATTTTATCATTCATGAGCCTGAAGTAGAGTTTGCCGAAAGTGAAGCCGATTTTAGTGCGCGCCTCGAGCAAATTGTCGCTGATAATTTACCAGAAATTGCACCTGTTAAAAAACAAAAAGTAGCTGTTAATTCTACTAGTGATGATATCATCTTTGGCAAATCGATTAAAGGCGACGTTACGCCCCTAAATGTTACGTTAAATGAAGGCGATAGAATCATTGCTCGTGGCGAATTAATTAGTAAGGATTTAAGAATTACGCGCGAGGGTAGTAAAAGTGATATCTTGTCTATGGTTATCTCAGACCATAGTGATGCGATTAAAGCTAAATTATTCGTTAAAAAAGCGGACAGTGAAGCGCTTTTTACTCAATTAAAAAAGGGTAGTTACTATCTCGTCGATGGCTATATGAAATTCGATAATTACGAAAAAACAAATATCTTAAACTTGCGTTCGATTAATAAATCTTTTGGCAAACAGAGTCGGGAAGATAAATCGAATCGTAAGCGAATGGAACTGCATATACATACAAATATGAGTGCGATTGATGGTGTTCCATCCATTAAAACGTATGTAGAAACGGCAAAAGCATGGGGGCATACAGGTATTGGTATTACTGATCATGCCGTTGTTCAGGCCTATCCAGATGCAATGAAATTCCAAAGTGACAATTTTAAAATTAATTATGGTATGGAGGCTAATATTGCCGACGATGATGTAGAAATTGTAAAAAATCTACATGACTATGACTTGAAGGGTGAATTTATTGTTTTCGATATAGAAACGACGGGTTTTCAGCCTTATCATGACGGTATTACTGAAATCGGCGCGATTAAAGTAAAAGATGGCGCGATTTTAGATCGGTTTAGTCAACTGATTAATCCAGAAAAACCAATACCAGCTAAAGTTGTAGAATTGACTGGTATTACCGATAGTATGGTTAGTGATAAACCGACAATTGATCAGGTTTTACCACGTTTTTTAGAGTATTGTGGAGATGCGCCATTAGTTGCTCATAATGCGCGTTTTGATATTGCCTTTATCAGTGAAAAGGCGAGGGTTAATAAATTAGCATTTAATCCTATGGTACTCGATACCTTGACTTTATCAAGGCTAATTTTAACCGATAAGGGAAAACATAATCTAGATACCATCACGAAATATTTAAACATCAGCTTAGATAACCATCATAGAGCGGTGGACGATGCGATTGCGACAGCAAAGGTCTTTATTGAGTTTATCGAACGATTGGCGAAATTAGGTGTTAAGACGACTACTGAATTAGAAGAATACGGTAGAGAAAATTTAGCTTTTAAATACTATAATGTATCGCATATCACGCTTTATGCTCGCAATCAAGCGGGAATTAAATCGCTTTATGAATTGGTTAGTGATTCGCATATTAACCATTTTCATAGAGAACCATTAATTATGAAATCGGATTTGATTGCTAAAAGAGAAAACCTATTGCTTGGTTCTGGCTGTGATAGAAGCGAACTATTTAACGCCTGCGTTTATCATCAAAGTGATGAGCAGTTAGCCGAGCAAGCAGAATTTTATGATTATTTTGAAATACAACCAGCCGAAAATCATGCCGATTTATTAGAAGAAGGTATGGTACTGAGTTTAACAGAAGTAGAAGAGTTTAATAGAAGAATTATTAATTTAGCGAAAAGTCAAAACAAGCTGTGTATTGCTACTAGTAATGCACGTTACCTCAATCGCAGTGATGAAATTTACAGGCGTATGCTCAGAGCTGGCAATAAGAAACGAGATGCCGAAAATCAAATGCCCTTGTATTTTAGGACGACAGATGAGATGCTTGATAGTTTTGCTTATTTGGGTAAGGCATTGGCAGAAGAGGTAGTAATCGACAATACTCATAAATTAAGTGAGATGATTGATGTCGTTTTGCCTGTTCCTAAGGAAACATTCCCACCAGTTATTGAGGGCTCTGACCAAGAACTGAGGGATATTTGTTATGGCAATGCGAAAAGGCTTTATGGTGAACCTGTACCAGAAATTGTCGAGAAACGCTTAACGCGAGAACTTGATTCTATTATTAATAATGGTTATGCCGTTATGTATATTATCGCTCAAAAATTGGTAGCAAAGTCCATGCAAGATGGTTATTTAGTCGGATCGCGTGGCTCTGTTGGTTCCTCTTTTGCCGCGACAATGGCAGATATTACAGAGGTCAATCCACTGCCGGCACATTATCGCTGTCCACAGTGTAAGTATTCAGAGTTTAATCCCGATGAAAATATTAAAATCGGTGCGGACTTACCCGATGCCGATTGCCCGAATTGTCATATTCAAATGATAAAAGACGGCTTTGATATTCCTTTTGAGACCTTTCTTGGTTTTGAAGGCGATAAGGAGCCAGATATTGATCTTAACTTTGCTGGCGTCTATCAGGCGCAAGCGCATAATTATACAGAAGAATTATTTGGCGAAGGTTACACTTTTAAAGCGGGGACGATAGGCACGATTGCCGAAAAAACAGCCTTTGGCTATGCCAAAAATTATAGAGAAGAAAAAGAATTACCGATTTCACCTTTTGAGGTTGAACGCTTGGCAGCGGGTATGGTCGGTGTCAAACGGACGACAGGGCAACATCCTGGTGGTATTATGGTCGTTCCTGATTATAAAGATATTCATGATTTTACCCCTATACAATATCCAGCGAATAAGGTATCCTCTGGCGTTAAGACGACGCATTTTGATTATCATTCGATTTCGGGTAAAATTTTAAAACTCGATATACTCGGTCACGAGGTACCGACGACGATTAGGAGTCTAGAAGATTTAACGGGACTTAAATATCAGAAAATACCACTGGATGATGCAGACACGCTCAGTCTGTTCACCTCGACTAAGGCGCTAAAGATTTTGGATGAAAACTATCCTATTGATAGTGGAACACTCGGCATACCTGAGTTTGGCACTTATTTTGTTCGCGGGATGTTAGAGGAAACTAAGCCGACAACGATAGAAGAGTTAGTACAGATTTCTGGTCTGTCGCATGGGACGGATGTATGGATGGGAAATGCTCGCGATTTAGTTCAAAATGGAACTTGTAGCTTAAAAGAAGTTATTGGCATTAGAGATAATATTATGTTATACTTAATCGATAAAGGCTTACCGAAAAAAGATTCTTTCTTTATTACGGAAAAGGTAAGAAAAGGGAAGGGTTTGACGGATGAGCAAGAGGCGCAGATGAGGGAATTTAATGTTCCCGATTGGTATATAGAATCTTGTAAAAAGATTTCATATATGTTTCCTAAAGCGCATGCAGCAGCTTATGTTATGTCGTCATTGCGTATTGCCTATTATAAGGTGCATTATCCCATCGCTTATTATTGTACGTATTTTTCGAATAAAATTGATGACTTTGATGCCGATTTGGTTAGCCGTGGACAAGATGTCGTTTATACTGAAATGCAAAAAATAAAGGGCTTGGAAAAACGTACGGCGAAAGAAGAAAATAGTTATGCCTTATTAGAATCGGTTTTAGAAATGTATGCTCGCGGCTTTAAGTGTCACAAAGTTGATTTATATCAATCCGATGCTTATAAATTCATTCCATTAGAGGACGGTATTTTACCACCGTTACAAGCATTGAAAGGCGTAGGCGAAAAAGCGGCATTATCGATAGCAACGGCAGCAAAGAATATTGAATTCATGTCGATAACAGATATAAAAAGTCGTGGCGGCGCGGATAGCGTAGCAATAGAAGCCATGCGTAATCATGGGATTTTAGAGGGCTTACCAGAAGATAATCAGTTATCGCTGGAATTCTTTTTGAAATAGTTTGTTATAATAAGTAATAAAGCGTCACTGCACACTGACAGTGCTGATAATTGCTAACACCAAGCCGTGTCATTCAGAGAAGCAAGTTCCCCCATGATGTCATACTGAGGAGTAAATTACTCCACGCTGTCATCCTGAGGACGAGCGAAGTGAGGACGTGAGGATCTTAGCGTGGATAATATATGTTCGTTATTAAAATTGTTAAACATAGCATTGAAAGGAGTATTTTGTGAAAGAATATAATCATTTGGAAGTGGAAAAGAAGTGGCAGGATTATTGGTATAATTCTGATTTATTTACAGCAAAGGACGATAGCGATAAAGACAAAATTTATTTATTAATAGAATTTCCTTATCCATCGGGCAAAGGGCTGCACGTTGGACACCCAAGACCTTACACAGCACTAGATGTAGTCGCTCGTAAGCGCCGTTTTGAAAATTATAACGTATTATTTCCTATTGGTTGGGATGCTTTTGGTTTACCAACGGAAAATTACGCGATCAAGAATAAAATTCATCCACGCGTAGCGACAGATGAAAATATTGCCAATTTTAAAAGACAGGCAAAATCTATCGGTTTTTCTTTTGATTGGTCGCGTGAAATCGATACGACTCAGCCAGAATATTATAAATGGACGCAGTATATTTTTCTTAAATTCTTTGAAAAAGGGCTTGCTTATAAAGACAGTTTAGCGATTAACTGGTGCCCAAGTTGTAAAATTGGACTTGCCAATGAAGAAGTCGTTGGTGGTCTTTGTGAACGTTGTGGTGGCGAAGTTGTCAAACGTGAAAAACAGCAGTGGATGCTTAAAATCACCGCTTATGCTGAAAAATTATTAAAAGATTTGGATTTAGTCGATTATATTGCTCGTGCTAAAATTCAGCAAAAAAACTGGATAGGCCGTTCAGAAGGGGCAGAGATTAATTTTGCTGTTAAAGATAGTGATAGCGTATTGCGCGTTTATACGACGAGACCAGATACTATTTATGGTGCCACTTATATGGTTATCGCACCAGAACATCCACTAGTGGAAAAAATGGTAGATAGAATTACAAATCTCGATGCCGTTCGTGCTTATCAAGAAAAGGCGAAGAAAAAGTCTGATTTTGAGCGCACGGAATTAGTCAAGGAAAAAACAGGCGAACCACTTGCTGGCGTTACGGCAATTAACCCAATTACAGGCAAAGAAATTCCAATTTGGATTTCCGATTATGTTATGATGGGCTACGGTACGGGGGCGATTATGTCTGTGCCAGCACATGACCAAAGAGACTACGAATTTGCGAAGAAATTTGGTTTGCCTATCGTCGAAGTTATTAGCGGTGGCAATATAGAAGAAGAAGCTTATAGCGGTGATGGCAAGTTGGTTAATTCTGAATTAATCAATGGGCTTGATGTCGCTAGCGCTAAGGCAAAAATGATAACGTACTTAGAAGAACATAAACTCGGTGAAAGCAAGGTCAACTATAAACTTAGAGATTGGGTCTTTTCTCGTCAGCGTTATTGGGGTGAGCCTATTCCTATTGTGCATTGTGAGGATTGTGGTCAAGTCGCTCTCCCTTATGATCAATTACCATTAACTTTACCTGATGTTGAAAGTTATGAACCGACGGATAATGGTGAGTCGCCATTAGCTGCAATAGAGGATTGGGTTAATACGACTTGTCCAAAATGTGGGAAAGCAGCGAAAAGAGAAACCGATACCATGCCACAATGGGCGGGTTCTTCGTGGTATTTTTTACGCTATACTGACCCCCATAATACAGAAGAATTTGCTAGTGAAAAAGCGTTAAAATATTGGCTACCAGTTGATTGGTATAATGGTGGTATGGAACATACAACGCTTCACTTACTCTATTCGCGTTTTTGGCATAAATTTTTATATGATATTGGCGCAGTGCCGACAGTTGAACCATATATTAAACGCACGTCACACGGTATGATTATGGGTGAGAACGGTGAAAAAATGTCAAAATCAAGGGGGAACGTTGTTAATCCTGATGAAGTAGTGGCGGAATTTGGTGCGGATACGCTGAGAACTTATGAAATGTTTATTGGCGATTTTGAAAAATCTGTTTCTTGGTCAATGAACGGCGTCAAAGGTTGCCGTCGTTTCCTCGATAGGATTTGGAATTTGCAAGAAATTTTGGTCGATGGCGATGAAATCAGCGAAGAGTTTAGAATTATTCTCAATCAAACGATCAAAAAAGTGTCTGATGATTATGAGGCGATGAAATATAATACGGCAATTGCTCAGATGATGACCTTTTTAAATGAAGTTAGTAAAAATGGTAAAATCAATAAAAAAGAATATCAAATTTTATTGCATTTATTAAATCCAGTAGCACCGCATATTACAGAAGAATTGTGGGAAACAGTTGGCTACGAAAAAACAATGCACGAAATGCCATGGCCTAGCTATGATGAAAATTCTTTAGTCGGCGATACCATAGAAATTGCCGTGCAGATTAATGGTAAAGTGCGTACGGTAATTAACGTACCAACAGAGGCGAGCAAGGAAGAAACGGAAAAAATTGCTATGGCTGACGAGAAAATAAAAGAGGCGATTACAGGTAAAGACGTCAAAAAAGTAATTGTCGTACCAAAGAAAATTGTCAATATTGTTGCGAAGTAAGGATTTTACGACCTGATTAATAGATATTCTCGCCTTTGTCATTCAGAGGAGCAACGCGACGTAGGAATCTTAAAGGCGAGTATTGTTAATATGGAAAAATCTTAACGCGGGATTTTAAGTTTTATACAAACGGTTTGGTAGTGCGATTGAAACGAAACAGCATTACAAAAGGAGAGTATAATGAAAATACTAATTGCGTATTCATCGCGCACTGGCAATACCCAAACGCTTTGTGAGGGTGTTGCCAAGGGGCTTGAATCAGAACATCAAGTTACTTTGACAACTGTTAAAAATGCACCAAACTATAATGATTATGGTTTAATTGTTGCTGGCTTTTGGGCGGATAAAGGAACAGCAAATAAAGAAACAAAAAAATTTATTAAATCTATTAAAAACAAAAAAATTATATTGCTTGGAACGTTAGGTGCAGATCCCGAAAGTGATCATGCACAAGATGTTAAAAGAAATGTTGGTAAATTGGTCGATAATTCTAATGAATATTTAGGTGTTTTTTTAGCGCGTGGATTAGTTGATGAAAAGCTAATTAAAAGAATGAAGCTTTTACCTTTGCCGAGAAAAATAGTTAATACTATGTATGAGGCTAGTATAACATCGAGACCCACTAATGCAGAAGACGTCGCAAACGCACTTATTTTTATTAATAATTTATTAGTAACTGTTTAGTTAAGTTGTAAAGGTCGTGTCATTCAGAGGACGAACAAAGTGAGGACGTAGGAATCTTACGACTTTTACTAATAAACTCACGTTGAGATATCTATGTCGTTGCTAACTTCCTCTGGTCACAAGTCAGGGTGTATGAGCAATAGTCGTAGGACTATGATCGGTCAAAGCTTACACTGCAACCTGCCTTCTCTGTATGACAACGTATGTTGATTGAAAAGTTATATTTATTGTGTTAAAATTTTTGCTTTATTTGTCGATAACATCTTATAGGTGATTTATCGTTTGTAACTGAGGGGGATTTGTGCTTACAATTACTTTAAAAGTTAGTGCTATTGTAATTGATGCTGTAGGTATAATAATTTGTTTGTTGCTATTATTTGATTTTGGATATCCGCTTAAAAAGCGCAATAGCTTTGACAATAGATTATTTGATTATTTGCTTTTTTTTACAATTATAATTTTCGTTTCCGATAGTATTACGTGGTTAGTTCAGGGTGATAAGAATCAATTTTTAGCAAATTATGTTTTTACAGGTGTATATTATGTGGCTCAGGCAATGCTCTGTGCAACTTGGCTTGCTTATTGCGATTATAAAATTCATGAGGATATTGACCGTTTAAGTAAGCATTCACTTCTTTTTATTTTACCTGTACTTTTTGTGTTTTTTATAGCGGTTATTTCATATAAATATCCGATTTTTTATGGTATAGATAGTAATAATATTTATTATCGTGGACAATTTTATATAGTGTATGTTTTGATGGAACTGTTGTACTTATTATATTCTGTTTTTATTGTTATTAACAAAATAAGAATAGATAAAAAGAATAATATTTATTCTGATAAAAACAAAATTTTGATTGTTTATCCTATTTTTCCTATTGCGGGGACAGTGATACAGACTTTCGCTTATGGTTTAAATATAACATGGTTGATGTCTGCTATTTCTTTTCAAATAGTTTATTTTCATTTTCAAAATTCACAGCTTGTAGTGGATTCGTTGACGAGAATTAATAATCGTTATAGTTATGAATTATATTTAGAAAAACAATTTATGGCGATGTTAAATGGGCAAAAAACAGTTAAAGTTTTTTTAGCAATTGTTGATTTGAATGGTTTTAAAACGATTAATGATACTTATGGACATCTAGAGGGTGATTATGCCCTTTGTTCTGTTGCGAGAGTTTTGGAAAATAGTGTAGAATTTAATGATTTTATCGCTAGAATTGGTGGCGATGAATTTGTTTTAATTGGCGAAAGAGAAAGCGAAAATGACATAGAAGATACTATTTCTAAAATATTCAAGAAAATAAAAGAGCACAATAGGGAATCTAATAAAAGTTATGATATAGACTTTAGTATTGGTTATGCCTTTTCTGATAGTTATTTTCCGAAGACAAAAGAACAGATGCTAAGAGAGGCAGATGCTATGATGCACGCATATAAAAAATCAAAACAAGACATGGCGTTTAAAGCTTAGTGCGGTTAGCTAAATACTTAGTACTAGCAACGTAGCGAGGTGACTAGAGGATGGAACGACATATAGGAATTTTATGACTTTTATATTATATTGAATTATTGCTTATTTATAAAACGTTGATATTCTTTATCTAACTTTTGAAGCTCCTGATAGTTGTTTTTTTCTTGTAAATAATACGCTTTCGATATAAAATAATCTTCCGTATTTTTATATTTATTAATTTGGATAAAAAAGCTAGAACTAATTGTTATCAGAATAAGGATGCTAATTATTTTATAAGCTAGTTTAGTTTTAACGGGAAAAATCAGTGCGTAGATTGCAAAGCCAGCTACAAAACCAATAATATGTCCAGCTATATCAATGTTGGGAATAATAAAAGATATAATTAAATTAAAGATAATTAATTTGAGAACGCTATTGCCGAAAACGTGTAGATAGCGTTCTTTGTCATTGAGATAAAGAAACAGATGCAGCCCCATAAAACCATAAATAACGCCCGATGCACCAACAGCTGGGTGAGTTGAAAAAATGAAACTGCCAGCAGTTGCTAATATGCCAATAATTAAATAGGAAATGAGAAACTTTGCTTTGCCTAAAATATGCTCAATTAAGGGGGCAAAATAAAAAAGAGCCATCATATTAAAAAAGATATGATTGACTGAACTGTGTAAAAACATCGGCATAATAAGATTAAGGAAATGATAATCGGCAATGCGAAAATTTACTTTGGCACCAAAATCGACTAAGGTTGTATAAGAAAGGCTATGGTCGTAAATCATCATTACAATAAAAGCGATAACATTGACAATAATAATGCCATAAGTGACAATAGGTTTATCCTGTGTAGTTTGCATAATATCTTTCCTTATATAAATGTTTTAATGTAAGAAAAAAGCCGTGTCATTCAGAGGGCTTATCCCGCAGGAATCTCCGTGAACTAAACAGCGATGAGCGACAAAGTTTCCGACGGGAAGTTCATCGCGTATTTAGCTCGTGGGAATCTTAGGACTTTTTTTATTTCCGTATTGTTGCCGCGCTGTCATTCAGAGGAGGGTGATTTTTCCGACGTAGGAATCTTAGCGCGGTTAGCGATTATATTATTTCATAAACTTACTGGCAGCTTGCATTAACATTTCTTGTAAGTTGCCAAAATTAGTTTTATCACCGATTAAGCCATTCAACTTATCGAGTGGTAAGTTTTTAAGGTCGGTAAGGTTTTCAGCTTTAAAACCACCAGCACTTAATAGTGCTTGAATACTTTCAAAAGAACTGTTATTTTTGATAAAATCATTATCAAAAACTTCGCTCAAATTATCTGGTAGCTTTTCCATTAAACCATCTAAATCTAAATTATCTAAATCCATTCCTGTCATGTCTTCTGCTTGATCTTTTAGTGAATCAAATAAACCCATAATAAACTCCTTTTTATACTGTTCTTAAATTTTCGCGCTGTCATTCAGAGGAGCCATAGGCGACGTAGGAATCTTAGCGCGGAAGTTATTAATATCACTAAACCATTTAGCGACATAATAATTTATACCGCTAAATGAGTCTATATAAACATACTTTCTCAATTATCGTATATGTTTTGCATAGGAAACTGCCCCCTATGCAATTATAAATTATCCCCGCGTTGTCATCTAGGAGTGGAGTTCCCTCCTGTGTTGTCATTCAGAGGAGCGAAGTTCCCTCCTGCGTTGTCATTCAGAGGAGCGAAGCGACGTAGGAATCTTAACGCGGGGATTATTTGAAAATCTTATAACTGTTGCTTTATCGCAATCGTTTTTCAATATCCTTTAATATTTTCTCTTTTGGCTGATGTTTAAGCGCGTTTTCAAAATATAGTTTTGCTTCTTTTTTCTTATGATGTTCGCTTAAAATTATGCCCATTTGATAGTAGCCTAGTGCATCTTGAGGATAAAGTTCTATTACCTTTTCTAGATTTTTCTCAGCAGCTTTTAAATCGCCTTTTTTGCTAAGTGCATCGCTATAAGCCACTAAAATATAGGCGTCATTAGGCGAATAGTTTAATGCTTTTTTATAATAATCTATTGCTTGATTGAGATTATTTAATTCGTCTTTATATAAATCGCCAAGTTCGCCGAGAATAGTAATGTTTTTATAATCCATAATTAAAGCTTGTTGATAGAGTTCGGCGGAAGCTTGATATTTGCCGCTTGATTTTAGCAAATTAGCACTACTGATGATAGAATCAATTGTTTTGATTTGTATGCGTAGCGTTTTATTCTTTTTATCGTAAATACTTTCCAATGGCATAATTTTTGCTAAATCATCGATACTGATATAAAAATCATGGTCATCATCTGCTTTTAAAATATTTATTTTTTCTGTTGTTGTATTATCAGTGATGCTTAAATCATTACAATTAATGGTATAGCGTTTTTGATAACGATATAGTGTAGCAATCTTTGATAGCGGTGAATAGCTAAAACGACTATCCAGTGCCTTTGCTAATTCAGACATTAATACATATTGTCTGTTTTTGTCTGTTTTAATAATATCTCTATAATTGCTAAAGACTTCTCTTTGATTGACAATTAATTTACTTTTTGGCTGATTATGGCTACTAACTATAATTGCGTTGGCAATTTTTCTTTTCGATGGCGTTAGATATTCATTGTTATAGTAAAGTCCAGTGGAACCACCACCATCTAAATTAATTGCTTCTATTAAACCCAAGCTTTTTGCGATTTCAGCTAGTTCTAAAATAGTTACATTATCGACAGTCGCCATTGCCATCATATTGTAATCGTTTATGCCAATAAAACTACGTTTTGCCCTAGTATAATTAATTTTGTTTTCAAAGAATCCTTCTTTAACGGGGTCAGCTACCACTTGTCCATCTTTTAATAAGATGGGGCCTGCGCCGACGGCGCTTTTGATTTTATCTAAATATAATCGTTCGCCTTTATTAGAATTATCATTGTATAAATTGGGATAATAGCGAAAGCGATAATTTATTTTATCGCCTAATTTGAATTTAGTTAATTGTTTTTTATCTTTTGTTAAAATTAAAAAACCATTACTAGGAATATTAAAACTACCTTTATCAATCCGAGTTACTACATTATTGATAACGGTAATTGTATTGTAGTTATGTTGGGGTTTAATGCCATTGTAGAAAGAGTCAAAGATTAATAAAGCGTCGTCATTATCCATAAAATGATTAATATTCCATGCCTTAAAATTATTTGGTTCTTGCCATTGTCCATTAATAGAACCTTCTATTGCGGTATATAAGGCGAGCGTAGAAAATTGATTATTGCCACCAAAAGTAGCGAGACTACCGATATCGCCTATATGAACAACATCGCCATTGTTAAAATAAGTACCATAAGTCTGTCTATCGCCACCAACTTCAAAATAACCACCATTGATTGCTGCGACTACATGTCCATCAGCTACGACTTGGTTTTTGACAATATTATCAAGAGTAGCAACTGTTCCTATGCCACCCTCAGCAAAGGCGGTTTTAACATCAATTGTTGGACTACTGACATTGACCCAAATGATATTGATTTCTCTTTCTTCGTCCTTGATTTTTTCTTTTTCTGTTTCGGTGTTGTTATCTTCTATTTCTTTAGGTTTTACCTCTTCGTTAGTAGTTTCTTTTTCTTCTATTAAATCTGGATTTACTTGCTTTAATAATTGTGTAAGATTGATTTTTCTAGTTTCGACGTAGAAATCGCTATCTGCAGCAAAACTAATAGTGCCTAAGAGTAGAATTAAAATTGTACTCAAACTGATTATTGTTTTTAAACGTGTAGACATTGTAGCCTCCATTGCAAAAAATTCTATAGATTTTTAAAGCCGTCTGCATTAACAGACGGCTTGTTATTATTCTTCTTCGCTTGTTTCTTCAGCTGATTCGTAGACAATAGCTTCTTCGTCTTCATCGCTTGGTTCTTCAAACTTCGTTGCTTCTGAGAGTGAAGCGATTACCATGTCATCTTCGCCGATGAATTCTATGCCTTCATACTTGCTCTTATCAATATCTGCGATTGTAAATGCAGTGCCGATTTTTAATTCTGTTAAATCAACTTCGATATTGTCGACCAAATCTTTAGGTAAAACTTCGACTTCTAGTTCGTGCACAGCTTTTTGTAATACAAAGTCTCGGCTGATACTTTCCTCGCCGATAAAGTGAATTGGCAATGCAAAAGTAATTTTTTCACCTGATTTTAATTGTAGAAATTCTATGTGGAGAATATCATCTTTAACAACTGCTCGTTGTAAATTTTTGATAATAACCATTTCTTCTTGCCCATCGATTTCTAAAATCGCCTTACCACCAGCGCCGTGGTGAGCGACAAACTTAGCGATTGGACCAGCTTCAAGTGCGATATTTTTTGATTCTTCACCTGGAATATAAACTACTGCGGGAACCATACCTTTAGCTCTTACTTTTTTAGCGGACGATGTACCGAGCTCTTCGCGTCCGAATGCTTTCATGACTTCTTTTGCCATATTAACCTCCGATATTTTATGATATTTTCTTTTCTTATAATTAAACACCCCTTAGTATAACAAAAAATCCCCGAATTTTCAATACAAATAAGGGAATTTAATTTTATTTTTCCGCGAACTAAACAGCGATGAGCAGAAAAGTCGATAGGCAACAATGAAATGCTTGCATTTCAATTGTTGCCTATCGACTTTGATGTTTAGCGCGCTAGCGCGAACGAGTGCAGCGCCGAAGGCGCGGAGCGAGTGTCATCGCGTTATCTTTTCGCTGTTATTCTAAGGCATGGAGCTAAGCCTCCGCATTGTCATTTAAGTTGCATACACGAGCAACAAGAGAAGCTCGTGACCAGTACGTTGAGGAGCGAAGCGACATGAGGATCTTAAACCAACGCTTTGGAGCACAATAGAAATATTCTCTCGTTTTCACCTAACGCACCAGGCGTGTCGTCCGTGACCGCTCGGATGCTTTCGTAACTATGGCTGGTCGTAAGCTTCGCTTACTGCTCGCCCATGCATCCCGCCTGTTACTCACACGGCGAAAACTCGACAACATCGTAAAGACATGCTCGTCGCTTATGACGTTCGCTGAAACTAAAATATACTTGCTAAAAATAATCAAAATAAATAATGCTTATTTTAACAGCAAGCACTAAGCTGTGTTATTCAGAGGAATTTAGCCCGTAGAGATCTTAAAGGCGAGTATTTTATTCCTGTTTTTTATATCTTATGCCATTAAACTATACTCATTCGTGTATAGTATTTTATAAAAACTTATGATTTAATAAGAGTGTATGTAACTATTTAGTTAGAATGATAGTAAAAGCCGTGTCATTCAGAGGAGCAACGTGACGTAGGAATCTTACGGTTTTACTACTAAACTTGTATTAAACTATACGCTGTAATTTATTAGTATAATAATACGGTTTTTCTGAATAGTTGCGAATATATACTCATAATATTACAATAGGTAATTAAACATTGATAAAATTTATCAATTTATATTTATTTTAGCACTAAAAATGTAATTTTATTAAAAATAATGTTCTTAAATTGTTTACAATAAAAATATTGTGATATAGAATAAAGTACAGTGTGGCTAAATTAATAGCTGACGAGTGTCAGCAAGAGAGGAGCTTATATGAAAAAACAAGTAAACAAAAGTATAGCATTATTGTTGACGGCAGTAATGGTGATTGCATCATTTGCTTTCGCTGCTGGTAGCAATGGTGTTAGTGGTAACGCTATTGCAGGTCCTTATACTGATGATCCTACTTATATTCCAATTCATCAACAGTATAATGTTCCTGTTACAGTACAGTGGTATACTACGACAAAAAATACTACTGAAGCTGCTGTTGCAATAGAGCAAGCGATTAATGCTCAAGTAGCTCCAAATGAATTTGAAATGATTGATCTTGATGGTCATGGGTTCAGTTGGGCAACAGATGATGTGATTAAGACATCAGAAGCGGCTATAACAGTTGGTTCTTTAGTTCCGTTTACAGAGGGCGAAAAGAAACAAACAGTTGTTCATGATTACTCAAACGCTAATAGCGTTGAAGCTAGTAGTGAAGGTCCATTAAAAGATTATGTAAAACGTATAGGTGTTAAATATATTAAATATGTGGCCCCATCAGAAACAAACGTTACTGCTGGCTCTATTGTAACCATGACTACTCAATCTGCTATAATGGTATTTAACAAAGATGAAGTCTCTCTTAATAAAGCAGATTTAGAAGGTTGTGGCGGTAGAGGAACTATACAAGAAATTGTTGTTATTTATGCTAAGTTAGTTGATGCACCAGAACCAGATGATCAAACTGATCCTAAACCTCCAGTCATAGATGACGAAGAGAGTTCTAGCGATCAAGAAGAAAGTTCTAGTGATCAAGAAGAAAGTTCTAGCGATCAGGAAGAAAGTTCTAGTGAACAAGAGTCTACTACTGTAACGCCTTCAGAACCAGAATCTTCTGAACAACCTACATCAGAAATGTCATCATCTACATGGGAGTCTACCACTGTAGATAGTGATGATTCAGATGACGACGACGATGATGACGATGATGATGACGATGATTCAGATGACGATACAGATAGAGCTAAACCAGATAAAACACCTGAGCAATCTGGATATTCTGGTAACATGGATGAAAGTACTTGGACGAGTTATCAAGAAGAAACAACTGCTGTGTCTTCATATCCTGAACAACCAGAGAGCACATGGAGTAATGATCAGTCTAAAGTTGATGATCCAATTAATAATAAGGAAGAATTAGAAAAAGTTAAAGTCGTTAACCCTAAAGGCTTACCTTTAGATAAAGGTGATGTTTATAGAGTAATTGACGAAAAAGGAGATTCTGTTGCTACAATTAAAGTTGCTAAAGATGGTAGCTTTATAATCATTGATGATAACGTGACACCACTTGCTACTATTAAAGTAGATGAAAATGGTAATGTTGAAATCGTAGAAATTATCGATTTAGATATTCCGTTAGCGAATGGTGGCGCTTTACCAAAGACAGCAGAAAATAATATGCCATTACTTGCATTATTTGGTTTAGTGATCTCTGCACTCGGTGCATTCGTAGTCATTAAGCGTAAATAATCAAATAAACTTTAAACAAAAGCCTACTTCTTAATAAGGAAGTAGGTTTTTTAAATTCACACAGGGGACGGTCCTTAACGCATCAAAAAAAGCACATTAGGGACAGTCCCCATCGTATATAGATTATTTTAAGGGAGACAAGTGCATCGCCAAAGGCGCAGAACGAAGTCCCCCGCTGTCATTTTGAGGATCAGAATACCAATCCATGTCATCCAGAGGAGCCGAAGGCGACGTAGGGATCTTATGGATTGGTAAAGGTGTAATGTTAGCGAGGACGTGAAGATCTTAGCATAATATTCAAAGTAAAGAAAGAAAAAAAGTAGAGAAACAACTAATTAGGCTAAAGAAATTACCTAATAGGAAAAGCTACTAAGCGTAAAAAGTAGCGTTTAAGAGAATGATAGCAAGTATTTTTTTTTATATTATGTAAAGTATCTATTTATATGATATAAGAAGTATCCAGTTGAGATAAATAAAATATCTACATATAATATTAGGAAGATAATATATATAGTGAGAAAAAAGTCAAGAAACCACAAGATATAGAGGGGACGAAAAAAGGCGAAAAAAACTTTCAAAACCACAAGATATAGAGGGGACGAAAAAAGGCGAAAAAAACTTTCAAAAAAAACAAAAAAAAGCTTGCTTTTTGTAGGTGGTTTGTGGTAGTATATATGAGTCGACGAAATTTGAGAGAGCAAAGGAAAAGGGAAGCGAAAAACTTTTTCAAAAAACTTTCAAAAAAGTGTTGACAAGCACAAAGCAAATGTGGTAAGATATTTGAGTCGTCAAAACGAGGCGGCAAAGAAGAAGCAGTAAACGAACCATGAAAACTAAACAAAGTACCCGTACAAAGTAGCAATACTTTGTAGTCGAAAGACTAAATTCCTTTAATGATTTAAAGGCATTTACAATGGATAATATTGAGTTAGATAGTTTTGTTCAGTACAAGGAGTTGAGAAAATTCACGAAGGCGTGTGTTAAACACATAACTGAGTGAAGTATTCGATAACGACACAGTAATGTACAAAAATAGCAACTCAGAAGTTAAGCTAACAACTATAAAAATAGCATACTCAAAGTCAGTGAGTGAAGGATTGGGAACAATCTTATCTTGACTGGACGAACTATTATTTTAAGAGTTTGATCCTGGCTCAGGATGAACGCTGGCGGCGTGCCTAACACATGCAAGTCGAGCGAGAAGCTTAGAACGGATTCTTCGGATGAAGATTTAAGTGGAAAGCGGCGGACGGGTGAGTAACGCGTGGGTAACCTGCCCTTTGCAGGGGGATAGCAGCTGGAAACGGCTATTAATACCGCATAAGCTGATAATATCGCATGATATAGTCAGAAAAAATTTATTGGCAAAGGATGGACCCGCGTTCCATTAGCTAGTTGGTGAGGTAACGGCTCACCAAGGCGACGATGGATAGCCGACCTGAGA
>PDWI01003459.1_pt1 | contig 22256 bp, 23 predicted proteins | sample 1430891 | NCBI WGS metagenome assembly PDWI01 (sample SAMN01162508, study PRJNA174530) | Oral metagenome, whole genome shotgun sequencing project. | biome: Marine environment; feature: Marine mammal; material: Swab sample of the gingival sulcus; isolation source: swab sample of gingival sulcus... | reverse complement strand
TCCTTGCCATGTGATTGGTAACCCCCATCCAATGCCAATCTTCATTTTAGGGAACCAAAAATCATTCTTTGAATCATTCATATTTGCTCCAGTATAACATGCAAATAACAGGTTTACAGAAAACCTGGATCATCTGATTACAGTAAGTCCCACACCACTGTCAACAATTTCACCAATAATCGCAGAAGCAGGGACTCCCGATTCCGCCAAATCCCTTGTCAGCTCTATTGCCTGCTCCCCTGGTAAGCTGAACAGCAATCCTCCTGAAGTCTGGGGATCATAGAGAAGCTCCTCTTCCTTTTTGTCCAGTTGACACTCAATATGTAATGGATTCCTGTTCACCATTGCTCTGTTTGGCTCATTGGAGCCTGTTGTTTGCCCCTTTCGATACATATCAAGAGCACCACTATAAAAAGGAAGTTTATCATAGTTAAGCACCACATGATGACCTGAGCCAAGGGAAACTTCAAGGCTATGACCAAGTATACCAAAACCGGTGATATCAGTGCAGGCATGAATTTCGTACTCAAGTGCCTTCTCAATCGCTACATTATTGAGCATGGCAAGCGTTGGCAGAACCTCCCTCTCAAGACTGGAATATGGAAACTTACCCGCTCTGGCTGCATTAAAAAGTACTCCAGAACCAAGAGGCTTGGTTAACAGCAGGGCATCTCCAACCCTCGCTCCCGCATTGGTCAGGATACGCTCAGGGTGAACCACGCCATTCACACAAAGACCATATTTGGGTTCGTTATCATCAACAGTATGTCCACCCACAAGGCAGGCACCTGCCTCTTTAACCTTGTCAAAGCCACCCTTGAGTATTTCACGTAAAACGCCCAAATCGATATGACCACAGGGAAACATCACCACGTTAAGCGCAGTCAGCGGTTTGCCCCCCATAGAATAAACATCGGAAATGGAATTGGCTGCAGAGATCTGCCCAAACCAGTAGGGATCATCCACCGGTGGAGTAATGAAATCTACAGTGTTGATCATCGCCTGGTCATTGGAAATTTTGTAAACCGCAGCATCATCAGAGGTTTCAATCCCCACAAGCAAATCAGGATCATCTGGAGTGTCAAGACCAGCAAGCGCGTCCGACAGATCCGCCGGACCAATTTTTGCCGCTCAGCCACAGGTACGCGACATTCCCATCAAAGTTTTCTTTTTAAAAAAATTCATTATCAATCCTTACATATATACAGTTCGCAACTATAAAATCATCATGAAAAGAGTACTATAGAACATATTTCAAGAAGAGCAAACGCTTATATCTTGCCAGCGAACAAAGGTTGAATTAACTTTTCAGGAAACCATTTACATCCCCTACTCAAGACTCAGGAAATAAAGAAAATATGGCTCTCACCAATATCGATTCCGCACTTTCCGACACCATCAGGTTTCTAAAATCTATTTCCGCAGGCGGCGGCATAGAATTAATGTCTTACAAACGTAACCGGACAATAGCTGTTATTGTTCTGGAAAATGGCAATTACCTGGTACGCGAACGGGGTTATCTGGAAAATGACGAGGAGATTCCTGCTGATCTTCTGCAAAAACATCTGAAAAAACGAATGAAACATGAATTTCCCAGGTCACGCAAAATACGATTGTTCAAATTCAGAAAGGCAAGTGAACTGGATCGAATTCATCAAAAGATTTAGGATTAACGATGCTCATTTTAAAATGCTCTGCATGCAGAAAGAAATTATGGCGTTATGACAAAATTGGCCAGGGTGAAGTCCTGAGATGTCACAAGGACCGAATCGACAAATTTTTCTACAAACCACCAGTCGGCAAGGCGGATCACAAAATATACTGCAACTGCGGCAAGGAACTTGGTATCGACAAGGGTTCCTTTTATAAAATGATTGCCAAATCCTTTACTTACTCAGGAACCAAGAGAAACTAGGCAATTTCTCAAGACAACTTCCAGGGGAATATCCAGATTATTCTAGAAAAACAAGACATTTTTTATTATTATAAGGTTGTTTTTCAAATACTCGGCAAGAATAAAAACCGAAATACAAAAGGAGGCAAGACATGACAAAATACGGGTCTACAACCTCACGTATACTGCTCATAGCTTTAACAATTATGCTGGCGGGTTGTGCGCAACCATATAATAATCAGCAACAGGGCACCATGATAGGTGTCGGTGGTGGTGCGGCAGCTGGCGCATTACTTGGTCAGGCTATTGGAGGAGATACAGAGGCAACACTTATCGGGGCAGGTATTGGTGCTCTGGTTGGCGGTCTGGCAGGAAATCAGATCGGTCTCTACATGGATAACCAGCAGCAGGAACTGCAAAATGCAATTGCGACTTCAGAATCGGCAAGCATCAGCAGAGAACAGGATATTCTGAGAGCAACCTTTAAAGGTGAGGCTTTTTTTGATACAGATTCCTCGGCGATAAAGGCTGGCGGCTACAATGAACTGGCTCGTGTCGCAAGAGTTCTCAACAGATACCCACAAACCACAATACAGGTTGCAGGACACACTGATTCCCGTGGCGATGCTCATTATAACCAGTATCTCTCGGAGCGAAGAGCCAATGCTGTAAAAAATGTTCTTATCCAGAACGGTGTACACGAAGCAAGAATTCGTGCCATCGGGTATGGGGAAACCATGCCAATCTCTTCCAGTCACGCCAGAAACAGACGCGTTGAAATTATCATTGTTCCTGTCAGGGCATAACTACTGACAAATAGGGTCATGACGAACTATTGCCACAATTCCAACAAGCATTACAAGTCATGACCCTGAAATGATTTAACGCCCAGCCTATCTTCATTCTTACTGATCTACAGTTCATCTTCCCAGAAAACTCACATCCATTCTTTAAATTATATCCCCTCCAAACATTTTTTTGAAACTTTCTCAAAAAATAGACCCTTATTTTTTTCATAAACTCAACTATCCGAATGTTCACTGGCAAAATTTTCTTACATTTTGATACAATAAAACAAAAAAGAAGGTACATAAAGATACACAACAATACACACCCTACAAAACGAACAGTTACAAAACAATACAGAGCCAACATAAAAAAGCAAGAAAGAACAAGTAAGACACTGATATAATTAACAAAACAAACAACAATTGCAGTTATGGCACGGAAGATGCTCTCTTAAAGAAAAAAACAAGAATCTTAACAAATTCATTTAAATAAAGGAGAACGATATGTCATCAATTGCTATGTTCCCATGCAAGTTTACAGGCGGTGATGAAATCACTCGTCAACTATTGGACAAACTTCAACTCAATCTCTATACCGATCAGGATCTTATCCAGGACACAGTCAAAACCTTTGGCGAGGATGCAAAAAAAGTTGAGACAATGATGTATGACAAGACGTCTGTCTTCAACCAATTTACCCTTGAAAAAGAAAAAACTGTCAATATGTTCAAACTTGTCCTTTCTAAAAAGCTGGCAAGTGACGACAACTATCTTTTCTATGGACACCACGCTCTTTTAATCCCCCTCGACATTACCGAAGTATTGACCGTCCTCGTAGCAGACTCCAGAAAGGGCAGAATCGAAAGAGCTATCAAGCAAGGCTATTCCGAAAAGGAAGCTGCAAAAGAGATCAAGACAGCTGACACCAGTGCATATCGCTGGACAGATTTCCTTTTTAACGAAGAAGCCTTTCATACCTCTCTCTACGACCTGGTCATTCCATGCGAAGACGAAAAGTATAACAAGGTTGCAGACTCCATCGTGAGTTATTTCAGAAAAACTTCTGTACTTCGTACAGCAGAATCCCAGCAGGCAGTAGAAAACCTCAGACTGGCTTCCAAGGTAGAAAAACACCTGCTGAGCAAGGGACACACGCCCAAGGTAACGTCAGACAAAGGCACCATTCACCTCACCGTCCTCAAAAGTGTCATCAACTTTGACGGTCTTGCAGCAGAACTCACCAAGCTAACCCTGGCCGTAAACGGCGTGGAAAACATTGAGGTACACAAGGGCAAGGAATACTCAGAATCTATATATCGTCAACAAAAGTTTACCCTACCCTCAAAGGTTCTCTTTGTTGATGACGAGAAGGAATTTGTTCAGACTGTATCTCAGCGGCTTATCAGCCGTGACGTTGGCACTTACGGTGTCTATAGCGGCATGGAAGCACTGGAACTTATCGCAGAAGATCAGCCGGATGTCATGGTACTTGATCTGAAGATGCCAGGGATGAACGGTGTCGAGGTACTCAAAAAAACCAAGGAACTCTCTCCAGAGGTTGAAGTAATTATACTTACCGGTCACGGTAGCGTCGAGGATGAGAAAGAATGTATGGAACTGGGTGCTTTCGCCTATATGAACAAACCGGTGGATATTGAAGAACTTTCCTCCACAATTACGGCAGCTCAGGCTCGAAGCAACGAGCAAAAGCAAACAACCTGAAAGATGAACAACTGATTTACAAATCTTTACATAAAAAATGAGGAGTTAAAAATGGACAAAGAGTTACACGCAAAAGTTCTTCTAGTCGACGATGAAGAAGATTTCATCCAAAGCCTGTCAAATCGTCTGGAAGTACGAGGTCTTAATGTAAGTACTTCAACACGAGGTAAAGAGGCATTGGAACTCGTTCAGGATCAGAAATTCGACATGGTTGTGCTTGATCTCAGTATGCCCGGTATGGATGGACTTGAGGTACTCAAGAAAATGAAAGAGGATTCTCCTGAAACAGAAATAATTATATTGTCCGGCCAAGGAACCATTCAGACCAGCACCGAGGCAATCAAACTTGGTGCAGAAGATTTCCTGGAAAAGCCAATAGATCTTCCAGTACTCCTGCAAAAGATCAGTGAAGCAAAAGACAAAAGAATACTCGTCTTACAGGAAAAATCAAAGGAAGAGATTAAAGACATACTCAGAAACAAGGGCTGGTAATCACTTAAAAATATATCTGCACGTCTCTTCAATTTTCCCGAAACATGATTCCAACAGGATGATTATGCCCAAGGAATGACGAAGCATGCGTGCCTGTCTGGAGATAAAAAAATGACACAAGCAAAAACCATCAATCAAGAAGGTGATTTTCCCCGGGGGAATCCTGGCGGAATATTCGCCAGAATAGACTGGAAACGTTTATTTTTTACCCTGCTGGGAATAGTATTATTTTTGGGAATATACTATATGCCCCCCCTGCCCGATGCTATTGATCCTCTGGGCACAAACTTTGAGCTGAGCAAGGAGGCAAAAGGAGCTCTTGCTCTCTTTGCCCTTGCTGCCATCTGGTGGGTATTTGAAGTGGTACCCATTGGTGTAACAAGTCTTGCAATCGGTGCCTTACAGGCTCTTTTTCTTATTCGACCTGCTAAGGTTGCCTTCAAGGATTTTATGGATCCTTCGGTACTGTTCATCTTTGGTTCCATCGTCTTTGGTATGGTTTTTACCAAGACGGGTCTCACAAAGCGCATTGCCTACAAAATGTTGTCTGTTATCGGTGAAAAAACAAGCCGCATTTACCTTGGTTGTTTTGTCATGACAGCAGCTCTTACGCATCTAATGGCGCATACGGCTGTAGCGGCAACCATGTTCCCAATGTTGTTGACCATATACTCCCTTTATTCTGAAGATATTTCCAAAAAAACAAAATTCGGTAAAGGACTATTTATCGGCATGGCCTTTGTCGCTGGTGCAGGTTCTATCATTACCCTGCTTGGTGCCGCACGCGGTGCTGTTGCCCTGGGTTTCTATAAGGATATTACAAATATTGATATCTCCTTTTTTGAGCTCTCCATGTACATGTTCCCCATTGGCTGGCTCATGACCTTCATTCTCTGGGGATACTTCATGGTGGTGTGTAAACCTGAAAAGGATACAATCCCCGGTCTTAAGGAACGTTCGAAAAAAATGTACGCAGAGCTTGGCAGATGGAGCAAAAATGAAATCATCACCCTTGTTATCGTCTTCTCGGCAATTCTCATTATTGCCCTAAAAAACTTTATCCCGGCATTTTCTGTAATGGATAAAACCGGTGTAATGCTGATCGCGGTTATTACCTTTTTTATCGTTAATATTCTCAATGTTGAAGATCTTGAAGAAATTCCCTGGAACATCATTCTGCTCTTTGCGGGTGCCATGTCCATCGGTTTCTGCCTATGGGATACAGGTGCGGCTAAATGGCTTGCTGTTAACTGGCTCAAACTGTTTACCAATGCACCAGCAATCGTATTCATCCTCGGAATGGCCTTTTTTGTCATGACAATGACCAACTTTATCATGAACGTTGCAGCAATCGCCATTTCCTTGCCAGTTGCGCTTGTTGTTGCTCCGTATCTCGGTGTTTCAGGAGAGGTTATCCTTTTCTCCTCACTGGTGGTAGCAGGTATGCCTTTTATGCTGCTGGTCGGTGCTGCACCAAACGCAATAGCCTATAACTCCAAACAGTTTTCCAGCGGTGAGTTTGCCATGTATGGCTTACCCGCCAGCATCATCCTTATGGTTGTTGTCTGGATAGCAGTTGAGTTTATCTGGCCAATGATGGGTATGACCATTTATGTCCCAGCGGTGACGGGTTAACGGTATGAGTTATCCTCCCCGAAACCACTGTGTTTACGGGGAGGAAGGAGTAGAGAGAGGTAATGTTTTTTACTGGAGATGTCATGAGAGCTTATTTTAGCGTGATGACAGCGCTTCTAATCACAGTTTTGTCTGTATTACTGGCAGAGCCTGTTTTTGCCGGTGGAGGTGCTGCTTCCATTCACAACCATACACAAAAAGCTATAACTCATTAAATAATTATATTTTTCCACAAAGAGCCGAAAAATGCCCGATACAGGTGATTTACAAATAAGTGCAATTCTGGAAGGTATTCCACATCCCGCCATGATACTGGATGCAAAATGTCAAATTTGCAGTATGAACAGACTCATTGAAGCAATGACCGGATACCTGAAAGAAGAGGTAACAGGGTTACACGGTGAATTTGTACTCCGTAGTAATGTTGGCAACCATCGCGGCCAGTTATTTAAAAAAGTAGCAAAAAGTAAAGAATCAATTTCTGTAACCGGTGACATCCTGGACGCCAATCGTCAGAAAGTAGCTGTCCAGTATACAGTTTCTCCTCTTTTTAGTAATAACAACAGGTTCTGCGGGTTCTTGGTGGTCATTGAAGACATCTCCACCCATGTCACAGACAGCGGTGTTAATATCCACCATGAAACGACCCAGGAGATAATTGGTTATAGCCCGAAAATGCAGGCAGTACTGGATCTCCTTCCCCTGCTCGCGCAAACAGATGCCTCCGTTATGATTACAGGAGAAACAGGTACCGGCAAGGATAAACTTGCTGAGGTAATACACAAGAATTCATCCAGATCACGCTACCCCTTTATTAAAATTAACTGTGGTGCCTTGCCGCCCGGGCTTCTTGAATCAGAACTTTTCGGCCATGTAAAAGGAGCTTTTACAGGAGCTACCCGTGACAAACCAGGAATGTTTAAATTAGCCCATAGAGGTACTGTCTTCCTCACCGAAATAGGCGATATGCCTCTGCCATTGCAAGTAAAACTCCTCTCCTTTCTTGATGACAGGGAATTTGTACCGGTAGGTGGAGAACAAAAAATCAGTGTTGATGTCCGGGTTATTGCGGCAACCCACAAACCACTAAAAAAACAAATAAAGAAAAATGAATTCAGGGAGGATCTCTTCTACCGATTGCATGTACTGCATGTACACTTGCCTCCTCTTCGAGAACGCGAGGGAGATCTGCAGTTTCTTTGTGATCATTTTGTACAAATATTTACGACAGCCCTCGGTAAAAATATTTCAGGAATAACACCAGCTGCCATGAAGTTATTGCTGAACTACAAATATCCCGGCAATATTCGAGAATTGAAAAATATTATCGAATATGCAGCCAATGTCTGTCGTAAAAAGAAAATCGGTCAGGAACATCTGCCCCCCTATCTCACCGATGTTACCGAACCAGAAGAAAAAACTGAAGATACAGAAAGGCAACAGCCAGTCGCAGTCATCAAGACTCCAGCTTCTCCGATACGTAATACTCATCAGACAAATGGAACCTGGCAGGATATTGAGCGTGAAATGATTGTTGAAACCCTGAAAAAATGCGCTGGCAATAGAACCAGAACCGCCGAACAACTACAGTGGGGACGCATGAAATTATGGCGTAAAATGAAACTTTACGGACTACTGGATTAAGGAGCTTGATAATTATGCGTAAAATTCTTATTCCCACCCAGGGAGATTTTGTTGCCCCAAGATTTGATCTGGCAACAGAGGTGCTTATTGCAACAGTAAAAGACCGTCAACTTCTGGAACAGCCGAAATCAATTATCATGGAACGACCTTCGGAAGAAGAGCTATGTCAGATAATTATTGGCGAAAAGATTACCGAGATTGCTTGCGGCGGAATAGATGAGATACATTATAACTTTCTTTCCTGGAAAAAAATTACAATTTATGACTCTGTTATTGGTGACTGGCAGACAATACTGAAAATGGTAATAGATGAGGAAATTTCTCATAAAACAATAATTTTTCCAAATAAAAATAACGAACTCACACTATGAACAAAATACAATTATATTTTCGCAGCATTTTCGGGTTACAGGATGGGCCAAATAATTTTTGGGAAGTAAATGAGCGTAAATACAGACGGCTTTCCCTTACTCTCTTTCTGGCAATGATTTCAATCGCCCTCGGCCCAGTGGCAACCACTGCAATTCTCAGCTACAACAACTATCTTAACCTGCTTCAAGCTGAAGAAAAAGACCAGCTGCAATGGCGGCTTGAAGGCTCGGTTAAGGCTTTTAACTCAATGATCAACTCCTTGCTGGCAAAAATCCAGTATAATGCAGAGAATAGCAGTTACCAGGAACTGGTAGATGACAATAAACTTATTCAAACCTTTTACAGAACAAAAGGTCAATTTCCTTTTGTTACAGACCTCGGAGTAATTGACCAAAACGGTATCCAGCAAGGATATTCCGGTCCATATGAATTAAAAGGACAAGATTACTCAAAAGAAAAATGGTTTCGAGAGATTTTCAGCAATTCTCCCTACATGAGCTCTGTCTACCTGGGTAACCGGGAAGTAGAACACTTTGCCATAGCCGTCAGCAAAGTTAATCCAGCAAATGGTAAGTCCTGGATACTACGAGCAACAGTTGATGCAAAAGCTCTACAAGGCTTTGTTCATACCATCAAAACCAATGCTTCTGAAGATCTGTTCCTTATAAACAACGAGGGCATCCTGCAAACGAACTCACTGACCTTGGGAAAAGCTCTCACACCCTATACTTATCAAACATTCCTGCAGGAAACACCAACCCTGTCAATCAACAATGAGACATTTTTCCACGCCATTGGAAAAATTGAAGGAACTCCCTGGTCCCTTGTTCTGGTAGAGAAACGATACCTCCATCACGAAAAATGGGTCTCATTCAAACGCCGCCTTATTCTTCTTCTCATCTGCTGCTCCGGTATCAGCCTGATTGTTGTTTATTTCCTCGTTTCTACTTTTAGAAAGAAGCTTCGTCAAACAGATGAAATTCAGATGAACATTATAAAGGAGGCGGAACATACCAACAAGCTCGCCTCCATAGGTCGCCTTGCAGCGGGTGTTGGACACGAAATCAACAATCCTCTTGCTATTATCAACCAAAAAAACGGTCTTGCCGAAGATCTATTGGAACTTTCACCGAATTTTGAACACAAGACAACCATCACTAACTGTTTAAAATCAATTAACCAGAGTATAGACAGATGCAAGGCCATTACCCACAGACTCCTCGGTTTTGCCAGAAGATCAGAAATTGTTATGGAGCCGGTGCAACTCAATGACATTATAAAAGAAGTACTGACTTTCCTTGACAACACCATCATTCACAACAAGATCCAGATGGAACTGCGTCTGGAACCTGATCTCCCCCTGGTAAATGGAGATCACAACCAGTTGCAGCAGGTTTTTCTTAATATTATAAATAACGCCATTGATGCTATAGGGAAAAATGGTGATATAACCATCCTTACCTGTAACATCGCCGGTGATATCCAGGTAATAATTCAGGACTCAGGTCATGGTATTTCAGAAAAGAATCTTGCACATATCTTTGAGCCCTTTTATACAACAAAGGAAACAGGCAAGGGAACCGGACTCGGACTTTCGATAACCTACGGCCTTATCAAGGATATGGGCGGTGACATAAGTGTTAAATCCCAACTTGGTAAAGGAACAGCCTTTACTATCTCACTACCAATGAGTAAGGAAAAAAATGACAACGAATAACAGCCAGATAAAAGTGTTAATTATCGATGATGAAGTTGAATTTGCAACAACCCTGGCAGCCCGTCTGAAACTGAGAAACTATTCAACCCAGCTGGCGACCTCGGGAGAGGAAGGATTAAACAGCCTCGAAAAAGAGATGCCTGATGTCGTGGTTCTCGATCTCAAAATGCCCGACCTGGATGGGCTTGAGGTTCTTGCTCAACTCAAGCAGATAAATCCAGCAGTTGAGACAATCATCCTCACAGGACACGGCTCTTTTGAAGCAGGTATGGAGGGAATGAATCTCGGAGCCTTTGACTACCTAATGAAACCAGTTGATCTTAACCTGCTGCTGGAAAAAATCCAGAAGGCATACCAGAAGAAGAGCCAAGATTCTCAATAATATCTTTATATTGGAGCACAAGATGGACAATCAAAATAAGGTCTACCAGCTTTGTTTACAGGCTTTTACAGAAGTCTTTGCCATAGTTTCCCATGAGCTAAAAAACAATCTGGCAATCATCAACGAGAACAGTGGACTACTTGATGATCTCATTATAATGTCCGGTGAAACACTCGAATCCAGACGAGTAAAAACCGCAACCACCGCAATAGCAAAACAAGTAGGCAGAGCTGATAAAATTATCAAAACCATGAACAGATTTGCCCACAGTGCGGATCTGCCTGTGTCGACTGCCCCAATGAGACAGATTCTTGCTGATGTTGTTGATTTAACAGCCAGAAAGGCAGCAGGAGCAGAACTGTCCATAGAAATAGAGTGTGATGAAAACATCACCTTCACAGGAGCACTTCCTGTTATGGAGTCAACTCTCTACAAGATACTTTTTCTTGCCTACTCCTCAACAGAAAAGGAAGGAAAAAGTACACTCAACATTACGGCGACAAAATTATCTGATTTCATTAAACTGAACTTTACCTTTCATAAGATCAGCTTGTCAAAAAATGAGGAAAAACGGCAACAACTACACATCCTCTGTAATTATTTGCAAGCTGAATTAAATGAGGAATGTACAAGCCTTATATTACCGGCAAAAAATGGTAAAGCTTAATTCTTGTCATAAACTTCGGCAGGTAAAACCCCCATAGAAATCCTTTTTGCCAGATCATAGATTCGACCAAGTTTTTCTACCAGGGAAATTTCCAGACGATCAGTCTCCATCTTTCGGGCACCTTCCCGCCCGAGTCCTTCGGCTTTATACACAACAATAGAATCCATAATCTCCCGTACCCGAGGCCCTTTATTCACCACATAATGTGCCATTTTCTGATCCTGTTTCTCAACAGCCATACAGGTTAATTCTATAGCGGAAAAAATTTCTTCAAAGAGTTCTGACAACATGCTTTTAGTCCAGTCACTGACATGCCGCTCCTTACTGATAAACTCCCGAACTACATGGGAAATTTCATTTTCAACAATATCTGCCATGTTTTCAAGATGGATAGTCGCAGCCATTAATTCCTGTTGAGCATGACTTTCTGAACGGGTAAGGGATTGATTGCGAATGGAACCGAGAAATCTGAAAATAGCTGCTTCAAGAATATCCACATGATCATCCATGCCGACAATATGATCGACCTTTTTAGCATCTCTGCTCTCAATGGCGTCGGGCAAGGCCTGCAGCATAGTAAGTGTAATTCTTCCCATTCTGCCAAATTCGTTCCTCACCTGCTGAAGAGCAACAGCCGGTACCTGCAAGGCTCCTTCATTAAGGTATTTCGGTTCTATAATGACCCTGTCATCCTTGTCTGTTCTATTTGGTACCAGTTTTTCCGCCGCCCTGGCAAACCAGCTGGTAAATCCGATAAAAAGAACTGTATTCACAACATTAAAAAGAGTGTTGGCATTGGCAAGCTGACGGGCAATCGGCACCACACCATCAGCTGTTACTGGAGTCAGCCAGACAGCCATGTCATCAATCAGATCAATAAAGGGCAGCCAGACAAGCACACCAATGACATTAAAAAGCACATGAACAACAGCTGACCGCACAGCTTCAATGGGCTTTCCCAAAGCCGCCAACAGTGCAGTTACGCAGGTACCGATATTGGCACCAAGAGCCAGGGCAATACCACCAGGCAAGGTCAACAGACCTTCTGTTGCCATGGCAATGGCAATACCCACCGTCGCCGCGGACGACTGGACAAGTCCCGTAAAAACAGCACCTGCCAGAATACCCAATAAAGGTTTCTCCATCCTCGCCAGAATATCCATAAAAGGCTGATAGCTGCGCAAGGGAGTCATCGCGCTGGACATAAGTCCCATTCCAAAAAAGACCAGACCAAGCCCCATGAGCATCATACCTAGAAACTTGACCTTTTCCCGTTTGCCGGTGAAAATCATAAAAAAACCAACGGCAATGGGGATTAACGAATAAGCGGACAGGTTGAAAGCAAGAAGCTGGGCAGTCACAGTGGAACCAATGTTTGCTCCCATAATAACGCCGACAGATTGTGTAAGATTCATCACACCCGCTGTAATAAAACCTACCACCAAAACTGTCGTAACGGAGGAAGAGTTCAAGACACCGGTTACAAAGGCACCAGTTATCGCCCCTAAAAAACGATTAGAGGTCATCTTCGAAAGAAGACGTCGAAGAGAATCCCCGGCCGCCTTCTTTAGACCGGAGGAAAGCATATCAAGACCATTAAGAAAGAGGGCAAGTCCGCCAAACAGTCCCATAAAGAGATTTAACCAGTCTATCTCATGACTGAAATCCTCAGCTGCCATCGCCGAAACAGTAAAACAACAATAAAAGACAACAAAGGCTGTACAACAAAACAGCCATCGCCCTGCTATTTTCTCCCTGGTTGCCAACAGTGCGAAGGTTCTCATAGCTTTTGAGTCCTTATCATTTATTTTTCAGAAATGACGCAACCCACCATCCAGCCCTTTCTGCCCAATGCTCAACAAGCGGTCGAACCTCATTATAGGTGACAGTAGAAGAATGATCCGCAGCAGTCGTTCCCTGTTTAATCGAAACAAACTGCCCTACAGTAAGTCCAGCTCTGGTATCCCGTACAAAGGCCTCACCTCGTACCTGTAAACTACGCTGGTTCCTGCTGCCGGGGGCATCCAGTTCCATTTCATTGCTGAAATCTGGTAAAAGAAAATCGGAAAAATGGAAGCCGCCTTCTGCAATACGAATTGATGTCAGCGCAGCATGCACCTCAATTCCTCCTGTTACTGGTTCATCAACAAGTTCCCAGCCTTTCTGCTCAAAACTCTGCTCCAGACGAAAACGCAGATTTTCCTTAATCTGTCCTGTTACAAGCCGATTGAGCTGCACCCCACCATCCTCATCACCAAAGATCTTGACAGGGGCAACATAAACCTGCCTGTATTTGCTAAAATCAAGACGTGGAGAAAAATACTGGTATTCATTTTCTGCCGACGAAAAAAGGGAAAGAGGAAAGACCTCATCAAAAAAAACAGACTCCTCAAGGCTCTTATTACCAGAAGAACAGCCAGCAAGAAACAAGACAAGAAAAAACAGCCAAAAGATACGCATGGGAATAGCCTCCAGAGATTATTTATATGACCTGAAAATCAAACAACAATTTATTGTGGCAAAGACTCTGTAATAAAGCAAGAATTACAGGTATCAGGTTAATAATATTTGAAAATATTTAACGAATAACAACAAAGCTGGCCCATCACTGAAAGGTCTGCACCCCTTTGCAAGCCCAGGACTGACATTGCTTTTTTCAAATACACATGTAAGATAGGAATTATCAATAAAAGTCGGCATCTTCTTTTTTACGAGGTCTCATAATGCAGACAGACAGAATTAATAGATACACACTGTTAGGAATCACTCTTGTTGTTTCAGGTGTCTTTCTCTCAATGATCCATCAGTTCCTGATGGCAATTTTTATGGCAGGGCTTTTCTCCGCCATGGTTTCACCTGTTCACAAACTCCTTACCAAAAAACTGGGCAATCGACAAACCCTGGCATCCTTGTTGACCATCACAGGAATCATAGGGCTGGTACTCATCCCCCTTGCTGTGCTCATCACCATCATTATCGGCCAGGCGGTTACAGTCAGTCAATCCGTAACACCGTGGATACAGGATTTTATCAATGAACCCAGCCTGGTAAGCAAATACTTGGAGAAACTCCCCTATTATGACGAGATTCTCCCTTACAGGGATATTATTATAAAGAAATCCGGTCAGCTGGTGGGCACAGTTTCCAGTTTCCTGATCAATTCTCTCTCCTCATTTACCAAAGTCACCATTAATGCGGTTTTCAGCTCCATCATCATGCTCTATGTGATGTTCTACTTCCTCAACGAAGGAAAAAGACTACTGGTAAAAATCCTCTATTTCCTTCCCCTGAGAGACCAGGACGAACAAAAACTACTGGAACGTTTCACCTCTGTCACCCGTGCCACAATTAAAGGCACATTGATTATTGGTATTATGCAGGGAGGAGTCTGCGGTCTCGGCTTCGCCCTGGCAGACATACAAGGCCCTTTTTTCTGGGGCACAGTAATGGCTGTAATGTCCATTGTTCCTGTTATAGGCACTGCTGCTATCTGGTTTCCGGCTATGATTATCATGGCCATTTCAGGAAATTTCACTGCAATGATTATTCTGCTTGTGGTCTGTGGACTGGTGGCAGGTAATCTTGACAATCTGGTTCGTCCACGGCTGGTTGGCAAGGATACGGAGATGCACGATCTTTTTGTTCTTTTTGGAACCCTGGGTGGTATTTCCATGTTTGGCATCCTGGGGATAATCATTGGTCCGCTGATAACCGCCCTTTTTATCACCCTCTGGGACATCTACGGTGATGTGTTCAGCCCCTATTTACCAAAGGTCGAAATGTTTGACGCAAAAAACGACAAGGAAACTTCTTCCTGATTCCAAACAGTCCTTTGCTGATAATAACATTGAACAATTCTCCTGTAAGAAGAAAATAAAGTAATCATGCCTCCAGAGACTTGAAAAAGGTCTTTGGAGGTATCATCACTTTTGGTATAAAGAGTCATTAAAGAAATATATACAGCAGGATCTTACTGCTGTAACACCATAAAGGCAAATAAAGGAAATGTCAGAAGAAGTAAGTAACGCCCCTGCTAGAGTTGTAAAAAAGAAATATTTTACCTGCGCAGACGCTCCAAATAAACTGGTTCTCGAAAACGGCACTACGCTGGGTCCAATCACCATTGCCTATGAGACCTACGGTCATTTATCGGAAGAAAAGGATAATGCAATTCTGATAAACCATGCCTTTTCCGGCGATTCTCATGTAGCAGGTCGTTATACCACAGACACAGAAAACGAAAAACCTGGCTGGTGGGATTTTCTTGTTGGCCCCGGTAAGGGCATTGACACCAACAGATATTTTGTTATCTGCTCCAATATCCTGGGAAGCTGTAATGGCACCACGGGGCCAAGTTCCATAGACCCGGAGACGAACAAACCCTACGCACTCAATTTTCCCATGGTCACCATCGGTGACATGGTAGCAACCCAAAAATTGCTTATAGACCATCTCGGTATCTCAAGGCTGCTTGCCGTAATAGGTGGTTCCGTTGGCGGCATGCAAACCCTTGAATGGGCTATCCGCTACCCTGAGATGGTACGTGCCGTTGTACCTATTGCCACAACAATGCGCCACTCGGCTCTTGCCATCGCCTTTAATGAAATTGCAAGACAGGCAATCATGTCTGATCCAAACTGGAATAAGGGTGAGTATTACGGCAAAACCAAGCCGGACATGGGACTTGCGGTGGCCCGTATGGTGGGCCATGTTACATATCTCTCCGACGATGCAATGCGCAGAAAATTCGGCAGGCGGCTGCAAGGTAAGGATGCCTTCTCCTTTGGTTTTGATGTTGATTTCCAAGTAGAATCATATCTACGCTATCAAGGCAATAAATTTGTACAACGTTTCGACGCAAACTCCCTGCTCTATATAACCAAGGCAGCAGATTACTTTGATATAGTAGAGAGAATCAATGGCAGCGGCCCGGCAAATACCCAGGATGCTAATGGGCATAATCACAAATACCTGGTTATCTCGTACAGTTCTGATTGGCTCTACCCCACATATCAGGCCAAGGAGCTTGTCAAAGCCCTCAAACGTTCCGGTCGCAATGTAAGTTTTTGTGAAATTGAATCAGATTGCGGGCATGACGCATTTCTTATTCCCGATGAGAGACTCTCCAATCTGATGCGGGGTTTTCTGGAAGGCATTAAAAAGAGTTAGGAAAATATCCCTGGAACAGAAAAATATCATGATTATGAAACAGGTTACAAATTTTCGTTTTGATTTACAGGTTATTGCCGAGGGTATTGAAGCCAACTCCAAGGTACTTGATCTTGGTTGCGGTCATGGCGATCTACTGGCCTGGCTTGGTGAAAACAAGAACGTACAAGGTACAGGAATTGAAATGGATCAGGCCAAGGTGTCCCACTGTATTTCAAGAGGTCTCAGTGTATTACAAGGAGATTTGAACGAGGAAGTAGAAGACTATCCCGATGACAGTTTTGACTATGTGATCCTCAGTCAAACCCTGCAACAGGTCTTTGAACCAGCCCGTCTGCTCCACTCCCTTGCCCGTATTGGTAAATATGTGATTGTATCTTTTCCTAACTTCAGTCACTACTCAAGCAGACTCCATCTTTTTTGCAAGGGAACAGCGCCAGTGAATGACCAGCTCCCCTACTTCTGGTACGACACGCCAAATATCAGGGTAATCACAATGAAGGATTTCAGAAAGTTCAGCAAGGATGTTGGTTATAATATCGTTAAGGAAATTGCCATCAACACCAATCCCAAAAGCACTGAAGGTCATATCATCCACCGTTTTATCAACAGTCGGGCAACCTACGGAATCTTTTTCATAGAAAAAACAGCAAAATTCAAACGATAATCATGCAGAAAAGAATCAATACTCCCCCAGTAATCCCTGACGAGGAAGCACTTTGTAATCATATCCGCATCAATAATAGTTCCAAGCACAATCTCATTCCGCAAATTGTGGGCAGAATGCTCTCAGCCTGGAGCAGCAAAGACAGTTTTGAACATATCAACCCGATTTCGATTCCCTCCCAGGAAAAGATCATTGAACTCGTTCTTCAGGCAAGACGAATTATCTTCCCCGGTTATTTTACTCAAACCAATCTTCATGCTTCAAATATTGAATATTATATTGGTCAGGAAACCACAGAGCTGTACGAACGGGTAACAGAGCAGATCACCATGGCAATCCGTCATGATTGTAGAAGAAATGGCAGACCCTGTACCAACTGTGAGCAGGAAAGTGCGACTCTCGCCTATGCCTTTATTGACAAATTGCCGGAAATAACTGCCATTCTTGCCGAAGATATACGCTCAACCCTTGCAGGTGATCCCGCAATCAAAAGTCCAGATGAAGTAATTTTCTGTTATCCAGGTCTTTTTGCCACCCTCACCTATCGGCTGGCTCACGAACTTTACCGTCTTGAGGTTCCCATTATCCCAAGGATAATGACCGAATTTGCTCACAGTCAAACAGGAATAGACATCCATCCCGGGGCAACTATTGCCGAAGGTTTTTTTATTGATCACGGTACTGGTGTGGTCATCGGGGAAACCGCCATCATTGGTAAAAATGTCCGAATCTATCAGGGTGTCACACTGGGAGCCCTGTCATTGCCAAGAAATGCAGGAGAACAGCTCAAAAACACCAAACGCCACCCGACTATTGAAGACAATGTCATTATTTATTCCAATACTACAATCCTGGGAGGTAATACAGTAATTGGAAAAGGTTCTATAATTGGCGGTAACAACTGGATAACTGAAAGCGTCGGGGAAAACTCCAAAATATTGCTGAAAAAACCAGAAATCATTTTCCACAACAGAACCAAAAAAAGCTGAAAAGGTAAGGATTTACATTATGATAACAGATATTGTAAGCTCAATCGGCAAGACCCCGCTCCTGCAACTGACCAATATTACGAAAAACATTTCCGCAACAATATATGCCAAACAGGAATCACGTAATCCAGCAGGCAGTATTAAATGCAGGGTTGCGGCTGCACTGATTGAGGATGCTCTCAGAACTGGTAAAATAAACCAGGATTCAACCATTATAGAGCCAACCTCCGGCAATACAGGTATTGGTCTTGCTTTTGTCTGTGCAACAAAAGGTTTACGACTGATCCTCACTATGCCTGAATCCATGAGTATTGAACGTAGAAAGCTGCTACAACATCTGGGGGCACAGCTTGTTCTGACTCCTGCCCGGGAAGGGATGACAGGAGCAATCAACAAGGCCCAGGAACTCTGCGCGGCGAATCCAGACAGCTTTATTCCTGACCAATTCAGCAATCCAGCAAATCCGGCAATCCATGAACAAACCACAGCTGAAGAAATCTGGCAGGACACAAATGGTGAACTTGATATTTTCGTAGCAGGGGTCGGTACTGGCGGTACAATTTCGGGGGTTGGAAATGTCCTGAAAAAAAGAAATCCCGCGATAAAAATAGTGGCAGTTGAACCTGCGGCATCACCTGTTATTTCAGGAGGCTCCCCCGCTCCCCATAAGATCCAGGGTATTGGTGCCGGATTTATCCCAAAAAATCTTGACCTTGCTGTTATCGATGAGGTCGTCACTGTTACAGATGAGGAGGCACTGCTCACAGCACAGCAACTTGCTCAAAAAGAGGGTATTCTCTGCGGGATCAGTTCTGGCGCTGCTGTATGGGCGGCTATAAATATTGGCAAAAGAAACGAAAACAGCGGCAAAAAGATTATCACAATTCTGCCAGACAGTGGAGAAAGATACCTCTCTACACCACTGTTTGAAGAGTAACAGACAAGTCCATACCTGGGAGAAAAACAATAGAAACGAGACATTTAAAAATATTTGTTGCGGTATACAAGACTCGCAGCTTCACCAAAGCTGCTGAAATCCTTTATACCAGTCAACCAACAGTAAGTGAGCATATCAGGAACCTTGAGGATCAGCTTAATTGTAAACTTTTTGATCGACTTGGACGTTCCATTATGCCAACAGCCCCGGCTGAAACTCTCTATCCGAAAGCAAAGGCTATTCTTGATGACCTCAAGCAGCTCAAGGATGAAATCACTTCATCTGGAGAGAAGGTTGCGGGAGAGCTGAACATTGGGGCAAGCACCATTCCCGGAGCCTATATATTACCAAGATATGCCGCAGCCTTTAAAAAGCTCTATCCGGGGGTCTCTTTTGACATAAAAATTTATGACTCAACTTTTGTTACCAGTGCAATCCATGAGAAACGTCTGCTTCTGGGGGTTGTTGGTAACAAAAGTTTTTCCAGGCAGATTGAGTTTACTCCACTTGCGACAGACAGACTGATTGTCATCGCCTCTCCTGAAAATAAAATTCCTTCAAGAATTGATCTGGAGAGCTTAAAACAGTATCCTTTTATAAGCCGGGAAAACGGTTCAGGAACCAGAAAAAACATTGAGAAGAAACTTTCAAACAGCGGTTTCAGCATAGAAAACCTGAATATCGTGGGCAGTCTGGGCTCCTCTACCGCAGTAAAAGAAGCTGTGATGATGGATCTGGGTATTTCAATCATCTCACACCATGCAGTGAAAAAAGAGCTTGAAATGGGTTGGCTAAAAAAGGTTGATCTGACGGGTTTTCAGATGGAGCGCATCTTTTATCTTGCCAGACTTGCTAAAAGAACCCTGCCCAACCAATACAAGGTATTTCATGATTATCTGATATACCAGCTGTCACAGGCTAACAAGTAGGCTCAAACGAAAAAGACTCAATAACAGACAAGTGATGCAAAGCCGGGGAATGGTATGCCTGTTTACGAATATAAAGCGATTAATTCAGCAGGAACAAAAATCAGCGGACTCATTGAAGCCGACACTGAAGCCCATGCCAGAAGTAAGCTTCGTAAAGATAATAATTACCCAACACAACTGAAAGAAAGTGAAAAGGATCAAAACAATATCCATAGCGTCAAGAGTTTCTTTGCTCGAGTTAAACCCGAAGAAATCAACCTTTTCACGAGACAACTAGCAACACTGGTAGACGCAGGCTTGCCACTTCTTTCAGCTCTGGACGCCATAGGAGAGCAGGCAGGGAACTCTCATCTGACCAGAATTGTTTTCAACATCAAGGATTCGCTTAACGAGGGGCACTCTCTCGCTGACAGCCTTGCCCAACACCCACGACTTTTTTCTTCAATTTACATCAATATGATAAGGGCAGGTGAAACATCTGGAACACTGAGTGTGGTACTTGAAAGACTGGCCGATTTTGGTGAAAACCAGCAAGCCCTCGGCAGCAAACTGCGTGCAGCTCTTATCTATCCAATATTTATGGGATTTATTGGCACAGCAATCCTTTTTTTACTCATCACCTACATTGTCCCCAACATTACTCAGGTTTTCAACGAGATGGACAAGGTACTGCCGCTACCAACCCGGATATTACTGTTTCTCAGTGATTTTTTGATACATTATTGGTGGGTGTTACCAGCTATCCTGGTTATATTTGTCCTCATTATCAAGCAACTGCTCAAACAGCAATGGGGACGACGTGTTAGCGACCTACTGAAACTAAAGATGCCTGTTATCGGTTCTGTTATTCAAACAATCACTCTCGCCCGTTTTGCGGCAACGCTGGGAAGTCTGCTGAAAAGTGATGTTGAACTACTCTCATCCCTGCAAATTGTCAAGAGCCTGGTCAACAACGTCCATATTGCTGAGGTTATTGAGGAAGCGGCAAACGACGTTCGCAAAGGGACATCAATAACAAAAGCACTCAATAACTCTCCGTGGTTTCCAGCACTGTTTGTTCAAATGATTGGTGTTGGTGAACAAAGTGGCTACCTGGGCAAGATGCTTGATAAGGCCGCGAAAGCCTATGAACGAGAGGTGGAAAACGCTGTCAACGCTATAACCTCATTAATAGAACCAATCATGATAGCAGGGATGGGCATTGCTGTAGGTTTGATTGTACTCTCCATCCTGCTGCCTATCTTTGAAATGAATCAGATGATTGGTTAAAAAATCAGAAACTCTACAAATGACAACTCGGTTGATCTGACAATCACAGCCAAAAATCGGTGCCTGTCTGATCGGCTCTGAACCACTACATCTGAACATTACTCGATTCTTATTGCGCCGGCATCCCGACCTTTTTCTGATTCAGGGGATGGGTCACTTTCAATTATATAATCAGGTCTTGGCACATCGTCCATCATCAGAGATCTCTTGACAACAGGCTTTTCTTCTAGGGGATCAGGAAGATCTTTTTGAATCTCCTGTTCCATAGCTGGTTGAACCTTTTTTTCACTTGATCTGCCCATAAGCTCTCTACCGGCAACTTCCAGAGGCTGTTTAAAGACAGCAATCACACCATCCCGAACCTCAAGCAGAGAAAGCAACTCCCAACCACTTTTTCCATAATCATTAAGAGATTCTTCCAACTCTTCATCATCAAGAAATGCTCCGCCCAGCAAGCCATCCTTTTTCAAACCATAGTGAACTGTTTTGTAAGCCCAGCGCATAATACCCTCTCTTTTTTCCAAGCCTTAATTGATCTCTTTTACAAGCTGATCATTTTTAAACAGCCCTTCCACCAGACAACCATCCGTCCCAATCAGTTTACCTTTCCCTTCACGACGCCCCTCAACAAAACTCCCCTCATAGCGGATACCCTCACTGGACGTCAAAACACCTTGACCGTGAGGTAGATCATCTAGAAACTCGCCAACATAGAGGCTGCCATCCTCGTAAGTCAATTCGCCTTGACCGTTAAAGGTACCTTTTTTAAAGGAACCAACATAGACCCCGCCTGTGGCAAAATTATAGGTTCCGCTGCCTGAAAAGGAATCATTTTTGAAACCACCAACATATCGAGTCCCATCAGGATAGACCAGTTTCCCTCTACCATCCTTTACACCTTTAACATATCTGCCGACATAGACCCGACCATCAAGATATTTATAGGTTCCTTCACCATGATACTCACTATTTTCAAAGGTTCC
>PDWI01003458.1_pt1 | contig 22261 bp, 21 predicted proteins | sample 1430891 | NCBI WGS metagenome assembly PDWI01 (sample SAMN01162508, study PRJNA174530) | Oral metagenome, whole genome shotgun sequencing project. | biome: Marine environment; feature: Marine mammal; material: Swab sample of the gingival sulcus; isolation source: swab sample of gingival sulcus... | reverse complement strand
ATCGTTATTGCTGTTATTTTGCTAGCGTTAACTATGGGCTTAACTATGGGTGGACGTGGGCGTATCAGTTTTCTTGAAAATGCCGTCGTCACTGTAGTTCAGCCAGTACAGACGTTTTTTTCTGGTGTTTCTGAGGAAGTTTTGCGCTTTACTTATCCGCTTCGTAACGCCTTTAAAAACTCTGAAGAAAACGAAGCATTAAGAGCTGCACTTCTAAAAGCGCAGCGCCAATTGATAGACCAAACTATGCTTAAAGCCGAATACGAAGATTTGAAAAAGCTGCGTTTGGCGCTTAATTATGCCTATCAAAATAATATAGATAACTATATTACTGCTGATGTTATCGCTAGAGATGCTGAAAATTGGTATGGCATGTTTACCATTAATATTGGCGCAAGTAACGGCGTGACAAAAAATTCTATGGTCTTTAATGGCGAAGGATTGATTGGTCAAATTTATGAAGTAGGCGAATATCGTTCACAGGTTTTGACGATTAGTGATGTTAGAGGCGCCGTTAGTTTTCAAACCATAGGTGCTGATAAAACCTTTGATGGCATAGTCAGTGGAACGTCTGAAGGTAAATTAAACGGTTATTTGTTTGATCCAGATGCCAAAGTTTTAGTCGGTGATAAAATTATTACGAGCGGTCTTGGCATTTATCCCAAGGGTATATTAATAGGCGAAGTTAGTGCTATTTATAGCAATCAAGATACATTATTAAAACATATTGATGTGAAACCAGCAGTAGATTTCAAAAGAATAGCTAGGGTGTTTGTAATTCCTTATCAAGAAGACAAGGAGTAGCTTTGCAATGAAAGATAGAACTATTATTCTGATTGCTTTGTTGATAATTATATTGCAAACAACTTTGTTGCAATTATTTAGTTTCGCAGATATTATTCCCAATGTAATGCTTGTTTGGGTTGTTGTAGTTGCCGCTTTATTTGATAAAAATACTAGTCTTAAAACGGCTATTTATTCAGGGATTTTATTTGATATAATTGGTGGTAAGGGCTTAGGAGTTCATTTTACAATTTATCTTAGTCTCAGTTTGTTAATTATAGCAATAGAGGATAAGATTTTTAAAGATAACTATATAACGCCTTTGATACTACTTACTTTATCTAGTCTTTTTTCTTACGTTTTTACTGCCTTTGTTTATTATTTTGCAACAGGTCGATTTTTGCTTTTAACGCGGTTTTTTAGCCATTTTTTGCCTGAAATGGCGTATAATATAATTGTGGGTTTGTTACTTTATTCTCTGGTAATCAAGTATTATACTTTTGATAAGGATAGATAGATGAATTTTAAAATATTTGATCGCAAGCTTTTTATTTGGTTGGTATTTTCATTTATGCTAGCTATTCTTTTATTTAGACTTTCGCAACTAACACTTGTTGAAGGCGAAGAATTGTCTAAAAGGGCAATGGATATACGCTTAAAAAAGATTACAATTCCTGCAAAAAGGGGCGAAATTTACGATAGAAAAGGTAAACTGCTAGCTGGCAACCTAACTTCTTATGGCGTTAATTTCTTATATAATAAAAAATACAATGAAGAACAACAAAAAATGGCAATTGAATTATTTAGCTTATTAGAAAACGACGGCGAGATAGTGATTGAAATGCCTATTGTTTTTCAAGACGGTGAATTCATCTATCGTTCTGATTTAGAAAAAAAAGAATGGTTGGAGCGTAATGGTTTTAGTTCAGATTTTAGCGCTAAGGAAGTATTAACCGCTTACAGAGAACGTGAGCATATTGCACCTGAAATTGACAAGTATACAGCTTTTGATATTTTGGTAGCAAAGGGTATTTATTTACCTATTCGATTAAAAGAGATGGAGTTTAATGTTGACTTTCAACGCAGTTCTTTTCTTCAAATGTACGGTATAGATGAAAATGCCAGTGCGCGTGAAGCAATTGATACACTCAGCGAAAGGGAAAAGCTAAGCAAAGAATATACGGATAAAGAGCGTTATTATGTGTTACTTCTTAAAAACGCGATTAATATCAAGGGATTTTTAAAATACGAACCCATAGAAATTGCCGAAGGTATTTCTAAAAAAAATGCGATTTACATTGAAGAACACAGCATGCAGTTTCCCAACGTTTCTGTAACAATAGAGCCCGTGCGCTATTATCCAACAAAAAATTTGGCGGCTCACATCTTAGGCTATTTAGGCGAAATTTCTACTAGTAGAGAACAAGAAATTTACAATGAAGAAGCGGGCTATCGTAAGACGGATTTGATAGGAAAACGCGGCTTAGAGGGAGCATATGAAAGTGAACTCAAAGGCGAAAGCGGCTCTAAATACATAGAAGTCAACAACGAAGGTGGTTACGTCGGCGATGTCGGCGGTTTAATTTCCGACCCTGCTTTTAGCGATAAAGACGCCGTTGGCGGTAAGAATATCGTTACCACTATTGATATAGATTTACAAGCAAAAGTTAAAGAGTACTTAATTAAAAATTTAGAAGCACTGCGGACGGCGGGGACTTATCATTCAGAATTCGGCGACACGCATTATAAAAGGGCTTATCCTTATGCTAATACGGGCTCTGTCGTCGTTCAAGACGTGACAAATGGCGAAATACTCGCTATGGTTAGCTATCCTGATTACGATAATAATTTATTTGCTCGCGGCATTAGTTATGATGATTATAAAACCTTATTGCCTGAAAACAAACGTAATCCTTTAGCGCCAAGACCGCTTTACAACATTGCCACGCAGACAGCTGTTCAACCAGGTTCTACATTTAAAATGGTAACGGGCTTTGCCGCTTTAACAGCGGGACTTGACCCTTATTCTTATTACAACGGCGCAGGTCACATTGTCACAGACGATGGGCAGTCTTTTGGTTGTTGGCTGTGGAATAAATATTACGGGTCGCACGGATATATCAATTTAATGAAAGCGATAGAAGTTTCCTGTAACTATTATTTTTATAGTGTGGGCAATGGTTTTGATTATGCCAGCGGTAGAAAAATGCCTTTTGACGTCGGTTCAGAAAAAATCATTGAAGCGGCAAAATTATTTGGTTTAGATGAGCCTAGCGGTGTTGAAATTGGCGAAACCGCTGTCGGCGTTCCTAATCCTAATAGAAAAAAAGATTTGCTTTTGGCGTTGATGAGAAAAATGCTAATCAATTCCGCCGAAGAATATTTCAATGAAGAAATTTATAGCGATGATGACCAGTTGGAAACTGCGGTTGAAAATATAGTAAATAGTTGTGCTGAAAATCCGCAAATGAGTTATAACGATGTTCATACTCTATTAGTAGATAGTGACTTTTTTCCAGATGACGATAAATTGTGGAAGCTGACAGAAACGATTAAATTTGACTATCTCAGTCAGTTTGGTTGGTTCGAGGGCGATACCTTCAACCTTGCCATTGGTCAAGGTCAGCATTCTTATACACCTGTACAAATGGCTCGCTATGTTAGCACAGTTGCCAATGGCGGCTATCTTTATAAATCAACCTTAGTCAAAACGATAGATGGGAAACCTGCAAAAAGAGAACCTTATAAATTTATAGATCCCAATGGATATATTAAATATTTAAGACAGGGGATGCGCCAAGTTGTTTCTGGCTCACAAGGTTCGGCGAAGTTTTATTTCAATGGTTTTCCTATACCCGTTGCTGCTAAAACAGGAACGGCGGAACGCGAAGGGAAAATCCAACCGCCCGATGAAGAAAAGTATATACTTAAATATTTAGATTATATTGCGCCTAATATCGCTGAAGCAGAACTGCAAATAAAGACTGATGAACTGCTATTTGAACGCACTAATTACGTTGCTAGTTTATTTGAACAAGTTAATGGCGATGATAAAGCAAAGGCAAAAGCAGCGAAATTGGAAATAGATAATTTAATCGCTAGGCATTATTTGACGCGCGGTGAAGCAATGCGTGCAGCTTTGGTTGAACTATCGGTTAATAGTTTGACCAGTGAGCAAATCGATCAATACAAAGATGAATTTGATAACTTTACGTGGTTTGTATCTTTTGCACCTTATGAAAACCCAGAAATCGCTGTCGCCGTATTAATACCGCAAGGTGGTAGTGGTGGTTATGGCGCCGCGATAGTAAAAGATATTTACGGTTATTATTTCGGCTTAACAAAGAAGTAGAAGGAGTTTAGTTTGAGTGAAAAAGTTGCTTTTAAAGGCACAATTAATGGCATCATTTTACAATTTGAACCGAGTTTGCCTTTCAATGAACTCTATCAAGCGATAGAAGAAAAGTTAAAGCAAGCAAATAATTTTTTTAAAGGTTCACATATTATTGGTGTAGAAGGTGGAACGTTTACAGTGGAAGAAGAAGTGAAACTAGAACGGCTTTTTCGTGAGCAAGGCGGAATGAAGCTATTATCTTTAGAAAAAGTAGATAGAATTAAAAGTAATAAGGATATATTTAAAGCTAAAACAAATAAAGCTAGTCAAGTTACAAAAACTAAGGATAATATTGCTAAAGAAGTGAAACAAAAAACTCAAACAAAGCAAGAAACTAAGCCAACAGCTACTATAGAGCCGAAAGTGCCTGATACTTTGGGCGAAACGATTTTTCATAGGGGAACATTACGTTCGGGTAATGTGTTAGAGGCTACTGGTCACATTGTGTTACTAGGCGATGCAAATGCTGGTTCAGAACTAATTGCTAGGGGTAATATCTTAGTAATGGGAGCGCTTAGGGGCTTTGCCCATGCTGGTAGCGCTGGCGATGAACAAGCTTACATAGTCGCGGGAAAATTGGAGCCAACGCAGCTTAGAATTGCTGGTAAAATCACGAGACCGCCAGATGACAGTGTTGGCGCAGATTACACAGAAGTAGCATCGATTAAAAATGGTCAAATCATTATAGAACCTTATAAATAAATGGAGGAAAATATGGGCGAAGTAATTGTAATCACATCGGGTAAGGGCGGCGTTGGTAAAACTACTACCAGTGCTAATATTGGTACTGGTTTGGCGGTACGTGGCAAAAGCGTTGTTGTTGTCGATGCCGATATAGGACTTAGAAATTTAGACGTTGTTATGGGCTTAGAAAACCGCATAGTTTTTGACATTGTCGATGTCGTAGGCGGCGTTTGCAAGTTAAAGCAAGCATTAATCAAGGACAAACGTCATGAAAATCTTTATCTTTTGCCAGCTGCTCAAACGAAAGATAAGACGGCGGTAAGTCAACAACAGATGAAAGATTTATGTGCGGAACTAAAAAAGGACTATGATTTTGTAATTATCGACTGTCCAGCTGGTATAGAGCAAGGGTTTAAAAATGCTATCGCTGGCGCTGATAGGGCGATAGTCGTTACAACGCCTGAAGTATCAGCTGTTCGCGATGCCGATAGAATTATTGGGCTTTTAGAAGCGGCAGAATTACACGACCCGACTTTGATTGTCAATCGTTTGCGCATTGATTTAGTTAGACGTGGCGATATGCTCAATATTGAAGATATGAAAGAAATTTTAGCAATAGATTTACTAGGTGTCGTTCCTGATGATGAACAAATTGTCATTACGACAAATAGGGGAGAGCCCGCTGTACTTAGCGATAATTCTATTGCTGGTAAGGCATATAGAAATATTGTCGGTCGTATTTTAGGAGAAGATATCGCCTTAATCGATTTAGACGCCGATGCTGGTTTTATGACAAAACTAAAAAAACTGTTTGGTAGAGCATAAAGGAGGGCATTGTGGCATTTGATTTTTTAAAATTTTTCAAGGGAAACAAAGACGACAGCAAAGATATTGCAAAAGATAGATTAAAGCTAGTTTTAGTTCACGATAGAAATAATACGACACCAGAGTTTTTGGAAATGGTAAAAGAAGACATTATGAAAGTTTTGATGTCTTATATGGATATCGATGAAGAGCATATAGATGTAAAAATTACAAAAACAGTCGATGATGCAACGGGTAAACCTGCTCTTGTAGCAAATATTCCAATTTTAAATATGAAGCGTAAAGCAAGTCCAGATAATAAGGATGCAAAATAATAACTTATGTTTAAACTGAATAAAATTGTTGATTTAAGACTGCTCCTTATTGTATTGGCGTTAATTAGTATAGGTTTTTTGGCAATAGCTAGCGCCACTGGTCTAGAAGCTTTTGGTCAAGTTAATCGCAAATTAATAACGCAAATGGCGAGTTTTGGCATTGGTTTTATTATGATGGCGGTGTTAATTATTATCGATTATCACATTTGGGGCAAGATTTGGTGGTTGATTTATATTTTATCCATAGCGGCATTGCTTTTGGTTTATGTGCCTGGCTTGGGCGTCACACACTACAATGCACGCAGTTGGATAAACTTAGGTTTTATGGATTTTCAAACATCGGAAATTGCTAAAATTGGTTTTATTCTTGCCTTTGCTAAATTATTGGCACTGCGTAAAGGGAAACTCAATAATCCTTTGGAACTGATTTCGCCTGTAATTATGATAGCGCCAATTATCTTTTTATTAAAAGAACAACCAGATTTAGGTACGATGCTCGTGTTTGTCTTTGTCTTTTTAGGAATGATTTTTGTCGCGGGCATCAATATTAAAATTGTACTGCTGTCGTTGATTTCAGCAGTGGTGGCAGCACCTTTTGTCTATAATAGTTTAGAACCATACCAACGCAAGCGTATCACGTCATTTTTGTATCCCAATGACCCCACTCAAGACAGTTATTGGCAGCTATTGATGAGTCGTTTGACCATAGGTTCAGGCGGTTTCAAGGGGCAGGGCTTATTTAAGGGCAGCTTTAGTGCGAATAACTTTTTGCCAGTTCAAGAGTCGGATTTCATCTTTGCCGTTTTGGTAGAAGAAATGGGCTTTATTGGTGGTGCGACGGTTATTGTTTTATTTTTATTATTATTTACGCGCCTAATTCATATTGCCTTTATAGCCGATGATGATTTTGGTACAAATATTGTCATAGGCGTGTTATTTATGCAAGGCTTTCACGTCTTTCAAAACATTGGCATGACAATGGGTTTAATGCCAGTCACAGGCGTACCGCTACCATTTATCAGCTACGGTGGCAGCTCGCTTTTAATCAACATGATAAGCATAGGTTTAGTAATGAGCGTCTATTTACACAGAGAAGTAATAGACGAAAATATAGTGAATATATAAAGATATGTTATATAAACGAATGAATTTTTCCGCGCTGTCATTGCGAGGAGCCGTAGGCGACGTGGCAATCTTAGCGCGGAACAAGTGACAATTCAGTACACGATAGGAAATCAATTTGAAAATAGAGAGAATATTAAAACGCGTGGAAAAACCAACGCGTTACATTGGCGGAGAAATCAATTCGATAAAAAAACTACATAGTGATGTAAAAGTTAAATACCTACATGGCTTTCCGGATGTCTACGAAGTTGGCATATCACATCTTGGGTCGCAAATTCTTTACGGGGTGGTTAATGACCAGCCCGATTTTGTTTGTGAGAGGGTGTACGCGCCGTGGAAAGATATGGAAGCACAGTTAATTGAAAATGACATAGCGCTTTTTAGTTTAGAAACAAAAACGGCGCTGTCTGAATTTGATGTAGTCGGTTTTACTTTACAATACGAAATGAGCTATACAAATATCTTAAATATGTTAAAACTGGGCGGTGTCAATCCTGACAAATCAAAGCGCACAGAGGCAGACCCTTTAATCATTGCAGGCGGACCTTGCGCCTATAATCCCGAACCCTTAGCCGACATAGTCGACGTTTTTTTATTGGGCGAAGGCGAAGAACAACTGCCAGAATTTTTAGCTTATTATAGGGATTTTTACCATCGTCTTGATAGGCGTGAATTTTTAATTGGCGCCAGTGCTATTGGCGGTATTTATGTGCCAGAACTCTACGATGTAGAGTATAATTCTGACGGTACGATTAAAAGTTTTACACCTAACGATTTTCGCGTGCCAAAAAAAGTAGTCAAGAGGCATATTCCCGATTTGAATAGTGTCTATTATCCCGACAATATGATTATTCCTTTTGGCGATGCTGTGCATAACAGGGCAGTCGTCGAGATTTTTCGCGGTTGTACGGCTGGTTGCCGTTTTTGTCAAGCGGGCATGATTTATAGACCAGTACGTGAAAAAACTAAAGATACAATTATTGAAACGGCGGAAAAAGTGTTAGAGCAAACGGGCTATGAAGAAGTTTCTTTAACGAGTTTGTCTACACTTGACCATACGGAAATTGGCGATATAATCACGACTTTAATGGTGAAGCAAGAAGAAAACAAGGTTGGCGTATCACTACCGTCTTTGCGTTTAGACTCCTTTTCTGTCGATGTGTTAGGTGAAATTCAAAAAGTGCGTAAAACGGGCTTGACTTTTGCACCAGAAGCGGGCACACAGCGCTTGCGCAACGTCATCAATAAAGGTGTAACAGACGATGATATTAACGGCACATTGCGTGACGTTTTTGAGCAAGGCTGGGAAAGGGTAAAACTCTATTTTATGCTTGGCTTGCCGACAGAAACGCGCGAAGATGTCGACGGAATTAGGGAAATTGCAAGGCGTTTGGTTTATATGTATAAACAAATTGCGGCGGAAAGTGAGCTAAAGCGAAAGGGCGTTTCTATTACCGTTTCCACTTCTGTTTTTGTACCCAAGCCTTTTACACCGTTTCAATGGTTTGGACAAGTTACCAGTGATATTGTCACAGAGCACCAAGCTTATTTGGTTGATAGACTTAAAAAAGGGCCTATCAGCTACAAATATCACGACATGGGAACGAGTCATATAGAAGCGGTTTTTGCACGCGGCGATAGGCGTTTGGGGAAAGCCTTACTTTTGGCAGCAGAACGTGGCTTTAAATTTGATGGTTGGGCTGAACACTTCAGCTATGAAGCGTGGTGCGAGGTTCTAGCTGATAGCGATATTGATATACATTTTTATGCGAATAGAACGCGTGATTTTGATGAGATTTTACCGTGGGATTTTATTGATATTGGCGTTGATAAATCGTACTTAAAACGCGAGTGGGATAGGGCAGTTTTGTCTAAGACAACAAAAGATTGTCGTAAAGGCTGTGTGAAATGCGGTATTAATACGGGTGCAGTGGCAGGGCTTTGCGGATGATAGTAAAATTAGTATATAGTAAAAAAGAGATGATGAAATTTTTGGGTCACTTGGATTTAATTCGCTTTTTTGAAAGGGCGTTTAGACGATTAAAATTGCCGCTTGCCTTTTCAAAGGGCTTTAATCCGCACCCGAAAATGAATTTTGGCGGGCCACTTTCCGTCGGCGTTGCCAGCGACTATGAAGTAATGGAAGTGACTTTAGAGCACGAAGTCGACATAGAGCAGTTCATTGCAGAATTTAATAAAATTTCGCCAGATGGTATTAAGCTATTAGATTATAGAATTACAGACAAAACAGAACCCTTAATGAGCGCGTTGGCACTTAGTACTTACGTAGTAAAACTACCAGAAAAACACGATTTACTAGAACGTTATCGCGAGTCAGAAAAGATTATTTTGTTAAAGCGTAACAAGCGTAGACGTATGGTAGAAAAGGATTTAAAAACTTATATTCATCAGTTTGAGATAGACGAAAATGATACTAGTGGTTTAACTTATAAGCTAGCGATTATGAGTAATGAAAAGGGCAGTGCTAAACCTTTGGATATTGTCAGTATTTTACTTTCTGACTGCGAAGATTTTGTTAAAGATGATGTTGATATTCTGCGTACAGGAATGTTTTATCTCGACGAAAGCGGCGAGTATAAACCGCTATTACAACTGTAAGGCGCCCGCGCTGTCCGCGCTGTCATTGCGAGAAGGCGAAGCCGACGTGGCAATCTTAGCGCGGTACTGTGCTTTATATTTACGCGTTTGAAACAAAGTGCGCTTGCGGAAATCCCATCAGGCATATAGCTTTTGCCTAGGGGGCGCAAACCGTTTTATAAAGCGCCCCTGCGGCAAAACTATAAACCTGCTGCCGCCCGCACACTTTTGACAAACGCTTTACTAAGCTTGATTTGCGCTTGGTTAAGTATTGTATTTTATAAAGTTCCCGCGCTGTCATACAGAGGAGCCGTAGGCGACGTAGGTATCTTAGCGCGGGTTTAATATAGTTATAAGGATTTATAATGAGCAAAGAACAGATTTATCATAGTGGTTTATACAATGATTACCTAGTAACGCTTGACAATGGCAGGGTGAGTAAAATCAGCATTAACGCGAAAGGCGAGCTGCGTCTGGGCGAGGTGTATCTGGGTGTTATTACTTATTTCGACCAAAGGCAGAATGCTTTTTTTGTGAATACCTGCAAAGAAGAAGTCTATTTAAAAGCGCCGAAAATGGAGCACAATTTAAAGGTTGGCGCTAATGTTATTATAGAAATAAGCGCTGAAAAAATCAAAGGCAAGCGCGCACGTGCTAGTCTTGATTTAACTTGTGATGAAAAGTTAAAAGAGCGTTGGGTAGACTTAAATCCTGCCCATTACAGCGAAACAAAATTGCTGTTTAGCCCTTATGAAAAGCAAAGCGTTTTGAATAAAAGCGGTAATAGTTATGGCGACTTTAAAGTGCAAAAGTTTAATGGTAATATGTATTATTATTTTGATTTAATCGCTGAAATTGAGCGTTTATTAAAACCGCAAACAATAACGGAAAAAGGGGCGCTCTTCAGAATAGAAGAACTAGAAACCTTGACGGCTATCGATGTTGACGCGAGCAGCTTCAAGGCAAGCGGCAATTTTGCTTACCAATTAAATTCTTATCTCGTACCTATGATAGTTGAAAAAATAGTACAGCGCGATATTAGCGGCACTGTCTTGATTGATTTTGTTAATATGAAGAAGAGCGACAATCAACAGTTTTTAAAAGAATTTAAAGCATTCACAAGGGGCTTTTCTGTTAAAGGCTTTACAAAAACTGGATTACTAGAACTTGCTATCACTAAAAAGAAACGTTCGCTTTGGCAACGGGTGTTTGAACGTAGTGATTTTGGTGTTGAAATTAAAAATGATATTTTAATTGATTATCAATTAGATAAAATAATATATCAGTATTTACAAACTGACGCTAAAGTACATAAGTTGTTTGTGGCAGATACATATTTAAGCCAAACACAAAGGTTGCTTAATAGCTCTGATTATTTAAAGCAATACCCTGATTTAAAAATAGAAATTGAAAAGAAATAATTTTTCGCCTGTAAGATTCCTACGGCGATTGCTTTGCAATCTTCTCAGAATGACACAGGCGGGAAAACAATTAATCGAAATAAGACAGCCGCGCTGTCATACAGAGGAGGAACGTAGTGAGGACGTAGGTATCTTAGCGCGGGCAATTATAATTATATTATAAACATAACAAGTTAGTATAAGTTAACATACTTCTTACTAAATCGTAACCACCCTGCAAGCAGCTATTTAAGCAGACTTGTTGAGATTTTTAACAATATCAACATTAATTCACTTGAATTTTTGCTCGATTTTATGTATAATTATTAGCGTTGGTACTACATATAGCTACAGCATAAAGCTTTAAATACATAAAAAAGTTTTTTCAGGCTTTTTGTGGGTATATTTAGTAAAAATATTATTTATGGAGGACAATATGAAAAAAGTATTAGCATTTCTATTGGCAATGACTATGACTTTTGCTCTTGTTGGCTGTGGTGGCGGTAACGCTCCTGCTGAGAAGACGGGTGGCGAGAGTGAACCAGCTTCAAGCGAAAGTCAAGCTGCAGGCGAAAGCGGCGGAGAAGAAACAACTTCTGATCCTGATAGGGTATTTGTTGCGGGTACTGCTGAATTTAGCGGTGATTTCCACAAAGGTTGGACAAATGCAACTTATGACAAAGAAATCAGACAATTGGTTTGGGCTTTTGGTTTAATGATGGACACACCACAGGGTGAAATCGTCGATTCACCACTTGTAGCTGAAAAAACTGTAAGCGATGATATGATGGAATGGACATTTAAAATCGCTGACGGTGCAACATTCCACAATGGCGAAGAGTTAACAGCTAGCGACGTCAAATTCACATATGATTTTTATATGGATGAAAAAGCGTTAAGTGAAACAGGTGGAACATCGTCATTTAATGAATACATTGAGTCAGTTACAGTTGATGAAGCTGCTAACACAGTTACGTTTAAGCTTAAAAAAGTCATTTACACAATTGACGCTCAACTTTTCTATGAAGTATGGATTTTAGCAGAAGATACAATTAAAGCTGGCGCTGAAGCTGAAGGTCTTAACGTTCAAGAATACGTTAAAAAGCACATTTCTGAACCTATTGGCTATGGTCCATATGTCTTTGATGAATATAAAGAGTCTGAATATGTAAGACTGAAAGCTTTTGATGGATATCTTGGTAAAAAGCCTGCAATCAAAGAAATTATCGTTAAGGTTACTCCTTCTGAAACGGAACTTGACCAATTATTACAAGGTGAAGTTGACTTGTTGTCTCGCTCGGTAGAAGGCGAAAAAATCGATGCTGCTAAAGCAGATGAAAGATTAACAACAAACAACTACTTCCGTCATGGTGGTGGCACGATGATTCTTCATACTGACTTTGGCGCTTTCCAATTGAAGGAAGTTAGACAAGCATTTGCTTATGTCTTTAACCGTCCAAAAGTTATTGAATTATTCCTTGGCGAATACGGTATTGCTTCACAGGGACCTTATTCTAAAAACCAATGGATGATGTACGATGATGATGAAACTGATTTAATCGGTACTGCTGCAGTTGGTAAATTTGAAGATTCTCTAATTGACTACGATATTTTAGATGCTGATGGCAACTTTGATGAAGAAGCAAATATTGCTAAGGCTGTTGAACTTTTAGATGCTGCTGTTGCAAAAACAGATGGCGAATACGATAAATTAACTGGCGATAAAGATAGTGGTTATATGTGGGATGGGCAACCGCTCACTATTAACATCGCTTTCACAGAATTCTGGTCTGATACCTACCACTTAGTATGGAATGATGAGTATATTTCAAGACTTCCATTTGACGTAAAACTTTACGGTATGGATTGGCCTGTAATGTACGGTCACTGGACTGGCGATTCTACGGAAGAAAGAAAATATCACGCTTTCGTTGGCGGTATTGGTTACCAAATCAAGTCTAATCCTAAGATTGATTATGCAACAGATAAAATCTTACCTTGGGGACAACCATCTGATAACGGTCCACGTTTCACAGGTGGTACAAAGTATACACCAGAAGAGTGGGATGCTTTCTTAACTAAGATTGAAGATGCTAGCCCTATTGATGGTAAAGATGAGTACAGAGCTAACTGGCGTGAATTCGTTAAGACATTTAACGAAGAAATGCCAATTATTCCGGTCTATTCTAACAACTATCACGACCTTTACGTCGCTGATTTAGAAAACTTTAATACTAATGCTGTTTGGCCTTGGTCAAGAGCAATTCTCGATGCAAACTGGAAATAGTTAGCGCTTGAATAAATTAAAGTAAGACCACTATTTGCAAAAATAGTGGTCTTATTTTGAAAAAGGGAGATACGCATGAATGACGAAAAAGTAAATGGTGGGAAATCGGCATTAGAGCTGATTGTGCCATATGCAAAATATATTGGCGGTAGGCTCATTTCTTTAATTCCCGTCTTAATTATCATTTCTATTGTTATTTATATATTGATTAACGCTATGCCTGGCGACCCTGTTATGGCAATGCTTAATCCAGAAAAAACAGCATCAATGACAATAGAAGAACGAAACGCTTATGTAGAAACAATGCGTTCTTTTTTAGGTTATGATAAATCGCCTATTGAACGTTATTTTATTTGGCTTAAAGATACCGTTAGAGGAGAATTTGGTTATTCTATTCGTTTTAATAAGCCAGTTAAGGAATTTATCGGTTCATATATTGGACGTTCCTTCAAAATCAATATTATTGGTTTTGTATTAGCATTTTTAGTATCAATACCTATAGGTATTGCTTCTGCGGTTAGAAAGAATAAGTTTTTTGATAAGGCGGTAACTGTATTAACTATTATTGGCGTTTCTATGCCATCTTTCTTTTTAGCCTTATTACTTATTATGTTTTTTGTTATTTTCTTAGATGTTTTACCATTTTCAGGTATGTCAGACCCACGTGGTGTTGTACTTGCTTGGAAATATCTTGTCTTACCTGTTACGGTAATTGTTTTAACGTCACTTGCAAGCCTTATTCGTTATATTAGGGCGGCGATGATAGATGTTTTAAAATCAGATTATATCAGAACTGCTCGTGCAAAAGGTTTAACGGAAAAAGTCGTTATTTATAAACACGCATTTCAAAATGCGCTTTTGCCTGTTGTAACCTTAATTGGTATGTGGATACCAGCGCTTTTTGGCGGTTCCATTATTGTAGAAAAAATATTTGCTTATCCGGGTATGGGCTATCTTTTAGCAGAGGCTTATACGTTTAAAGATAGGGCAATTTTACAGACGGCATTGTTATTCTTTGGTCTATTAACATTGCTCGGAAATATATTTATTGATGTTGGTTATATGCTTGTAGACCCAAGAATCAGAGAAGGGAAGGTGAACTAATGGCTGCTGAAACAGTAGAAAACAAAGGTTTTAGCAAAGAAGACGAAGTCATTCTTTCGCCTACCCAAATGATGCTGACAAAATTCAGACATAATCGTTTAGCTATGTTTGGTTTTTGGATGTTTGCTACCATCGTCGTTGTCGTTGTCGTGACACATTTTTATACAGAATTTACAGGTTATGATTTTGCGGCAACCAATCCAAAACTTAAAAATTTACCACCGAGTTTTGAACATCCTTTTGGTACGGATAAATACGGACGTAATACTTTCTGGCGCGTGCTTGAAGGTGGCTGGATTTCTATACAAGTTGGTTTTCTATCGACCTTTATGGCAGTAAGTATCGGTGTAACTATGGGTGCCATTGCTGGTTATTTTGGTGGTTGGATAGATAAATTAATTATGCGTATAGTAGAAGTTATTTATTCTTTCCCATTTTTAGCACTTGCATACATTATTTCGGCGATTTTTATCGACAAACCACCTGAGTTTAGACTATTTGTTATTATCGTAACACTTGGTTTTATTCGTTGGACGGGGTTGGCTCGTTTAGTACGTGGTCAAGTTATGGCACTGCGTGAACAAGAATTTATTTTGGCAGCAAAAGCGCTAGGGATTAAAAAGCGTCATCAAATTATGCGTCACTTAATTCCTAATGTACTTTCTATAGTCGTTGTTTCGGCTACACTTACATTTGCGGCAGCGATTTTGAATGAAGCCTTTTTGTCTTACTTAAACTTATCAGTAACAGAGCCTATTCCAACGTGGGGTGCGTTAATTTCTAAGGCGGCTAAAAATAGTACGAGTTTACGTAAGTTTTGGTGGATATGGATTTTCCCTGGTACGCTCTTATTCTTATTTATAATGAGCATCAACTTAATTGGCGAAGGGCTTAGAGATGCGATTGACCCACGTTCTGAGTTTTCAACAAAGAAACAAAGAAAAGAAGCTAAGAAAAAACGTAAACAAGAAAAAGAAGCAGCGAAATTAGCAAAGGCTACACAAAACAGTAAAGGAGGGGTGTAAATGTCAGATAAATTATTAGAAGTAAAAAATTTACACACTTATTTCTTTACTAATAAAGGTGTGATTAAAGCGGTTCAGGGTGTCGATTTCTCTATTAGAGCAGGTCGTACGCTCGGTATCGTTGGCGAATCGGGTTCTGGTAAATCGGTAACATCATTTAGTATACTGAATTTACTAGACCACCCTGGAGAAATTGTCGACGGAGAAATCATTTTTGAAGGCAAAAATATCGTCGGTATTAGCCCGCAGGAGATGCGCGACATCAGGGGTAACGATATATCGATGATTTTCCAAGAGCCGATGACATCGCTTAATCCCGTTCACAGAATTGGCGACCAATTAAGTGAACCGTTAATGCTACACCAAGATATGAATAAAGAAGAAGCTTGGCAAGCAGCTATTAATATGTTAAATGAAGTTAGAATTCCTAATCCTGAAAATGTCGTTTATAACTATCCGTTCCAGTTATCTGGTGGTATGAGGCAGCGTGTTATGATTGCTATGGCACTCGCCTGTGAACCTAAACTCTTGATTGCTGACGAGCCGACGACAGCGCTAGACGTTACCATTCAGGCGCAGATTTTTAACTTGATGAATGATTTGAAACGCGAGCACAATACGGCAATTATGTTTATTACGCATGACCTTGGTGCAATTGCAGAGCTTGCCGACGACGTTGCCGTTATGTATACAGGCGAAATTGTCGAGCGCGCTTCTGTAGAAACAATTTTTGATAGAGAATGTAAATATTCACATCCTTATAAGCAAGGGCTACTGCGTTCAATTCCTATGCTCGATGAAGAAGTAGAGTATTTAGACCAAATTGACGGTAGTGTTCCGCATCCGCTTAAACTGCCTAAGGGTTGTCGTTTTTCAACTAGATGTAAATATGTTACGGATAAATGTATTAACGAAAAACCAGAGCTAGTCGAAGTTGAAGAAGGGCATTTAATCAGGTGTTTTTATCCAGAAACGGGGCGTAGACATGAGTAAAATATTATTAGAGACAAAGGGTATTAAAAAATATTTCCCGACGGGTAAAAAACGCAACGAAAAGAAAAAATTAAAAAGATTAAAAACGCAGTTGATTGCCGACTTAAAAAAAGATAGTTCTTTTGCTGAATTTGACAATGATGATGAAATGTTTGAAAAAGCACTTGTAATGCTCAAAGAAGATAAAATAACTGATGATAAGTTAGAGCATGCTTTAGCAGACTATGAAGCGTTGATGAAAGTCGATGGTGAAAAACTTTACGTTAGAGCAAATGACGGTGTTAATATCACAATTTATGAGGGTGAAACCGTTGGTCTTGTTGGCGAATCTGGTTGTGGTAAATCAACTTTTGGTCGTACGATTTTAAAACTCTACGAGCCGACAGCGGGCGAAATTTTCTTTGACGGCGAAGACATTACCAATTATTCAGAAACGCAGATGGTAAAATTAAGGCAGGAAATGCAAATAATTTTCCAAGACCCTTATTCATCGCTCAATCCAAGAATGTCCGTCGGTACAATTATTGGCGAAGCGTTATTAGAACATGGTATCTACAAGCGCAGCGACCCTGAGTTTGAAGAATACGTTAAAGAAATCATGAAAACTTGCGGTCTTGACGACTATATGATTTATCGTTATCCGCATGAATTTTCTGGTGGACAAAGGCAACGTATTGGTATCGCTAGAGCATTAGCTTTAAAACCTAAATTTATCGTTTGTGATGAAGCGGTTTCAGCGCTTGATGTTTCTATTCAGTCACAGGTTATCAATCTATTGAATGACCTGCAAAAAGAATACGGTATGGCATATCTCTTTATTTCACACGATTTGTCTGTTGTTAAGCACATTAGCGATAGAATCGGCGTAATGTATCTCGGCAATATGGTTGAATTTGCCAACAAGCATGAACTGTACGATAATCCTAGACACCCTTATACGAAGGCGCTACTTTCAGCTGTTCCTGAAACAGACCTGAAAAAAGCGCGTAGCAAAAAACGTATCGTACTAGAGGGCGACATTCCGTCTAATATCGTCGTACCGACGGGTTGTAAATTCCACACACGTTGTCCTATGGCAAAGGGTAAGTGTAAATTAGAAGACCCTGAATTTAGAGAAATAGCAGACGGTCATTTCGTCGCTTGCCATTTCTGGGAAAAGACGCATGAAATGGTTTAAGGGTGCCGATTATAGTTTAAAATCGAGAAAGCAAAAAGCAAAGGAAGACGCCGAAACACTGCGTGAGCTAAAAGCGAACACAGAGTTTGAAAAAGGCGACTTCCTCGCCCTAACAATTGCGGCAATAGTTGCTTTTATGCCAATTGTACTAGGTTTGCTTTTTGTCTATTACGTCATCACAAGATTTATCTTTGGATAGACTATTATATCTAGTAGCAATGTTGCTACTAGATATTTTTTTGATATACTATGAATATAATTAATTATTTTAGCAAAAAACCTAGATTTTTAGCGTGATTATTGATATAATTGTATTGCCGTATTTAGCTAAATTATTTACTGTAAAATATTAATCATAAATAAAGATTAATCCTAAGCTAAAGCGGACGGTAAGAAAAATTTTGGAGGTATATATGATTTCAGCGGGTGATTTTAGAAAAGGTGTGACATTTGAAATTAATGGCGAACCTTATCAAGTAGTTGACTTTCAACACGTAAAGCCTGGTAAAGGTGCAGCTTTTGTTAGAACGAAATATAAAAATTTAATCAATGGTGCTATTCGTGAAGAAGCGTTCAATCCTAATGAGAAGTTTCCAAAGGCACGCATAGAGACAAAGGATATGCAGTATCTTTATAATGACGGCGATTTGTATTACTTTATGGATAATGAAACATTTGAGCAAATTCCTTTGACTGCTGAACAGGTTGAAGAAGCTATTCTTTACTTAAAAGAAAATGATAATGCAACCTTGAAGTTCTATCAGGGCAAGGTTTTTTCTTGTGAAGCACCTAACTTTGTTGAATTGTTAGTTACAGAAGCTGAGCCAGATGTTAAGGGTAACTCTGCTTCTAATATCACGAAAAAAGCAATTGTTGAAACTGGTGCTACTGTCAACGTACCATTATTTGTCAACGAAGGCGATAGAATAAAAATCGACACTAGAACGGGTGATTACTTATCCAGAGTTTAGCTCTAAGGAGGACAAAATGAATCATTTACACGAAAATATTGGTTACTTGCGCGGCTTAGCCGAAGGCTTAGAGATTGAAGATAAGAAAAATGGCAGGGTGATTTTAGCAATTATCGATTGCCTTGATGAAATGACTTATGCCATTAATCAATTAGACCAAGATTTAATTCACGTAGAAGATATTGTCGATGAAATTGACGATGATTTAAGTGAATTAGAAGAAGCTGTTCTCGACTTAGATGAAGAGATTTACGGTATGGATTTTGATGATGAGTACGATGAATTTGACGATTTTGATTATGAAGAATATTTTAGAATGAGCGACCAAGATGATGATGAAGCTTATCAATTGGAAGCTGGCGACGAAGCAACTTGTGCTTGTTCAGAGTCTGCTGAGTAAATAACTTAAACCAGTTGACGCGTTCAACTGGTTTTTACTATAATGGCTGTAACTATTCAGTCAACCCGCGTTGTCATACATAGGAGCTAGCGACGTAGGTATCTTAACGCGGGTTTGATAGCAAAAGTCGTAAGATTCCTACGTCCTCACTTTGTTCGTTCTCTGAATGACACGACATTTAGCTCTTGATTGAATAGTTAATAATTGATGGATAAAGGAGTAATTATGTCTGAAGTAAGCAAATTACAAGAATTAGAATATGGCGACATTAAAATAGCTAATGATGTTGTTGCCGTTATTGCCAACATTGCCGCCAATGAAATCGAAGGAGTTGTCGATTTAAAAAGTGGTATTTTACAGGGGTTTGGCAAGAAAAACACGCGCGGTGTTAAGGTTAATACAGAATTTAAAACGGTGGAATTAGATTTGAGCATTATTGTACGCTATGGCTCTAAAATTCAAGAAGTGGCAAAAAGAGTGCAAGAAACCGTGAAAGAAAATGTCGAAGTGATGACGGAATTAGAAGTCGATGCTGTAAATATTCACGTAATCGGCGTTGCACTAAATCCTAAGCAGAATAAAGCTAGCGATGAATAGACGAGAAGCAAGACAGCGTGTCGTTCAGCTATTGTATCAAATGGATATGCACGACGAGTTTGAACTCGATAGCATTGAGCGCTATGAATTAAACGAATTTCAAATTAAATTATTAGATAAATTTATTGAAAATCATGAGCAAGTGGATGCTATCATAGCAAAACATTTAAGTGGCTGGTCAGCTAAGACGATAGGCAAGGTTGAATTTGCCTGCCTGCGTTTAGCGGTAACAGAACTTGAATACTTTGCAGATATTCCTAGTAGTGTTTCTATCAACGAAGCAATAGAAATGGCAAAAACATTTGGCGATGAACAAACATATAAATTTGTCAACGGCGTTTTGAGAACGATAAGCGATGATTATTAGTTTTGATACTAGCAATTACACTACTTCTATTGCTGTTTTAGATGCTGATAAGATAGAAGTAGATTATAGGCGTTTTATTAAGGTCAAACAAGGCGAACGCGGCATTAGACAATCTGATGCCTTTTTTCAGCATATACAGAATTTGAATGATTTTATTGCCAATGATTTTGAAAAATATAGGGATGAAATCACAGTGGTAGGTGTTTCTACGCGCCCGCGTCCTGTTGAAAATTCTTATATGCCCGTTTTTACTGCGGGAAAAACGGTGGCAACATGTTTGGCAAAGGCAATGGCTTTGCCTTTAGTTGAAACAAGTCATCAAGAAGGACATTTATATAGTGCGCTTTATAAGCAGTCTATGCCTGCTGATTTTTTATTTTTCCATATATCTGGCGGTACGACGGAAATACATAAGGCTAGTGAAAAAAATGGACTTTACCATTTAGAATTGATAGCTGAAACGGGCGATATTAATTTCGGTCAATTAATCGATAGAATTGGTGTTAAAACAGGACTTTCATTTCCCGCGGGCGCTTTAATGGATAAAGCTCGTGTAGAGCTAAACGAAGAAATAAAATCACCAAAATTTAAAGCGCAGAAAAAATTCAACCTTTCAGGCTATGAAAATCATTTTACTAAGCTATATGAAAATGGCTTAGTTAAAGGGCAGTTATATCAACTTTTATTTGAAATAATCGCTAAAATAATGGTAGATTTAGTTGCTTTTGCTAGTGAACAGACAGGCATAAAATCCGTCTTAATTGCTGGCGGCGTTGCTGAAAATAGTTTGATTAAACAAAAATTACGTCTCGCTAGCGCCTATGATATAAAATTTGCCGCTAGCGATTTAGCGCGTGATAACGCCATTGGCGTTGCACGGTATACTAACGCATATTTGAATAATAAAGCTTGTTATTGAAGGTGTTAGCAAGGCTTGTCATTCTGAGCGGAAAGCGCGTGAGAATCTTAAGCCTTGCGACTAAAATGATATAGGGAGGAAAATATGCTTAAAATCAGTGGTAGTAAACTAGCAAAAGATATTTTGAGTAAGGCTGAACAGAAGGTACAAAAATTCAAAAGACATAAACAGCGTGTACCAAGACTTGATATTATTTTAGTTGAGTCCGATGAAGCGTCGGCAGTTTATGCCAATATGATAGTCAAAAAATGCCAATCTATCGCTATTGATTGCCGCTTGCATAAAATGCAGGCAAAAGAAAGCACCAATCAGCTCTTAGCAAAAATTCACAATCTCAATGACGAGCCAGAATGCGATGCTATTATTGTGCAATTTCCTTTACCTGAGCAAATTGATGAAGATGTTATTAGAGCGGCAATAGCGCCCGAAAAAGATGTAGATTCTGCTGGCTATAAAAATATTGGTAAATTTTATGCGGGCTTAGATTGCTATAAGCCTTGCACACCTGAGAGTATGCTAAGGTTGTTAAAAACAGTAGAAAACGATTTAAGCGGTAAAAAAGCTGCCGTTGTCGGCAGAAGTCTTGTTGTCGGTAGACCAATAGCAGAACTCTTAATCAGAGAGAATTGTACCGTTACAATCTGTCATTCTAAGACGAAAGAATTAACGGAAGAATTGAAAAGCGCTGATATTGTAATGGCAGCAGCTGGCAGGGCGCATTTGATTAGAAAGGAGATGTTAAAAGAAAATGCCATTGTAATCGACGCGGGCATTAATGTTTGTAAAGACGGCATATGTGGCGACTTAGACCCCAATGGTTTAGAAGGGCATATTAAAGCTTACACACCAGTGCCAGGTGGCGTTGGACCTGTTACTATCGCCGTTTTGATAGAACAAGTTATTAAGGCATATGAGAGTAAGATATAATTGCATAACACAATTGAAACGCTCCTTGTGCTGAATCATTCTGCTTTATGTTTTCGCTAAGAGAACCTGCTTTGCAGAACGCTCTACGCGAAAAATAAAGCGACACCGCGCACTAGCTTATGGCTGGTCGCAAGCAAGCTTGCTGCTCGCCTATGCAACCTAGCTGACAATTGTTATGTAATTATTGATTGATAAAATGATAAGAAATGACTATTATGAAAATTAAAGCACATACTGTTACAAGTCTAACGAATTACATATCGCAGGTGCTATCTAATGATACGCTTTTAAATGCTATTGTCGTTGAAGGGGAAGTGTCGCGCTTTAAGAAATACCCTAGCGGACATGCCTATTTTACTTTAAAGGATGAT
>PDWI01009134.1_pt1 | contig 22262 bp, 24 predicted proteins | sample 1430891 | NCBI WGS metagenome assembly PDWI01 (sample SAMN01162508, study PRJNA174530) | Oral metagenome, whole genome shotgun sequencing project. | biome: Marine environment; feature: Marine mammal; material: Swab sample of the gingival sulcus; isolation source: swab sample of gingival sulcus... | reverse complement strand
AAGAACTTGCATCGTCATTATCTTTAGTTTGTAAAATGTTGATTTACAAAGATAAATAACTTTGCAAGTTCTTCAAAAAAAGTTTAAATCACTTCAATGTTAAAATGTCTCAGTAGGGAACCTTCTTAGGATATCCGACATTTTATTCATTAATATATTCTAACTCATATCACCCATGCCATATATAACGCCATTATCATAAATCTTATTTTTGTACATATTAACCACAGCGATATTTATCCTTTAAAATCACTTACTTTAATAATTTGGGTTAAAGACTATTGATAAACTTTTCTTTATCAAATTCCTCTATTATTTCTTTACTGTCCTTTAAGTCCCTGTTGTTTGGGTCTTCTTCTAGTCTCTGATTTATTCTTTGCAAAGATTTTTCTTTTCCTTCTAAAAATAGTAATACATACTCTTTATTTATTTCATCCCTAACAGTGGCTAGCGGAGTTTTTAGTCGTTTTTCATATGCTTCTACCGCTTTCTTATACAGCTCTTTTGCTAAATCTTCATTTCCCGTTTTTTCATATAATAATCCCAACATAAATATTCCTTCAGGGTAATTTTTTCTCCTTAATAATTCTTTTAGAGGAATAATAGCCTCTTGATATTTCCCCAATCCTCTTAAAGTAGAAGATTTGTTCAAATAGGCATCATAAAAATTACGATCCAAAGCAATGGCTAAATTTAAGTAGTTTAATGCTTCATTCAAATAATTGATCTTTAATATCTTGATTATGTTTGTAAATACTCCGGCTTTCTACAAGCAATTTTACGGCTTTATCATTAAGAATAAATATTTCTTTATTATTTGGAACTGCGTAAAAAGAGAGCTCTTTTGTAACAGAATCTTTTTCTAATACTTGTTGTATGTCTGTGTTTGTTTCGTTTTTGCATGAAAAAACAAGGAAAAGCACTGCCAATTGAACAACAATTATTTTTTTCATTTTTATGTATTTAATAAGTTTATAATAATATCCAGAGTTTTAGATTAAAAAATTTTAAGGAGGAAAAAGACCTTTGGATTTTAGCTGTTAGCTTTTAGCAAACGAATAATTGCCAAAAATCAATCTCCCGACACCCTCTTCTCCAAGAGGAAATTTGCTATTGCGCTCTTTGCGGTTAAGAATTACCTGTGTTTATCTCTACTAAGGTTTGAACCGGGAATAAAGTTGTCAAGTTTTAACAATTTTTTTGTCAACCTATATCATGAGACATCAATTCCTAACGAGAGGGCTGCGCTGTTCATAACTCACCATTTGCATTTCGCCCGGAGTCTTTTCCCGGTTCCGGGTCTTTCATTGCCTTTATTTCAATAACCATACCGGGAGCTATGAATAAAAAACAATCCTTATTGCCGGCTTAACCCGATTGTTTATGTCTTTATATTTAGTTCCTGAAATTTTTAGTACAGGGCATTTCATTTTGTTTGTTTTTTTATCCATTGTGTCATTGCTTCTAAAACTTTTGGCGAAAAGGTCTGTTCAATTTGTGCATATTCATTGGGTAAGCCGGTTTTGCTTTCTTGGAACAAATGGTTTAAATTCTCAAATTGAATTGTTTCAATATTTTTATTCCCGTTTTCTCTTAAAATTTGCTCAATTTTTTCCAGATTCTCTTTTGCCGGAACTTGTAAGTCATTTTCTCCATTTATAGCAAGAACGGGGCATTTGGTTTTGCTTAAAGATATTTGCGGGTCAAATTTTATAAAATCCCTTAACCAAGGTATCGACATTTGTTCCGATAAGCTTAGGATATTACTTTCAGGCAACACGGTTCCGAATATTTTTGTAAAATATTTTTTTAGCTCTTCTTGTAATCGGGTTTTGTCCTCATCTGATTTTAAAATTATATCATAAGCTCCTTGCATATTCTTTTGTCCTTGTGTAATTCCAATTTCCGGAACACCCATTTTTCGTTCTATTTTTTCTTTTTGCAAAAGCATTAGTTTATCGCCTCTGATACCCGAGCCGGCAAGCAATATAATGAAAGAAATGCCTGTATTTTTATCACTCGCAACGATTGGTGCAATTACACCTCCTAAACTATGGCCGATTAAGCCAATTTCTGAATGATTAATTTCTTCTCGTGTTTTCAAGAAATCAACCGCACTTTTGGTGTCATTAACAAAACCGTTCAGCCCGGTTTCATTATAATTTCCTTCGGATTTGCCGACACCTCTGTCATCAACTCGCAGTACGGCAATCCCGTTTTTAGTTAAGTAATCTGCAATTACTAAAAATGGTTTGTGATTCATTAACTCAGAATTTCTGTCTTGCGGGCCGCTGCCGCTAATCAATATAACTGCCGAAAAATTAGTCCCTTTGCGGGGATAAGTCAGGGTTCCGGCAAGAGAAATACCGTCTGTCTTGTTTTTAAATGTTACATCTTCAGTCATATACTCAAAAGGTTCTTGAGGCTCTTGCGACCTGTTGTTTTGAGCATATATTTTAGATGAGAAAATTGCCGTAATTATAAAGAAGAGAAATTTTGCTTTCATTTTGTTTGTTTTTTGATTTTTTGAAATTTCAGATAAGAATAAACTACGGGAACAAGTGTTATAATGGCGGTAATGACTATGAATAAGATGAAATTTAATTGTTTTTCCAATATTAAACTTGAAATTATAATAAGCAAACCTCCGATAAACCAAAGTTTTCCGCCTAATTTATGCGTTTCTTTCCAAACGGTTTCATTTTCTAATGTCCAAGGTGTTCTAATTCCTATAAAATAATTTGCTTTAACTGTTTTAAAATAATTTCCAAGAATTAAATAAAGTAAACCTACTAATAACACGATATAATTTGAGTTATCAAAAGACCGGTTTTTTGCTAAATAAATTATAAACAATGCTAATACTGACATAAACATTGTCAATAAGAATTTGAGCGTTTGAAATTTATTGCCCATTTTATCGAGTTTGCTTTTGGGGTCAATTTTAGGAACGATTAGAAAAATCAAATAAGTAAGCAGAGACAATAGTATCGGAATTAAAATAAGTTCTGCTTTATTCCCATATCTGTCAATTTCGCCGGAAATATTCCAATGCAAGGGCACTTTGTCCGGCAAATCATTCCACACATAAGCCAAATAAATAAATGGCAGGAGCACGATTGTCATTACGGGTAATTCTTTTTTAATGTTCATGTCTATTTTTTTAAAGTTAGTATCCAGTTTAGTAAATCTTCCAATATGCTTGTATTAAGAGCATACTCAACAAACTGCCCTTTTTTCTCACTTGTAATTAAATCCGCACGTTTTAAAATGTCTAAATGATGCGAAATGCTTGGTTTCGAGATATTAAAGTGCGCTGCAATTTCTCCCGCATTCATATCTTTTTTCTTTAATAACTCGATAATTTGTCTTCGAGTTTCGTCATTGAGAGCCTTGAAAAGTTTGTTCATCTTTTATTTAGATGTTTAGACAAATATCTAAATATTATCTTAAACAAGCAAATTATTTTGAAGAAAAATAAAAAATTCCGATATTATTATAAAAGTTAGCTTCTTGGCTTTACCTTTTAAAAAAGTCTCGAAATTACATCTAACTAAATTTGCAAATTGTTGTTGTACTGCGGTTTAATATTTTCGAAAAATCAATCTCCCTACACCCTCTTCTCCAAGAGGGATTTTGCTATTGCGCTTTTTGCTAAATTTTGCATTCTTTGCGATTAAGAATTACCTTCGGCAAGCATTCTTTAATAAGGTAATAAGGTTGATTTTTTTTAGATGTTTATCTCTACTAAGGTTTAAACCGAAAATAAGGTTTTTAACAATTTGTAGTTTTCAATTTTCTTCCAACTCCCGGCTTCCAACTTCCCGCTCTAATCGGGTTTTAATTTTTAATTCCTTAGGTGAGGGCTATGCCGTTCAAAAAAAGTTAGCTTCTTGCTTTTACCTTTAAAAAAAGTCTCGAAATGCGGGCTAAATTTTAATTCTTCTTTAAATGGTATTTTACGGGCAAGTCTTGATATTTTGCCGTATCCAAAGGAAGGTCTTTTCTTTTTCGGTTCAACTGCAAATCGCATTCGGGACATGTTAAATCAATGCTTGAAAGAAAATATCCGCAAGCAGGACAACGATTTTTGTCTTTAAGCCATTCTTTTTGCTCTGCCGAGAGATGCTCTTTATCCGGGATATACAACTTCCTTTTTTCTAATATTTTTACAAATGTTTGGTTTATTACTCCGTTGATTATAAGAAGGTTTACCGTGTAAAAGGTGATTGTAAATAAAGATGCAAACCAAAAAAAGAAGCTTAATGAATTGTATGAAAATAAAGCAGTAAAGATTAAAACAAACAGTATAATTTTTAGCGTTTGTTGTAATTGAAGCGTATAAACGATTTCATCTGTATTTATATCGAGGCTGAAAGCAAAGGGGATTTTCAAAAAAGGTGAAGAGGATTGAAACAGTGTCGTGTTATTTTCTTGTTTTACTTCAAATTGAGCCATTTTAGCTAAATCATCCCTAATGTTCTTTTCCAGTATGTGTAGGTCTTGTTTGCGTCCTTTATAAAAAATTCTTCCTGTGTATGTATGCGGGAAACTCAATTCTTATAAATATTCTTTTTTTATAATTTCAAGCTCGGTAAGGGCAGCGTTGCAGTCAGATAGAAAACTACGGATACGTTCGGCAAAAGTTTCGGTATTTGTTTTGTTTTTTAAATCTGTTTCCAATAAACGCATTTCGTTTGATTGTTCTTTCATGCCTATAATTGCAGTACTTGATTTTGCTTTGTGCACAAGTTCTCGCAAATTTGTATAATTTTTTTGTTCTAATAATATAGGAAGTTCTCTATTGAAGATTTCAACTTGTTCCGCGAAGAGCATAAGCATTTTTTTAATAAAATCTTTATTTTCGGAAATGGCATAAAGGTATTCCATATTAATATATTTGAATTTTTCGGGTATTTCCATAATGCTTATTGTATTTTTATTGTTTTAATAAAAAAATATTAATTTTGTTTCGTTTATATCCATTTTTAATAAAGAACAAATTTAAGAAATTTTGCTAATAAAATCATTTGTCATATGAAAAAAATATTTATTGCATTTTTTTGCAGCTTGCTTTTTTCGTCTTCTTTTGCCCAAAAATTGAGTATTAAAGCTGCGGGGCAAGATGCAGAAATTGCCTATAATGAAGGTGTCAAAAGTTTTTTAAGGCAAGACTTTGTGAATGCTCTTGCATCCTTTAATAAAGCCATAGAGCTAAACCCGAAGTTTGGGAAAGCATATTATAACAGAGGCGTTGTGAAAAATGAATTGAAAGATTTTGAAAGCGCAATGGCTGACTTGTCGGTTGCTGCAGAACTCGAAAAAAATATGCCGAAAGTGTTTTTCGCAAAAGGTTTTTCTCGGTTAAATATAAACGATTTTAAAGGTGCGGTAAATGATTTTACGCAAGCTATTATGCAAGCTTATAAAAAACCAAATGTGTATTATTATCGGGGGCTTGCTTATATAAAATTGAAAAATTATGATGAAGCCATAAATGATTTTAATCGGGCGGTTGCAATAAAACCAAACTATGCGTATGCTTTTCATGACAGAGGGAGTGCACAAAGGCTTAAAGGAAATTTGGAAGGTGCTGTTGCGGATTATAAAAAAGCCGTTGCCTTTGACTCAAAATTGTATTTTGCGTATAATAATTTAGCCTCGCTTTTAATTGAACAAAAGAAATATGGCGAAGCGGCTGAAGCATATTCAAAGGCTTTAAGTATTAATCCGGAGTATTTTGAGGCATATAACGGCAGAGGATTATCAAAATATTATCAAGGAATTAAAGAACTTGAAAACAAAAAGAAAGACCTGGCAAACAAAAAGTTTGCAGCAGCTGTAGATGATTTTAAAAAAGCCATTAACTTTAACAACAGCTATGCAGAAGCCTATAATAATTTAGGCGTTTTATATTTAAAATCAAAAGAATATAAAAAAGCGGAGGATGCTTTTACAAATGCAATAAAAGTAAAGGCTAAATATGCCGAAGCTTATGCAAACAGAGGAACGGCAAGAGAAAATCTGCGAAAATTTAATGCGGCTTGCCAAGATTGGTTAAAAGCCGAGGAATTTGGACTCCCGAATGCCAAAAAATATACACAAGCTTGTAAATAATTTAAATTGTAACGATGAAATTCAAATTAATAATAAGTCTTTTAATAGTTCTTTCCTTTGCGGAATATACTTTTTCACAAAAGTTTATAAAGCCTAAAAAATCAGAATATAAAATAGAAGAAGAAGGTTTTAAGGAAGCATGGAAGCACGTAAAAAAAGGAAATCGCTTGTTTAAAATGCAAAAAAAAGGTGCTTATAAGGAAGCCTTAAACGAATATCTTACGGCTTTAAATTATAATGAAGACAATGCGGCATTGAATTATCTTACCGGAATTTGCTATCTAAAAACAGAACCGGAAAAAGCCTTAAATTATTTAGAAAATGCCTATTCTGAGTATTTTGGTGTCAGAGACGACATCCTTTATTGGTTGGGGCTGGCAAATCAGTATCATTACAAATTTAAAGAGGCGATAGATAATTATGAAAAATATAGAGAAAGCTTGACCGCAAAACAGTATAAAAAAATTAAACATAAAATCGATAAACGCATCAAAGAGTGTGAAAGCGGAATGAGTTTGATGAAAAAACCGGTGCGATGTTTTATTGATAACTTAGGTAAGGGGATAAATACAAAAGCTCCGGAATACAGCCCGGCTTTCTTTTTTAAAGACTCGGTTCTGTATTTTACGTCTCGAAGAGAAAATACAACAGGCGGAAAAGTAAGTCCTTACAGCAGGCTTTATTTTGAAGATATTTATATGTCTAAATATTCAAAGGGAAAGTGGAGTGAGGCAACACAATTAGAACGTCCCGTTAATACAAAGCATAATGATGCGATTACTGATATTAATTACGAAGGCAAAGAGCTTTGCATATATCGAGGAAACAAAGGCGAGGGGAACTTGTTTAACAGCCAATTTGATGGAGAAGTATGGGAAAAGCCGAGGAAAATGAAACGTATTAATAAATCAAAATATCGAGAGAGTTCTGTTTCGATTACGCCCGACTCCATGGTGTTATTTTTTATAAGCGACCGAAAAGGCGGGCAGGGAAGACAAGATATTTGGGTGAGCCATAAAACGGAAGGCAAAAGAAAAAAATGGCAAAAACCTCAGAACTTGGGACCTGTGGTAAATACAAAATATGATGAAGAGAGTGTCGAAATATCGGCAGACGGCAGAGATTTATATTTCAGTTCCAAAGGACATAACTCCATGGGGGGATATGATGTTTTTAAAACACATAGAAATGACGACGGAACATGGACCGAACCGGTGAATTTGGGCTACCCCATAAATACGCCGAATGATGACGTGTTTTTTAAACTTTCTCCTAATGAGCGTTTTGCATTTTATACATCACAAAGAAAAGAAGGTTATGGCGACAAAGACATTTATCAAATTGTGTTTCTGGGACCGGAAAAACCGCTTGCTCTTTCTAAGGAAAATCCGAATGATTTAATTGCTTATTTTGCCCAACCGGTCAGTGAAGCCGATATTGAAAAACCGGTAAATATTAAAATTATTCAGTTGTCTGTTGTGAAAGGAGTGGTTACGGATGCTTTTTCGGGCGAACCGGTGAAAGCAACATTAGAGTTGGTGGATAATAAAACCGGAGAGGTGGTTAAAGTCGTAGAGTCTTATGCTTCTTCAGGTGCTTATACCGTGCCTTTGCCGCCGGGAAAAGATTATGCTCTTACGGCAGGTGCACCCGATTACTTTTTCCATTCGGAGAATTTTGTCATTTCAGACACCTCAATACATGAAGTCTTGCGCAAAGATATTCAACTGCAACCGATGGGTGTAGGTGCTAAAATTGTGCTTAACAATGTATTTTTTGATACAGGTAAAGCGACTTTAAGACCGGCATCTTTTTCCGAATTAAACCGTTTAGCCGCTTTGTTGGTGAAATATAAAAATGTCAGAGTAGAAATTTCCGGGCATACCGACAGTCAAGGATCTGATAAGTTCAATCAACGTTTGTCGCAAAAAAGGGCACAGTCTGTTGTTGATTATATTCTTACAAAGGGCGTAAGCCTCTCTCAAATAGTTGCGGTAGGATATGGCGAAAAGCAACCCAGAGCCGACAACAATACGGCGGCAGGAAGACAGTTGAACAGACGTGTGGAGGCTAAAATTTTGGAAAAATAATTTTGAACATTATTCCTCAAAAAGCGATATTAAAAGTTTCGTACTTTTGTTGTCAAGGGGCAGAATAAAACTGCCCCTTATTATTTCTGATTGATGCAAATTTTTATTGATTTCCTGCAATTTGTCTCCGCTTGTATTTGAAATGTAAATAAAATCTATTGTTTTTATTTTCGGAAGTAGTGTTACTCCCTTACTTTTGTTGGCAATAAGATAGTGTTTCTTATTCAAATCATCTGTATAAGCAAAAGTCGTAAACGGTGTTTTTTGTCCGGTTTTTTTGTTTGAAATTTGAAAATCCAAAGTTTTTGATAAACTTATGCCGAGGTCATTATTTATAGCCCATACGAGTTTAAGTGCCGGAGCAAAAGATGCTATTCCTATAAAGTTTTCGGGTAAACTCATTGTTTTGAGGTCTCGAATTTTAGTTTTTGTATTATAAGGAAAACTCCCCTTCTTTTATGTTATATAAGGCATTTTCAGAAGCTGCTTGTTCTGCTTTCTTTTTTGAATTGCCGACACCCTTTCCGAGCGTATTTCCGTCAGCTAAGAGTTCTGAGGTAAATTTTTTCGGGTTTTCGGAGACGGCTTTCGTACAAAACTTAATTGTTATTTTGTATTTCTGCGCCCATTCAATAATTTTACTTTTAAAATTGTTGTTTACAAAGCGTAATTTGTTTAAGTCAATATGTTCAACCATAATCTTTTGGTAAACAAATTTCTTGACATATTTAAAGCCTCTGTCTAAGTATATGGCTGCGATTAAAGCCTCAAAAGCATCTTCATAAATTCTTTCGGATACTTGTTTTGTGTTGATATCTATCAGCTCGTCAATATGCAATTTTTTAGCTAACTCGGTTAATTTTTTTCCGTTAACGATTTTGGTTCTCATTTGCGTAAGAAAACCTTCGTCAGCTGTAGGAAATCTTTTAAACAAGAGTTCGCTTATGGCTACATCAAGCACCGTATCACCCAGAAATTCAAGACGTTCATTATTAACTCCTGCCTCTTTAATGCAAGGGTGAGGCAAGGCAGATTTTGGCGTGAGGGCAATTATATAAAGAGATAAATCTTTAGGAACGAAACCTGTTATTCTTTTTATTTTTAAAAACAGTTTTCTGTCAAAGCATTTTTCTTCTTTTTTGACAAAAAGCCTCACTTTACATTTTAATTTTCAACTTTTTTAAATACTACGGAAGCATTATGACCCCCAAAACCAAAGGTGTTACTTAAAGCTGCTCTTATTTCTCTTTTTTTAGCTTTGTTAAAAGTGAAATCAAGTTTTGCATCAATATTCGGGTCTAATTCAAAATGGTTTATTGTAGGCGGAATAGCCCCTTCTTTAATTGCCATTATCGAGGCAATGGCTTCTAAGGCGCCGGTGGCTCCGAGTAAGTGCCCCGTCATTGATTTGGTCGAACTGATGCTTAGTTTGTAAGCATGTTCTCCAAATACTTTTATTACGGCTTTTGTTTCGGCAATATCGCCCAAGCCGGTTGATGTTCCGTGCAAGTTTACATAATCAATGTCTTCCGGCTGTAGATTTGCGTCTTCTATGGCATTTTTCATTACCATTGCTGCGCCTCTTCCTTCCGGGTGAGGAGCTGTAATGTGGTGTGCATCGGCACTTAAACCGCCCCCGACAAATTCGGCGTAAATTTTCGCGCCTCTTTTTACGGCGTGTTCATATTCTTCAAGAACCAAAGCGGCACCGCCGTCTCCCATAACAAAACCGTCTCTGCCTGTGTCAAAGGGTCTGGATGCTGTTTTGGGGTCGTCATTGCGGGTAGAAATTGCGCGCATTGCGTTAAAACCGCCTACGCCGGCTTCGGTTACGGCATGTTCCGAACCTCCGGTGATAAAGATATCCGCTTTCCCCAAGCGTATGTAGTTGTAAGCGTCAATCAGCGCATGTGCAGATGAGGCACATGCCGATACGGTTGCAAAGTTAGGACCTCTGAAATCATATTTTATGGATATATACCCGGCGGCAATATCGGCAATCATTTTTGGAATAAAAAACGGGTTGAAATGAGGCGTGTTGTCGTTTTTAACAAATCCTTCCATTTCTTCTTTGAAAGTTTGCAAACCGCCAATTCCTGAAGCCCAAATAACGCCGGCTTTGTCTTTGTTGATTTTTTCTAAATCAAAGCTCGCATCTTTCATTGCTTCTGTTGCAGCAATAAGGGCAAACTGCGTAAATTTGTCCATTTTGCGCGCTTCCGGTTTTTTGAAAAATTGTAAAGGGTCATAGTTTTTTACTTCACAAGCAAATTGGGTTTTGAATTTACTTGCATCAAACCCGGTAATAGGCGCAGCACCGCTGACACCGTTCATCATTGCATCCCATGTTTCGCTTAAATTATGACCAAGCGCATTAATTGTCCCCAGCCCGGTAACAACTACACGTTTTAATTCCATATATGATATTTTTTGAATTTTACTTAAAAGAGAAAAAAAGGGATTACGTTTTAGTTTCGCAATCCCTAAAAATGTTTATTTTGTATTCTCTTTGATATAGCTTACTGCTTGTCCTACGGTAGCAATGGTTTCAGCTTTGTCATCAGGAATAGCAAGGTTAAATTCTTTTTCAAATTCCATGATTAATTCAACAGTATCAAGCGAGTCTGCTCCTAAGTCATCGGTAAAACCTGCTTCTAAAGTTACTTCACTTTCTTCAACACCTAATTTGTCTACAATGATTGCTTTTACTCTTGATTCAATGTCTGACATAATACTAAATTTTAATTAATAAATAGATAATTTTGTAGAATGCAAAGAAAGGTAAATCTTCAAAAAAAAAAAAAAAATTAACAATTTATAGAATTTCATTGATTTACGGCATATCTTGTTTTTATTTATAATTATAATATAATCAGTTGTTTGTGTGGTTTTGCCGTTTTTTTGTTTTAACAATTTTTAACGACTGTATTGCTTTCCGCTCATAACAGAACTGCTTGGAGACCACGAAGTAGCATCGAAGATAATAATTCCGTCTAACTAAATTTGCAAGTTATTATTATATAGCATTTTAGAGTTTCCGAAAAATCAATCTCCCTACATCCTCTTTTCCAAGAGGGATTTTGCTATTTGCCAAAAAACATGAAATCGTAAAAGGCTAAATGTTTTTTCCCATAGGTTGGGCATACATTTTTACATCCTGACTCGATATCTTTTTATCGCATAAAATCATTAAACGCTCCACTACGTTTCTCAACTCTCGGATATTTCCGGTCCAGTTTATTTTTTGCAGTTCTTTTAGGGCTGTTTTATCGATTTTCTTTGGGGCAATTCCCTGCTCTTTGCTGATTTGTTCCATGAAATGTTCGCTTAAAGCCGGAATATCGTCTTTTCTGTCGTTTAATGCCGGAACATGTATTAAAATTACACTGATTCGGTGGTATAAATCTTCGCGAAAACGTTTTGCAAGGATTTCGTCTTTCAGGTTTTTATTTGTTGCCGCAATTACACGTACATCTACTTTTATTTGCTTGTCGCTTCCCACGCGAGAGATTTTGTTTTCTTGCAGTGCGCGTAATACTTTGGCTTGTGCCGAAAGGCTCATGTCGCCTATTTCGTCGAGAAATATGGTACCGCCGTTTGCTTGTTCAAATTTGCCGGTTCTTTGTTTGTGGGCGGAAGTAAAAGAGCCTTTCTCATGCCCGAAAAGTTCGCTTTCGATAAGTTCCGACGGAATTGCGGCGCAATTTACTTCAACAAAAGGCGCTTTGCTTCGGCTGCTTTTTTCATGCAAACGATGTGCAACAAGTTCTTTGCCGGTTCCGTTTTCGCCGGTAATGAGCACGCGTGCGTCCGTATCGGCAACTTTGTCGGTCATTGCTTTTATTTGTTCTATGGCTTTGCTTGTCCCGATTATTTCGTATTTTTTGCTGACTTTTTTCTTCAATACTTTGGTTTCGTTGCTTAGTTTTCCTATTTCTATGCCGTTTTTAACGGTAATCAGCAGGCGGTTGAGGTCTAAGGGCTTTTCGATAAAATCAAATGCACCTTTTTTTATGGCTTCAACGGCGGTATCTACGGTTCCGTGTCCGGAAATCATTATAAAACGCGCTTCTGTGCCATTAGCCATAGCTTTTTCCAAAACTTCAATTCCATCAATGCCGGGCATCTTTATATCACATAAAACAACATCAAAGTTTGCTTCTTCAAGCATTTTTAATCCTTGTTTTCCGTCTTCTGCCAATGAAACTTCATGTTTTTCGTATTCCAAAATGTCTTTCAACGAATTTCTTATTGCTTTTTCGTCGTCGATAACCAGTATTTGTGCCATTATTTTTTTTAGCAAAGATAATTTTCACATCATAAATAACAAAACTTGTTTTTTAACACCTTATATATATTGTTGCCAAGAACAGTTTGTAGTTTGAAGAATAGCGGGTTAACTATTTATGCCTGTTTGCTAAGGACAAATACGCTTGATTGTTGAAAACTTTGAGGTGAGAGATTTAAAAAAACATTTGTTTAGTAAAAAAAAACAGATAACTTTGCAATGATTCTTTATAAAAGCTATAAAAGCTATAAAAGCTATAAAAGCTATAAAAGCTATAAAAGCTATAAAAGCTATAAAAGCTATGCTATAAAAGCTATAAAAGCTATAAAAGCTATAAAAGCTATAAAAGCTATAAAAGCTATAAAAGCTATAAAAGCTATAAAAGCTATAAAAGCTATAAAAATGCCATGGAAATACAAGCAACAAAAGAGGGTCCTTATATAAATTTAAGCGAAGAGGACAGTTTAATTGAAATAATAGGTCAATCATATTCAGAAGATGTGAGCAGCAAATATGCTGTTGTTTGTGAATGGATTGAAAAAGAAATGCCAAAACTTGACAAACCGATTAAAGTTGTAATTAAGTTATTGGTTTTTAATAGTGTTACGCATAAAGAACTTATAAAGTTGTTCAGCCTGTTAAGAAATCAATTTGATGCGGGCAAAAAAATATCCGTAGAGTGGTATGTTGATAACGAAGATGAGGACAGTATTGAATTAATTGAAGAATTAACGATGTTGTATAATTTGCCGGTTGAAGTTTTTGCATAAGATTTCCCGTATCTAATCTAATTTTTCCTTACCCCCCGTTCTTACCAAGACTTTTTATTTCAATCCATGCTTATAGTTGAAGTTTGCCGAGGGTTGTATTTGTTGGGAGTTTTTATAACGCTTTATCAGAGTATTTATTCTATTCCCCGAGGGCTTCTCAAAGCTCAGGTCGATTAAAAAGTTCTTAAATCCACTTTTTTTTAATTTAGAAACATATTGCAGAAAGGAAACCGGAATTTCGGGAACCGTGTAGCTGATACCGTCTCGGACTGTTTTGTAATAGGCATTTTCTAAGTCGTCCGTAAATGCTTCTTCTTTTTTTATTTTTACGGGCACTCTCGAAATAAACAACCTCGGGAAAAAATATATCGGAATAATGCCGTTTTTATTGGTATAGGCAAATATATTTTCTTCATCATTTTCAACCGGATAGCAAATATACTTTGCCTTTTCGGAATAAAAAAAGTCGGCAGCCGCATCATTATAGGCATATACATTTTCGTTTGTGGAAAATGAGGCACCCTTGGGTAAAAGTATTTTTTGCGATATATGACTTAAAAAGAATTTGTTTAGTCCTTGATTCGAGTATTTTTGTGCAAGTTCTTTGTAATATTCAATTTTTCCTTCGGGAATAAAATGCGGAAATTCAATATATATCTTTTCCTTAAACCGTTGAATTAAGTTTGCTCCCGGATCAAGTTTGTCGAATTCGGTTCTTGCAAAAGAAAAAATAATTCGGTCTGTTTCGGCAAAATTTATTTTTCGCAACCATTTTAAATTGTCAATTCTCACAAAAAGCGTGTGTTTTTTTTCGCTTTTATGCGGAGCAAAAGAACGAATTATTTGCTTTTTTGCGGAGTAGGGAAGCCCAAAGCGTATTTTTTGTTTTGTTTCCGGGAGTTTTGATGAAAATTTTTGCTCTGTAATCCCCGACAAAAATACTTTGCTCTTTTTGACAAAGTTTCCTTTTGCTTGCACCTCCACTGAATTGCCCTCTTGTCGAAACTCTTTTACTTTAAGGTTGATTTGTTCATCTTTTTGTGGATGTTTTATGCGTACTCTGAAATCCTTTTGCAAATCAAAGGCACAACTAAAAACAAAGCCTGTGTCGGTAATTTTTGTAATTTCACCCAGTAACAATCCGGTATTCGGACTGTCGAGCGTAATGGCTTTGCTCAAATCGTTTCCGAGGAAATAACTTGTTTTTTCTCTGCCTGTTTCGGTTTTCAGCAATTCTTGCGCATAAGGCAGATTATTTTTATCTTTAATAACGGCTTTATAGGCTCTTGCTACTTTGTAAACATAGTCGGAAGATTTTAATCGACCTTCGACTTTCAGGGAATATACGCCGGCATCAATTAAATGATGAATATTTTCTATTTGCTGATTGTCTTTTAAGCTGAAATGATAGCCGGCATCTTTGCCGGTTTTGAAACTGCGCCGGCATACTTGCGAGCAAATTCCCCGATTGGCTCCGTGTCCGCCGAGGTATGAACTGAAATTGCACATGCCGGAAAATGAATAGCACAAAGCACCGTGTACAAAAACTTCAGTTTCAATGCTTGATTTTTTATTGACTTCGGCAGCTTCTTGCAGAGTTAATTCGCGTGCTAAAATAACTCGTTCAAAGCCTTTGCGCTCGGAGTAAATTGCTCCGAGACTGTTGTGATTTGCCATTTGTGTGCTGGCATGAATCGTCAGTTCCGGAAAATGTTTTTTTATGATATGATACACGCCCCAATCCTGAATGATGACCGCATCGGGCTTTATGGCTTGCAAATATGCCAATACATCAATAAGTTGAGGCAATTCAGTGTTTTTTATAACCGTGTTTAAGGTAATGAATACCTTGCAGTTTTTTTTATGAGCCAAATCAATGAGCACCGGAATTTGCCGATTGGAGAAGTTTAAGGCTCTGCCGCGCGCATTAAAAAGCTTTAAGCCCAGATACACGGCATCGGCACCGCCTTCCAAGGCAGCATAAAAAGTTTCGGTATTTCCTACGGGAAGCAGTAGTTCTGTATTGCTCATTATTTATACTTCAACCATTTCCAAAGTTCTTTATACGATACTTTTTTGCCGTACATTAATATCCCAACTCTGTATATTCTTCCGGCAAGCCAAATAATCCCCGTAAAGGTGGCAAAAAGCAATACGCCGGATAAGACAAGTTCCCAAATTTCGTATTGTCCGAGTGCCACGCGTATGGGCATAATAATCGGAGCGGTAAAAGGAATGACGGAAAACCAAAAAGCCAAAGCGCCTTCCGGGTTTTTTATAATGCCTTGTGCCACGACAATAGCCAAAATTAAAGGAACGGTTACCGGAAGCATAAACTGCTGGTTGTCGGTTTCATTATCCACAGCAGCACCAATAGCGGCAAACATTGAAGAATACAGCAAGTATCCGCCGAAAAAGAAAACTAAAAAGGTAATGATAACGGCAGTCCAATTAAAGTTTACAAATCCGAGAATTGCTTCCGATAAATTGTCGCTTATATTCAGATTTTCAAGTTGTCCGGCATTAATGTTTTGCATTTGCAGGCTTTCTATGCCCGGCGCAATTGTTGAACCGAATACCATAAATACAAATGCCACAATTATTCCGGTAAAAACAACCCATAAAATGAATTGTGTCAGAGCAACTAAGGCAATGCCGATTATTTTTCCTGCCATAAGTTGAAACGGTTTTACGGAAGAAACCAAAACCTCCACAACCCTGTTTACTTTTTCCTCAATTACGCCCCGCATTACTTGTACGCCATACATAAAAATGAACATATAAATGACAAAAGCACAGATAAATCCGATTATTAAGGGAAGCTCTGCCGAACTTGTTCTTTCGCCCTCTTCGCTGAGAATTTTTGTTTCGAGGTTTATGTGAACTTCCGCAGAATCTAATTTTGCTTTATCGATGCCCAATTTTTTATAGTTTTCATCTTTCAAAAACAATTCTAATTTAGAGCTTATCTGCTCTTTAATGTTGATGTCGGGCGTTGTTTCGGAATATAGCACAAAATTGCTGCTTAATGTATCCAAAACACTCAGCATTGCATCACTCCCGGATGAGAGAAATTCTTTCTTGCGTTTTTCCGGATTTGTTTCATTGATAAATTCAAACTTTAAGGTTTTGGTCTCCGTTAGGGCTTTTTGGTATTTCCCGGTTTTATCATAGACCATTACGGTTTTTACCTCTTCATTATCAGCCAAAGCAAGCCATGCAGGCACAATAAATAATGCCGCCATTAATATTGGTCCTACAATGGTCATTATAATAAAAGATTTTTTCTTAACGCGTGTTAAGTATTCTCTTTGAATGATTAAGGATATATTGTTCATTGTATTTTTTTTTCGGGTAATTTAATTTGTTGCTTTAACTGCTTTGATGAAAATATCGTTCATGCTCGGAATAATTTCGTTGAAAGCAACTATTTCGCCGAACTCCGTCATTTTTTTCAGTAAATGATTGGACGACATTTGATTGAGCATTTTTACTCTCAATATGGAATTTCCGTTTTTTTCGGTGTTTTCGAGAATTTCGTATTCGTTCGTTAGGCTTGCGCCGAATTTGTTGAATTGGTTTCTAAAAGTAATTTCAAAGATATCTGTTTTGTATTTGGTCTTAATATCTTGCACCTTGCCGTCCAATATCTTTTTTGACTTGTTGATTAAGGCAATTCGGTCGCAAACTTCTTCTACCGATGCCATATTGTGGGTGGAGAAGATCACGGATGCGCCTTTTTCTTTTAAAGCAATAATTTCTCTTTTTAAAAGTTCGGTATTAATGGGGTCAAAGCCGCTGAAAGGCTCGTCAAAAATCAATAATTTCGGCTCGTGAATTACTGTTGTAATAAACTGCACTTTTTGCTGCATTCCTTTCGAGAGTTCCTCTACTTTCTTATTGTTCCACGATGAAATTTCAAACTTGTCAAACCAGTATTTTAGTTTTGTTTTGGCATCGTTTTTTGACATTCCTTTTAGTTGGGCAAAATACAAGGCTTGTTCGCCCACTTTCATTTTTTTGTATAATCCGCGTTCTTCGGGCAAATAGCCGATGTCTTTTATGTGTTCGGGTTTTAGTTTTTCTCCAAATAAAAATACTTCGCCTTTGTCGGGTGCAGTGATTTGATTTATGATGCGAATTAAGGTTGTTTTGCCGGCACCGTTGGGACCCAACAAACCGAAAATAGAGCCTTCTTCAACACTTATGCTTACCTCGGACAATGCTCTGTGATTTTCAAATTGCTTAACAATATTATTTGCTTTTAAGATTTCCATACAGTTGTATAATTTGCTGCAAAAATATATAAGTTTCCGGAACGGCAGTCATATTTGTTTTTTCTTTGCAGAAAATTTACGCGTAATTGCTGAAATGAAAATTTATATTTAATTTTGCTTGAAGATAAATAATGCGGCTTAACCCGCATTTATTCAATTTTTTTTTGCGAACTTTGCGGAAAACAAAGTGTTTTTGATGGTGAAAAAAATATAAAACATAAATATTTGTAATTTAATAACATATAAAACGCAGACACATGAGAAAAAGAATTTTACAAATTAGCTTACTCTTTGCAATAGGAGTATTTTTTAACAGTTCATTATTTGCACAAAAACGGATAAATGAACGGGTAAACAGAGCAACTGACCAAGGCGCACCCAAAACAGAAGCACTTGGCAGAGGGCTTGGTGATGATTGCAGCAACCCTTATATTATTGAAGTTGATGCTATTCCTTTTACTTTTACGGACAGTACGCAGACAGAAGGTACTTGTGGACACGGAAATAATTATGAGCCGGTGCTTTTAGAGTATTATGGTCGTGGCGAAGATGTCGTTTATAAATTAGAAGTGCCGCAAGAAGCCCAAGCAAACATTACACTGATTGGTGCTCCCAATAGCGATAATAATTATTTTCATGCTGTTGCTATTTTTCAAGGTTGTCCGGATAACGGAATACTTATAGCGCAAGCTACAGCAGGAGTCTTTGAACCGACACTTACACTTAGTCAAGCATTGGCTCCTAATACGGAATATTATGTTTTAATTGATTATTGGGCTTTGCCGGACGACCCTTGTTTACAATCTTATGACCTTACGATTGAATTTTCCGATGAAATTGTTCCTGTTTACAATCTTTATGTTGCCGACGAACAAGTAAGTGCCGAAAATGCCCAAAACCTTTCGGTGATAGAAGGGGTTAGCGGTACTGTAACTTATGATAATGAAAGTAAAACGCTTACACTTAATAATGCAACAATAGAAGGCTCAATAGGGATTAAGAATTTGACGATTGATAATCTTAAAATTCAACTAATCGGCGCAAATACAATAAACTCAACAAATAGTATGGGTACATGCCTTATGCACTATGCTTCAACAGAAATAACCGGAGAAGAAGGGGCATCGCTTTCTGCAATGTCTGCCGGGAGCATGGGCATATATATGTATGAATCACCTTTAAGCATAAAAAATTGTGCAATTGAAACTTCCGGGGCTAGCTGGGGCATTGTTGGAGAAGGAAAATCAAATGACAATTTATTGATTGAAAATGCAAGCGTAAAAGCTACCGGTCCAACGAAGGGTTCAATTGCGGATATTACAAGCCTTACGCTTAATAATTGTGCCATAACGGCTCCGGCAGGTGCGGCTTTTGATGCGGATTTGCTTGGTGTGGCACTTGGCGACAGCTTGGTAAAAGAGCAAGTAGTTATACAACCGATTACAAGTGTACAAAAGCCGAATAATACAGCAGGTTTTTCAATTTATCCCAACCCTGCCGTTGATTTCTTAAAAATAAGCCTTGATAATGCCATTATTGAAGGTGTAGAATTACAAATTTATGATGTGTTGGGAAAATTAATGCAAAGGAAAGAGATTAGCAATAAAGACATGCAACTTGACATTAAAGATTTAGACAAAGGAGTTTATATCCTAAAAATCGGAAACAAGGTTCAACGGTTTATTAAAGAATAGTTAAACCGTATTATCAAGTCTTTATTTTAAGGTCAAACTACTTGCCATAATTTAACCCGTGCCGGTAGTTTGACCTTTTATTATAAAGCCGATGAATAATTCGGGTTAACCCGAATTATTCACCAAGTAGTTTTATTACGGTCAGCATCTACTTCAAAATAAGACACTTTGTTTGATAAGCCTCATTCACCATATGAAAGGATATGCCTCAATCGTCTTATCACTTATTTTATTGTATACGCAGCCCTCACTACGAAGACTTGATGAACAATTCGGCTTAAGGCGGATATAAAAAAATTAATAAATAATTTTCGGCAAACTGTATCGGACAAAAATTTACTTTATATTTGCATACGAAAAAAATGTCAAATCATATAAAATAAAATAGAATGGGAAAATTAGTTTTAGTACGACACGGTCAGTCATTATGGAACCTGAAAAACGTATTTACCGGTTGGGTAGATGTTCCGTTGACGGCAAAAGGAATAGAGGAAGCGCAAAAAGCAGGCGAAACATTATCGGACATTACCTTTGATGCAATATATACATCGGTTCAAGTAAGGGCTTTGGAAACCGCCATGATTATTATGGCATACAATAAAAGCAGCAAAACTCCGGTTGTAATACACACAGACGGAGAAATGCACGATTGGGGCAAAATATACAATCCGGCAATGGAAGAAGACAAAATACCGGTTATTCGAGACTGGCATTTAAACGAACGCTATTACGGCGAATTGCAAGGTTTAAACAAAGCAGAAACAGCCGAAAAATTCGGTGCCGAACAAGTACACCAATGGCGCCGAAGCTATGATGTGCCGCCTCCCAATGGCGAATGTTTAAAAGATACGGCAGAACGTACCATTCCGTTTTTCAAAGAACATATCTTTTCGCGACTTGAAAAAGACGAAAATATTTTAGTCTCGGCACACGGAAACAGCTTACGTTCCGTAGTGATGTTCTTGGATAAATTAAACGAAGAGGAAGTTTTAAAACTTGAAATTCCGACAGGAAAACCCATCATTTACACCTATAAAGACGGGAAACTTACAAAATAAGCCGTAATTTAATCCCCGAAATACGCATCATAAAAATCGGCTCCGGTTTTTTGTGCATATTTCGGTTTTTTTCTGTAAAAGAAACTCGAAATATCATCTAACTAAATTTGTAAATTATTGTTGTGTGGAATTTTAATATTTTAAAAAATCAATCTTCCTGCACCCTCTTCTCCAAGAGGGAATTTGCAATTTGCCAAAAATCATGAAATTGAGAAAGCAAGGGTGGATATTATGTATATTAGCTGTGTTTTTTACAATACTTTTCTTTCTTTTCTCTTTGATTGTTCTTTATATTCGGTCGCAAAGTTCTTAAAATTATAAATAAGAATAATGTTATAAAAATACATCTTATCGGTGTCTGTTTCTTATTCTGTTTTTTCGGGCTGCTTTTGTTTTGGGAGAGTTAAATCAAAAACTGATTAACGATCAGAGCTTATATCGCTACAAAACCTTACCGGTTAAGGGCTTTTGCTCTGTTTAATTTTTTGTTTTTTAAACCCCTGCCGGCAAGCAAAAAAATCTTAAATTTGCGGAGATAATCCACGATTATGCAGAACAGCAATCCGGCAAACAAATACCTCTACAAGAGCAAAGAGCTGCAAGCGCACACCGGCTACTACGATTACGGTTTTCAAGACGGTTTGATAATGATGATTTTTTTAGTGTTGATTTTTCCGGTGATGGAGGAATTTTTGCAAATGATAATAAGGTGATGTTTTTCTTATTAGGAAAAATAAAGTATATACGAAAACTAATATATACAATCTATAATTTTTTTGCATGAAACCGGGTATCTTTTAATTCCTCAAAATAATGCAGGAGCTATAAAATTTGAAAATGAATTTAGAAATAAAGAAGTATATGAAATAAGACCTTATGAGCATAAGCATCCACATTCCTTGCAATTAGATGCTGAATGGCGTTATGAAGACTTCAAAGTTTTGTTACAGCCTTAAATAATTAAAAATGAAAAAAGCAAGCATAATTTTTTTTTGTATAATCGTAGCATTCCGGCTTCAAGCACAAATTGAAGTATTAGACAAAGAGCAGTCTCTATATAACATATATAACAGCAAAAGCGATGTTTTTTTTGTAATTCTCAAACGCGATACTCCCGAATTTGTTATCTCAAACTACAAAGCTTATTTAATTTGTAAAAAGTCAGATACAATTCCATTGTTTAATGACAGTATTGTTACTGTAGATTTTGATTATTTTTTTCCTGAAAATAACAATTATGAGTTCGTTGTTGAATGTGGATCATACAAATATAAAGTTCCCGAATTTGAAAAGCAAATGCACTTGGCAACTAACATCTGGTTTATTATAAATGACTCATGCTCCACAAATAAGTATGTGTTACGTACTCATAGCGATTTTATTATTTTTAGAAAAAGTGTTTCGGGCATACCGGACATATACACCCAAGCATTGTATTCCATTCCTCATTATGGAGGGAAACCGAGAAAGACAGACAAAAAGATTCTAAAAATAAACCGCAAAAAAAAGAAACATTATATACCTTTTTGGTAGGTTAAATAAGTCAATGCTTTTTTTAAACTTGTTGCATTTGATGCTTGAATCTACGCTCTCATAATATTTTAGTTATATCAAGGATTTTTATACTTTTGCGTATATACTACCGCATTTGAAAAAAACAAATGCTCACGACATACACCAAGAGCCTTATAGCCAATAACCGAAGAATACCACCGACAAAAAATATACTTGAATATAATATATGAATATATTATATTTTAATTATCTTTGCAAAAAAGAATAATTATGTGGTATAAAAAGATTACGATAGAAACAAAGGCAACAAAAGAACAGATTTGGAAATTGTGGACTAATGTTGAAAATTGGAAAAACTGGGACAATCAAGTTGAATTTTCAAAACTAAATGGAAAATTTGAAAAAGGAACTTATGGAATTTTAAAGCCAATAAAAAGCCCTAAATCAAAATTT